>JACCDX010270496.1_pt1 | contig 10955 bp, 10 predicted proteins | sample 7449681 | NCBI WGS metagenome assembly JACCDX01 (sample SAMN15323450, study PRJNA562643) | freshwater metagenome | isolation source: river surface water | place: USA:Blue River Watershed | collected 2017-08-18 | reverse complement strand
GATGACTCCTTCGCTTCGGTCTTCTTTGAAGGTGCTTTTTTATTTGCCTTATCTTCCTTTTTGGTTGAAGGTGCTTTCTTAGAAGCTTTATCAACTTCCTTTTTTTCTTCCTTCTTAGATGGCGCTTTTTTATTTGCCTTATCTTCATCTTTTACGGAGGACCCTGGGTCCTTCACAACAGGTTTCTTCGATGAAGCTCTTTTTTCAGCCTTCTTTTCAGCCTTTTCTTCATCAGTCATTGGCTTCATAGATTTTGCCTTTAAATTATACTCTGCTTTTTCATCAGCGTCTAATGCTTTCCATTGAGCTCCTAAAGCAGAGGTAACTTGAGCTGGGTTTAATTCAGGGTTTCTTCCCTTGATGTTATTTCTTTCTTCTTGGCAGTATAAAATATAACCAGAGTAGGACTTTTTCTTTTCAGGTTGAAACATCTTGAAAAGATCTTTGATGCTTGACTTCATATCTTCTCTATCAGTTTCTTCGTTTCCACCACGGGTAAAAAAATCTTCATCGTAGTCAACGATTTTAGAGATGACTTCATCTACAAAGATATCAACTTTCTTATCCATCTCAGAGGTAATAGAGTTAATCTTAGAGACAGCAGCTTTTAAAGCAGAAGCAAATGGAGTGAATTTAACAGAGGACATCGTGAGGGAGAGTTAATATAATAATTAATATTATAAGATGATTTCAAGGTTAAAATAAAAAACAAAAATCATTTAGATTTTTCACTTAGTTTTTGCCTTAATATTTTTTCACTAAGTCAAAAAATATTATCGGGATAAATTACTTTAATAATGCCTTTAATTCTTTTTCAGGTAAATTCATAAAAACTCTAACTGAACTAAGCTTCAAATAACTACATAAAGTTGGAAACTCTTTTTCTACCTCTTCGATAAAGCACAACTCTTTTGTTCTCTGTATATCTTTTCTCCCCTTCATTGCCAAGAACCCTGTCTTTGGATTTCTTTTTTGATATGTCCTATCATCTATACCTCTTATATTCTCCTCTCTTAATATCTCTTTATAATCTTTTGCATAACCCACTATAGTTTTAACTGGTAAACCTACATCTTTACTAACAAGCTCGTCAACCTCAACTTTCTTAGGTGAATATACTAAACTAATATCAACCCACTCTCTTCCAGCATAACTGAACTGGCAAATCCATTTTAATTCTTTTTCACCTATATAACGAGGTTCTATATATGAAAATAGATATGGAACCCCTGTAGAGTATGCAAAATCGTTAAACTCCTTAATAAGCTTGTCCTTATATCTTTTAATCTCATCTTCATCATTCTTGGTAAAAAGAACTGATATATCTATATCATCAGTCTTTATGACATCTTTTTTACTATAACGAATTTCCATTACTTTCTTTAACCCAAAACCGCCCTTAACTATCCAATGAGAATTTGTGTCATACATCCAGCTCTTAAAATGAGATGAAAATTTTGAAACTACATCTTCTACTGAAGGATAACTAGGAGTTTGAATTAATTCCATATCAAATGTCTTTATAAAATCCTTTTGAACATTACAAGATTGATTATTATTTTTTAATTCTTCTATCATCAACTTAGCGTGAACCTCTTTTATGATATATTTAGAATATGAGGGAAGAATAACCTGACTTAGAGGTCTTTTAGCAGCTTCCATTAGTTGTATATATATACTGCGACAGCCTTTTTTCAATAAAATACGCTTAAGACAGCACGATGCAGTATCCTTATAAGTTAAAGCATCAGTGTAGTTTTCAATAATATCATATGGATTACCAGGTATACGAGGTATAAAAGTTGTAGATTGAATATTTAACGCTAAAAACTCCCCTATATATATATTATTATTCCAATAGATATCTTTAACTCCTCTATATATTACAAGGTCATCTTCGTTCTCAGGAGCCTTTTCAAATATTTTATTAAATTCTATATAATATCTTTCCATAAATTTTTTAGAAATGTTTAATGCAAGGTCTTTTATCTCTGTTTTATCTAGACTGTCCTTTCTACCTGATAATTTAGTATAAAATATCGCTTCAAGGGTCATACCATCTTGTAAATCCCCAAGTCCAATATCTATACCATTCTCAAGACACACTGCAATTATTAGTTCAAATAAGCACGAATATATAGGTAAAGACTTATCTACATTACCCCTGTTTTTTATATAGTTTGTAGAGTATTGGAACATACCCGTAAAATGACTAAATACAATACCATATTCATATAATGAAAGGCTGCTTATGAATAAGGCTTGTTTTTCCATATATCTTTTATAAGCTTCAAGAACACGCAATTCGGAGTGATAGTCAATTATTTCTGAATTTGTAAATTTTAGGCTTACATCTATAGTCTCTTTTCTTCTTGTTATTATGTCTTGAATTTCAGGTGAATTGCCCTTTTTATCTTTATATTTATAAATATAAGCAAACTCTCTCCCATCTATATTCTTTATGTTATATTTCAAAACATCCACTGATACGGTTCCAAGGGAGGTGTTTTCTACTTTAAATTTTTCAGGTTCATTTAAGTAGCAAGCTTGTTCTTGTTCTGAAAAAGTAAAAAAATCATCATCCTTTAGCTTACTGTGAGGAATATACCACTCTTGAACCCATTTCTTAAAATTAGGATCATTATGAAGGTCTTTACCTTGATTTAACTTTACATATTCAGTATACATTTCAGGGTCATAATTAACCATATAATTTTTACTGAGAGCATAGCTTATAAAATCTTTATAATATTTTTTCGTAATAATTTGGAGCTCATCTTTAGTAGGGTTAGTTCCGTTCATTAACACAGACATCAATAATGCCTTCGTTACATCTAAATGCACGGTATGTTTTTCTAAAAATGAAAAAACATCAGCATATTTTATACTGTAAACATTCACTAGTGCAGGTATTAAATATTCAAGAATTTGGCCTATATCTAGATATGTATCTAAAGGTCTTGTAACTATAGAAGACCCTATTAAATTATACCAAAATGTGTTTAAAATGTCCTCGTTATTTTTATGTTGAAAACCATCAATTACTTCTTTTATAAAAGGTTTAGCTTCCATTTCATCAATTATCATTAAAGACTTAATAACAACCTTATTTAAAGGTGTAGTATTACGAGAATTATCAATAGCATAAGAGGCAAGATAAGGGTAATACTCAGGTATTATATTCTTTTTTCTCAAGTCTTTTATAACACTAACAACAGTCGTTAGGTCTAAAATTATCTTAGCTATCTTAGTTTTATCTGCAAAAAGTTTCGGGCTTATTTTAGTCATAAACTTTTCCGTATAATCTTTAATACCTAAAGTAAGTCTTATACATTTGTTTACATTTTCAGAAGTCATATCTTCAATTGAAAGATAAGTTTCAAGGTTATCAAAAAATGTTTCATCTATTAAATTATCTTTATCAAGTTGAAGCATAAGACGATTTCTAGCACCAAGTGGAAGCTGTAACATATCTGTTAAATTTATAAGTGCAACAATATCGAAATAAGTAAGCTTGTAATTATAATCTTTTAATTTTGCAGAAAGCTTATCGAACACATCATAAAATTTTAGCCATAAAGGGGATCTTATTGTATTTGATTGTTGTTGATACTTTTGAAGAACTAAATATAAATCGTCAATCAAACCTATACTTTCAGTACCACTAAGACCCTTATTAATTCGGTTAAAAACAGCTCCAAGAGCAGCTGCATTAGCATATTTTATTATATCTTTTTGGTCTTTCGTATCTAATCCTGAAAATTTCTCTATGAAATAACTAAAGGTTAAAGACCCATCATCTTTATCATCATCAAAAAAGCCAAAAAAACCAGGCATCTTTATAATAAATAAAATAAAATAATTTTATTTATTACAAATGAGAGTTGCCCCTCTATGAAAGACATCCCGAAAAGGCAGACAAAAAGTCAACCTAGGACGCCTCCATAGAGGGGCAACAAGTTTTTAAAAGTTAAAAGGACCCTGTTTTATTGTATAATGCATTTATTATTATCATAAACTGTTTTACCGTCTTTATCGTAGTATATTTCATCATCATTACTTTTACCGTTAGTATAAGAGCATTCTATATGTTTTTTACCATTAGGCCAATACTCGGTATATTTACCGTTGATTTTATCACCTCTTGCCATAATGGTAGTACCGTCTTTAAAGTAAGTAACTTTTGAGCTATTCATTTTATGAGATATTTTGAAGGTTAAAATAATTTTTATTTTTCACTTAAATTTTAGGTTACAAACTCATAATCATATTTCTCAGGTGTTCTCCCTTCATATTCCAACTTGTTCTATCCAACGGGATTTTACGGTTAGAATTATCCCATCCTAAATTTATTAATTCTCTCACTCTATTTAAGAGCTCAGGATCGCCTTTTGGTAAATAACCAATCAATTTTCCCCTCGCAGATATAGCTGTGAATTTACCGTCTCCCCAGTATGTAAAAGTATCCTCTTTGTGATACTCTAAAATCATCCCTGAAATGTTATAAACATCCATATCAGGGACATCGATTGCTTGATTAATCACGGAAATAATTTCGTTTCTTAATTTAGACATTTTTATAAAATAACGGTAAAATTATGTTATAAAAATCAATTAAAAATTAACGGCAAAATTGCCCTCTATGAAGACATCCTTAGTCGCTACTTAGTAGCTCAGAGCAACCAGAGGTTGCGACAAAAGGACGCTCCACAGAGGGCATTTTTTTGTTTTTTTTAATTTTAACTTACCTGCGCTTTGCGCTGAACGGGAGCAACTTCGTTGCGACTAAATCATATCATTTATTTGATCGATTTCCTCCAATACATTAAGCATCTTGTCTGCATCTTTTTCGCTTGCGAAGTTTTCATAGATATTTTTTACAACCTTATATAAGGCATCAATCATCTCTCTTTTTTCTTCATCTTCATCAATATCCTTTGTAATCTTAAATCTCTTTGCAACGATATATTTATTCAACACCTTGTTTTTAAGCAATTCATTGTATCTTTCAACAGCGTCTTCTAAGTCTAACATTTCCTCGTCATCATCGTCATCAGATAAGATGTCATCGTCAGAAGAGATGTCGTCTTCAGAAGAACCAAGGTCATCGTCATCAGAGGAGATTTCATCATCTTCATCATCTTCAGATACAGGGTAAATAATCTTCATAATAGTTTCGATGGTTTTGCGGGCAGTTTTAGAGTCTTCAAATTTCTTACCATTAATAGCTTTGATGAAAGCATCTAATGCTTCAACAAGATATTCTGGGACATCTTCTTGGACGAACATTTCTCTAATTGCTTTTAAGTTGGAAATGCCAGTTTTGTTAGCACCCTTAGCAAAGTCATATTCAGCTCCAATCAAAAATTCGGAGAGTTCAGGGTGATTAACTTCTTCAGAGAGAGCAAAAAAAATTGAGTTCATTTTGAGCGTAAGTAAGAGATATATTTGTTTAATCCAAACAACAAGATGAAATAAAGGTTAAAATAATTTTTAAAAATCAATTAAAATTTTCATTCCTTGTTTATAGTTTGATTTATTGACTAATTCTCCTTTATTATTCCAACTTAAAAGTTCTCCTTCTCTTTTTCCATTTTCACACTTATATAAATTCTTTAATTGTCCGTTATCGTGCCACACTTTACATTCACCCTCTAATTTACCATCTTTATAATTTTCTTGTGAATAAATTTTATTATCATACCAAACGGTATATTCTCCTTCTAATTTCCCTTCATTATAATAACATTTTTTTGTCATCTCTCCTCTTGGGTTACACCTCTTATATTCACCGTGTTCTTTTCCATCTTTAAAATAGCATTCAAGAACTAATGTTTCATTATATTCCCACTGTCTAAATACTCCATCAAAAACATCTCCTTTCTTCCTATATTCATACTGTAATTCTCCATCATCGTAATATTCCCTCTTCATAGAGTATATATACTCCTCGACGATATGCGCTATATTTACATCCATATAAGGAATAGTTTCAAACACTTCCTTTACGAGCTTAAATTCCTCAGAGTTAAAATTTTCAAATTTATGAGACATCTTATAAAAAATACTTTTAAATAAAAAATATTTTTCAGTTATATCGGTAAATGGGCTTTCGCCCTCTATAAATACATCCCAAAAAGGACGCTTTATAGAGGGCGAAATATTTAAAAAGACCCAAGGTCTTTTTTAACCTTGCATTTCATCATCACTATCATCAGGTCTTTCTTCTTCAAATGCAGGTTGAATTTTTGCGTTTCTTAAAGTCTCTTTACAGACTGTATAACGGTAATAACTAAATTGAAGACCACAAGCGCTTACCCAGTCTTTAATTTTTTCTAATTCTTTTTCAGTATACGGTCTCTCGATCTCAGACCCAATGCCTGAGTAAAGTATTCCTTGAAAATAAGCCTCGCCGCCATCAATACAAAATATAATACCGGTCTCTCTATTGATAAATAGAGTAAGGCCTGATGACGAGGAAGAATAACCTTCAAATTTCCAAGTAGTATATTCAGAGGGAGTAATAGTCCAAAATGTAAACATTGTTAAGATAAGATGTTTTCAAGGTTAAAATATTTTTATTTTTTCAGTTAGATTAAGCCTTTAATAATATAATTTTATAATCTCCAATAACCCTTCATTCTCTTCACTTTCTATCCTTACTATTTGTTCTTCAATTTCCCTTATTAAAACTTTTAATTTATCTTCCAAATCAACATTTCTACCATCTGGATTGAACCTTATAAATATCCACTTTCCACTATGTATCATATAGAGGTCGTCATATCTTATCTCCTCATCTAATGGGTCATATCCAGTATGTGCAAATTCATCTGTCTCTATAGCGAGTATTGTATTTCCTATAAGCTTCCTGTGATCTATTCTTCTTCTATGAGTGCAATCGCAATTTCCTGTATATAGAGGCTTATCGTGTATAAAACCCTCAAAATGAAGGTTAATTTCATTTCTAACTCTTATCTCCTTTGTATGAGAGTATACAATTTTGCTTCTTTCATCTTCGGGAAACAATACCTTAAAACAAGTAGCACAGTATCCATCGTATTTACGAGTACCACATCTACTATCAATCCAATCAATACAATTAGGACATCTATCTCCACCTCCGTGAGAAGCACAGAAATCAGATTTACTTCTTGCACTATTATTACACCCATTTTCTTTACATCTCTTCCCTCCTCCGTGCTTTCTGCAAAAATCAGTTTTACCTCTAGCAATACTTTTACACCTATCTTCTTTACATCTCTTACCACCTCCGTGCCTAGCACATAAATCAGTTTTACCAGAAACACTACTTTTACATCCATCTTCTTTACATCTCTTCCCACCTCCGTGCTTAGCACATAAATCAGTTTTACTTCTGGAACTCTTATCACACCCATCTTCTTTGCATCTATTTCCACCTCCGTGCTTAGCACATAAATCAGTTTTATCTAAAGCACTACTCTTACATCCATCTTCTTTACATCTATTCCCTCCTCCGTGCTTTCTACAAAAATCAGTTTTACCTTGAGCAATATTTTCACATCCATCTTCTTTACACCTCTTACCACCTCCGTGCTTAGCACATAAATCAGTTTTACCTAAAGCACTATTTTTACATCCATCTTCTTTACATCTTTTATGTATGACATCAACCATATCATCTTTTTTATGTATTTTACAGTATTCTGGAGGTTTAGAGTAGCCAAAAGATGCTTGTTTAGAACAGTCTCTACATATAGTCATTTTTTAAGTTATATAACTTAAAAAATGTAAAAATCAATTAGAAAAACGCCCTCTGCGAGGAGACATCCCAAAAAGGAAACTACTCACAGAGGGCGTTTTTATTTTATTTTTAAATTTTATACTTACCTTTGAAATACCTTAACTTACCTTTTACCTTTAAACCCAGGATCTTTAGTATTCGTCATAATACCCTAAGCAACCTCCATAATGACCCATCTGGTTAGCAATACCATATTTGCATCCAGTACAAGTTTCTTCTTCATCTGTACATGATTTTTCATCGTCATCAGATGAAACATCGGTAGTTTCACACTCATCATCTGATGGCTCATAATCTGGGTCATTTTCATCGTCAGATTCTTCTTCGGTAGAAGAAAACTTTACAGGTAATTCTTCAAGCTCAATGAGCTCTACTTCAAGAGGTTCTTCGTCGTCAATAGTTGTTTCTTCTACAGGGAACCAATCGCGTTCGACCATCCATTCAGGAAATTCGCGTTCGACCTGTACTTTTTCAGGCAAGTAGTAGTGTTCTGATTGTAAGTTTTCCATAGCATTAATCTTGAAATACTTGTGCTCAACATAAGTTGGAGTTTGATTTGAATATCTTCTATAAGGAAGATAAGTTTCAAGTCTAACAAGGACTGACTTATTATCCTTTGAGAGCTTAACAGGAACACCTACTCTCTTGAATTCAGGGTTTGAATTACGGTAATAAAATGAGACGGTGAACCCTTGTTCGATTGCATAAGAAAGATACTCAGCAGAAGCTGCATAATTTGGAAAGATAATACCGTCTAACTTGAACTTCTTAAACTTACCAGTTTCAGCGTCAAGAGTATGGACGACATCACCTACAATTCCAATTGGATGAACAATTCTTTGAAATTCAGGACGAGAGTAAGCATAATTGAATACCATAGGAGCATTAGCATCAATGATATATTGAACTGATTGAGACATATTAGAAGACATCGTAAATGAGAGAATAAAAAGCGATTTGTTTTATCTAAACAACAAGATGAAATAAAGGTTAAAATAATTTTTAAAAATCAATTAGATTTTGATTTTTAAAAAAATTAAGTTAATTGAACCCTCAAACGACAATAATAGAAATCCGCCCTATACTCACAACTGACTTACTAACAGCGTGAGTATAGGGCGGAACTCCGAAAAATAAAAAAATAAATTATAAATATTGAGCTATAATATACTTACGAACATCATCACAGATAGGAGTGTATTGTTCAACTGCTTTTACCCTCAATTTCTTGAGGTTGATTTCACGGTATTCTTCAATATCGCGTTTTTTCGCCTTAGAAATAGCATCAACAATTATTGTTGCATTAAAAATTCCATCCCAATATGTTCCTTTAGAGAGAGCTATCTTTGTTAAATTAACAGTTACATCCACATATAAATCCATTCTTTGAATGTTTTTAAGATGATCTTTAGTTGGCTTTGATCTCATACTTTCAATCATACTCTGTTCAAAAAAAGAATATTTTGTATATTCATCAACACCGTCATCAAAGAAGGTTGTAATTACAGTATTATAAGTTTCTTCAGACCAATCACACACATATTTTGCTTGGTTAATTAAGGTGAGAGTTTCGTTTGTAAAATCAAGACCTTTGAATAAAGGCCAAGCATTGCGTTGAAGAAAAAACATATTGATAGACTTAGGAGAAAATAATTTTTCAAGCGCAGCTTCTCTCTTTTCTTCAATTGTTGGTCCTTCTTGGACACCGTGAAAACCATTATAATGGTCTTGGTGAATATGACAAAAGCAGTCACCACCCTTAACTTTGCAGACTTTTCCAGACTTGGTAATAGCGCGACACATTTTTCTTTTTAATCCAAAAGATAAGATGATTTCAAGGTCAAAATAAAAATAAAAAATCATTTAATTTTTACAGGGGAAAATAGCGTTAAATGGGCTTTCGCCCTTAGAGCTATCCCAAAAAGGACAGTCTAAGGGCGAAAAAAGGAGGAGCGGGAAGATTTAATCCTTACGGTATTCTTCAGGAATTTCAAGAGGATACTCAGTTGGATCATCATAATACCAATTGTATGCAGGATAAGAGCAGTCTCTATTGTCAGTACAGAAAACTTGTCCGTGATTAACCTTTACGCAATAGTTTGTCTTACCGCAAGTTGAGCACACACCAACACCATCTTCTTCAATCTCTAAATCAGAGTTGTAACCATCATATGCATTTTCATTCTCAGTAAGAAGAGGCTTTGAAGCATCCCAAGCAGCTAATACGTCTGCCTTGAACTTAGCGCGTTGTTCGTCTGTTCCTCTCTTAATAGCCTTCTCCTCAGCAATCTTTGCCCTTTCTTCCGCCCACTTCTTTGTAAGAGCATCGTCTCTTTCTTGTTCCGCCTTTCTCTTCATATAGAGTTCATTGTTCTTAGCAGTAACATCTAAATGTTGCTTACACATAGTCTTTCCAGATAAAGCCTTTCTTGAACAGCTATTACCATTCTTATTAACAGCACCGCAATATTGTAAAGTTGACATAGTGAGTGAGCGTGAATAAACGGGAGCTAAAGCGGGAAAAAGTATTTGTTTTATCTAAACAACAAGATGATTTCACCTTTAAAATTATTTTTAAAAATCATTTATTTTCCAGCACTCACTTCCAACACGGAGGACCCAGGGTCCTCCACTCATTTTCCGCTCACACTTCCAGCACTCATTTTCTTCTCACACTTTCAACACTCATTTTCCGCTCACACTTCCAGCACTCATTTTCTTCTCACACTTTCAACACTCATTTTCTTCTCACACTTCCAACACTCATTTTCTTCTCACACTTTCAACACTCATTTTCTTCTCACACTTCCAACACTCATTTTCTTCTCACACTTCTAACGCTCACTTTCCGTTCACACTTAAAGGAAATAAAATAAGCAAATAGAATTCCGCCCTCTATTTATACTCATAACTTCCTGACTTACGGGCAGAATTTTATGAGTATAAATAGAGGGCGGAACTCCGAAAAATAAAAAAAATAAATTTATGAGCCAAAATCAAAGTCAACTAAGATGCAATTTTCAGAGGTTATTTTCATATCATTTTTGAGTATTTTATTAACTTTTCTCAATTCTTTTTTTGAAGGTATTTGTGTGTTGGCATATTTTGTGTACCATCTGTCGTATGGATTACCTCTAATTTGGAGGTATTCACTGACATATTCTTTGAG
>JACCDX010427705.1_pt1 | contig 10956 bp, 20 predicted proteins | sample 7449681 | NCBI WGS metagenome assembly JACCDX01 (sample SAMN15323450, study PRJNA562643) | freshwater metagenome | isolation source: river surface water | place: USA:Blue River Watershed | collected 2017-08-18 | reverse complement strand
GATGATGTTTTACAAAACATTATCAAAGATAAAGAAAGAGCTATTTGGCAAGGTGATACTACTTCAACAAATGCTTACTTAAACAAGTTTGATGGTTTAATTAAAATCATCGGTGCTGCTGCAGGCGTTAACTCAGCTACTACTGTTACATGGTCAGTTGCTAACTCAAGAACTGGTGTTCAAAACGTATTAACTGCAATGACTGACGATATGTTAGCTAATCCAAATATGAAAATATTTATGGGTACTGCTGAAGCTCGTGACTACAGATTGAAATTAGGTATTGATAATTTATATCATTTAACAGGTGCTGACGCTAAGTTATATGCTGAAAATTCAGATATTGAAATCGTTCCTGTAATTGGTTTATCAGGTACTAAGAAACTTTATGCTATGTCAACTGACAATATGTATTTAGGTTGTGACTTACTTAACGAAGAGGAGAAATTAGATTTATTCTTTGCTAAGGAAGCTGACGAGATTAGAATGAATTGCAAATTTAAATTAGGTGTTCAAATAGCATTCCCTGATTTAGTTGTAAAGCAAATCAACTCTTAATAAAATCAAATAATAGGGGAGAGTAAAACCTCCCCTTTTTAATAACTAAAAAAAAATTATAAATATATGGCATGTGTATTAAATAGCGGTATAACCAAAGCTTGTAGAGATGCAGCTCCTGGTCTTACTACCGTATATGTTACCGAGTTTAGTAATTACACTCAAGGTACAATTACATCTGCTTCAGGTATTATAACTAACGTTGCATCATTCTTAAATACAGGTAAAAAATTCTGGACTTATGAATTAGAAATGGGTGTTGGTTCTGAAGTAGAAAATATCAATCCTGATAGCAAAACAGGAACATTAGCAATAGCACAAAACTTGAATTTTTACATTCCTAAGAAGCAAGCAGCAGTTGCACAACAAGTAATGTTATTAGCACAACAAGACTTACTATTTATCGTTAAAGATAGAAATGGTAAATATCGTTTGTTAGGTCAAGAGTTCGGAATGAGAATGGTTGCATCAACTGCTCCATCAGGAGTTGCAGGAAATGAACAAACAGGATATGTTTTAGCTTTCTCAGGTGAAGAGAGAGTATTAGCTAATGAGGTTCCAAGTAGCTTAATAGCTAATTTGACTACTCCTGCTTAATAAATTTTTGCTCTATATATAATCAGACTAACCCCGTAAGGTTAGTCTTTTTTATTTTAAAAACTTTCAAAAAATTGTAATTTAATATAGTGATATATCTAATTACAGGCGGAAATACAATAACAGTTACACTAACGGAGAAAGTTACAATAGCTAATCCGCAATTTGTATTTGTATTTGTTAATGATAATACCGGAAAGAAATTCGCATGTACTTCAACAGATATAAGTCCTAATACGGATAGATATAATATGTTTGATTTAACACTAACTACAACAATACCTAATCCATTATTAGCTGAGGTTGAGTTTGATGATTATGGATTTTATCATTATTACATTTATGAGATAGATGATGCAACTACATTTGATTATGCAAATATAAATACTACAGACTTAAGAAATTTAACAGGATTAGTTGAGACAGGTAAGGCTTATTGGTCTGCTCCTGTAACAGTTAATTATTATTATAAAGATATTAGAACATCGATTGTAACGTATGGCCAATAGTGAAATAGTAGGAAATCTACTTAAAATAGAATTTGAGAATAACACGATGCCAGTAGTGGCAGTTAAATCTAATAAGCCATATTTATATTGGGGACAACAAAATAATTATCCATCTTACCTTTTAGAATTATATAAGAGAAATGCTTATCATGGTGCAATTATAAAAACTAAGGCTGAGCATATTTATGGTAAAGGATTATGCTATGACAAAGACGAATTAACATTAGCTGAGCAAGTACAATACGATAACTTCTTAAGTAAAGCAAATAGATTTGAAGATTGGAATAGTATATTTAGAAAAAACACAACTCCGTTTGAATTATTTGATGGGGTAGCATTACAAGTGATTTATAACTTCAATGGTAAATGTGAAGTATATGCAATGGAGTTTGCTAAGTTGAGATTAAGTCCTGATGGTAAAACAGTTTACTATTGTGATAAATGGATTAATGACGATGGCACAAGAAATATCAATCCTGAAAGACATGATTCATTCCAAGAGTATCCTATATTCAATCCACAAATAAGAACAGGCACACAAATATTATATTATAAGTTACCTACATTAACTGCGATGGAGTATGGAGACATATATCCTGAGCCTAATTATTTACAATGTTGCCAAGACATTGAAACTGATATTGAGATAACTAACTTTCATTACTCGAATACTAAGCAAGGATTTAGTGCATCTGCAATGCTTTCATTATTTAATGGTGAACCAACAGAAGCCGAGAAAAAGAAATATAGCAGATTATTTGAGAATAGATTTACAGGCACAAGTAATGCCGGAAAGATTATATTTAACTTTGTTAATCAAGGCGGTCAAGAAGCTAAAATAACTTCATTAACTGCTTCAGATTTAGATAAACAATTTGAGATATTATCTAAGAGATTACAACAAAATATATTAACAGGACATCGAGTTGACCCTGCATTAGCTGGTATATTCAGCGATACAATGATTGTAGGAGATAATACTGTTTACTTACAAAAATACGATAGATGGGTAAAATCATACATTGAACATAGACAAGCGATACACATTGAGATTATTCAAATGATAGGCGAAGTTAATGGAGTTGATTTATCTAAGTTAGAAGTAAAACAGAAGGCTCCTGCATCATTGGATTTACCATACGATACTAATTTATTGACTACTTTATTTGATGCTGAAACTCTTAAAAAACATTATGCGAAACAATTAGGTATTGATATTGCTGAAAGTTCAGAAGTTGAAGTTGCTAAGGATAGTTTGGAAATGGAGGGAGTTAATGAGCATCTAAAGAATATAACTGCTAAGCAATGGATTCATATTAAGCGATTAGTTAGAGAGGTTACCAAAGGTAAAACATCTAAGGATGCTGCTAAGATGCTTATTAAAAATAGTTATGGCTTAAAGGATGAAGATATTGAGTTATTATTCAAAGCACCTGAAAGTGCATTCGCTAAACATAATGCAGATAAAATGGCTGATTTGTTTATTGAATGTGCTATTGATGATAATCCGGAAGATGAGATATTAGCAGAGTTTGAAGTAAAAAATGGATTTGAAGCATTGGAAAAAGAAAATAAATTTTTCAAACATCAATTCGCTAATCCATACGAAGATAAAACTAAGTTAGAGAATGCAATTATAGATATGACTTCAGGAAATCCTTACATCACTCCTGAAGAGATTGCAAAACAATTAGCATTAGATGTTGCAGTAATTTATGCAACTATTGAATCAATGAAGTTGTTAGGCTTATTAGATACATTAGAAGGTACAATAATGCCAACACCTAAAGCTATTGAACGTACAATAAAGCCTGTTAAAACTGAAATTTATACAGTTTATAAATATATAGTTAGAGACGATGTGCCAGATACTAAAACAAGTAGTAGAATATTTTGTGAAAGATTAGTAAAAGCATCTAATAAAGGTAAAAGATGGACTCGTGAAGCAATAGATAAATTATCTAACGACATGGAAGATAATACAGATGCATGGAGTTATAGAGGTGGTTATTATACAAATCCTGATACTAATGAAACAACTGCATACTGCAGGCACATTTGGAAATCAGTAATTAAAGCAAGAAAGAAATAATGAGTAATTTAATTATATCAGAAAACTATTTAAAGGAATATACAACCATCAATAATAACGTTGATGTAAAGATTGTTACTCCTGTAATTCAAGAGGCTCAAACGTTCTATATATTGCCTATATTAGGCACTCAACTATATAATGAGATTATATCTCAGGTTGGAACAAATACAGTATCAGTAGCTAATGCAACTTTATTAGATAATTATGTAGTGCCTTGCTTAATGTATTATGTGAAATGTGAGTTAATTCCTGAGATGAAATACAGAATGATGAATAAGGGAGTTATGGTTAAGAATAGCGAAAATTCATCTCCTGCTGATTTGACTGAGATACAATTCTTAATGGATAGAGCAAAAAACAAAGCAGAAGAGTTAGCAGAAAGAACAACAAGGTTTTTAAAGCATAACTCAAGTACTTATCCATTATACACTGCGAATGCTCAATACGATGAAATTAGACCGAATAGAAACAATTATACAGGTGGAATATTTGTAGGTGATTTAAGAAGTGACGAAGATGATTGCAATATAATTATAGGTAATTATTAATATGGGTGTACATAAAAAGAATATTAAACTTTTACAACAATACGAGAAGCTAAATGCTAACATTAAATCAGATAGTAAAACTGTTCGAGGACAAAAAAACAAACCACGCTCAACTAAGTAACGGAACTTTTATTTTTGATGAAAGTGCTGAATGGGGTGCGGACTTTGAAATAACTTATCCTTTGTTTGGTGTTAGATTACAACCATCTACATTAAATGGTAACATACACACGTTCAATTTTATGTTTGAATTTGTAGATCATGTACACCAAGATAAATTAAATCAAACAGAAGTATTAAGCGATATGATGAGTATTGCTTTAGATATCTTCGCACAAATAAAATCAGATCTTGAGGATTATTACGATGCAACTGTAAACATTACAAGTTCATTTCAGCATGGTATCGGAGTTTATGACGATGATGTTACAGGATGGCAAATGACTGTTTCGGTTGAGCAGTTTTACGATATGTCAACTTGCGAAACTCCCAATAGTGAATTAAATGCAGGAGTAGTTAAGATATTAGACCAAAACGGAAACGTAATAGCGACATTGAATCCAAACTCGACTTATACAGTTGAGGTATTACAACAAATTATACAAACATTAGTTGACCCTGCTCCGTCAACAATTATACAAACATTAACATAATGGCTACAGTAGAATTAAGATACGACCCAAAAGATACAGCATGGTTTACGGCCAATGCAACAATGATACTAAAAGCAGGTGAACCTGCATATCATTCTACAACAGGATTATTCAAATTAGGAGATGGTGTTACAGACTTACAAACATTACCATTCTTACCTGCTACAGGTGGCGGTGGTGGCGGTGGTAACTTTGTACCATACACAGGTGCTACAGGTGATGTTGATTTAGGAGAATATGAAATAAAGGTAGGACAGATAGAACTTGACCAAACTCCAACAGGAACTGCAGGAGTAGCTATTACAAGATGGAATGATAATATAGGAAGTACAGAAACTACTTTAAAAGGTGGTAATGTAGTTCTTAAGAATGGAGTTGATTTAGTTGCAAGGATAGTAAATAAAGTTACACCAAACACAACACTAACTAAAGCAGCATATCAAGTAGTTAAGGTAACAGGAGCGCAAGGTCAACGATTAGCAGTTAATTTAGCTCAAGCAAATAACGATAATAATTCAGCCGATACATTAGGAATAGTTATAGAGACCATTCCAACAAATCAAGAGGGATTTATAATGTGTGTTGGTCAGATTGAAGAGATTAATACTACAGGAAGTTTGCAAGGTGAATCATGGGCAGATGGTGATGTATTATATTTAAGTCCTACAACTCCTGGTGCAATTACAAAAGTAAAACCAACAGGTGCAACAGGTCATATAGTAGTGCTTGGTTATGTTGAATATGCTCATGCTATTCATGGTAAAATATATGTAAAGGTGATGAATGGTTGGGAGTTAGATGAGTTACATAATGTTTATATAAATAATCCTGCCGATAATGAGATATTAACTTATGAAAATTCAACTTCACTTTGGAAAAATAAATCAGTTGTAAGTGCATTAGGTTTTACTCCTTATAACTCAACTAATCCAAGTGGATTTATAAGTTCAAGTGCTTTAACTCCATATCTTACAAGTTCAAATGCTGCTTTAACTTATGTACCTTATACAGGTGCTACAGGTGCAGTTGATTTGTCAACTAATAATTTAACGTGTGGTGATGCGATTATAAAGAAACCTAAAATAACAGTTGAATTAGTAGATGCTCAAACAGTTAATTTTTATAATAGATATAATTTAACTATTGATTCAATTACAAATGTTTTAAACTCACCTACGATAACTATTCAAGATGACAATGTGGCTTATACATTAGGTAATACAATAGCATCAGGTTCTAAAATAACAATAACTGCATCAACTGCTTCAGTAGTGGTATTAAACGCAACAAGATTATAAAATGAATGAGATTTATATAAAAGCTACTCCGCCTGCATCCACTCCATTAACAACTGCAAAGTTAATGAAAACAGGACAAACAACATCTTATAGAACAGGCGATGATCCAAACTTAGGAACAGGTAGAGCAACTTCATTTACTGTATTATCTGCTAATAATCCATTTGGTAATACTAATAGATTTACCGATGAATTAGGAGGTACAACTTATACAAATAATATTGTAATTGATTGGTCAACTTATGATGGTTCAACTGTATTAGGTTGGTATCGATTAAAGCGACCTGCATCAGGACTTTATACTTGGAATCAAGCTATTGATAATGCTTTGACATTTACAATAGGAACTTATACAAGTGGATGGAAATTAGCTAATATTATGGAGTATGCAAGTTTATTTAATTTTGGAAATACTCCTGCTAATAAATTAAATTATGCGCCATTTAGTTTAGTTGGTGATTATTGGAGTTCAACAACTGATGCCAATGCAACTGCTAATGCTTTTTATTCCATAAATTCAGCAACTTTGCATATATTTACCACAGGTAAAACATCAACTATTAATGCACTATTTAATCGAGTATTCACAGTAACAGGAACAAATTTAACTTAATATGGCAACTTATAGATTCCCTCAATTCAATTTAGAAATAATTAATCCAACAGTTACAGTCTTAACTGTACATGATTCAATACAAGTAAAAGAATGCAATGCTGATATTCTATTAGTAACAGATACTGCTTCATTTGGTATTAACTTTACAGGTTTTACTTATGTATCGGATTGGAATGATACTGATATTATTAATTGGGTAGATAATGAATTAACTAAATACGAAATATGAAATTAAATATTCCTGAAGTTTACAAAGTAGTTATTGGTGCTTTAGTTTTAGCATCTATGTGGTACGATTTAAAAACATCTTTTATGGTTCATTTAAAATCACATGAATTAATTGAATATAGATTAAAGGAAATTGAATATAAATCAGGATTAAAAACATTTGCTGTTATCCCTGAAAAACCTGAATTGAAAGATGAGGATAAGTAAACATATATCATTTGAAGAGGCTACATTAAGTCCAACTGCTTTAAGATTAGGAATTGATAATACACCTAATGAAGAGATATTAGCTAATATGAAGTTAGTTGCTGAGCGATGTTTTGAGCCTATTAGGAGTTGGTATAATCAACCGATTAAGGTTAATTCATTTTATAGATGCGATGCTTTAAATAAAGCAGTTAAAGGTAGTGCAACAAGCCAACATACTCAAGGTAAAGCGATGGATATAAGTACCGGAACTAAAGCAGGAAATAAATTAATTTACGAATGGGCAAAAAATAATCTTATCTTTGACCAATTAATAAATGAATATGATTATGCTTGGGTGCATATATCATATAATAAAAACAACAATAGAAATCAAACATTAATCATAGTTTAATGCCATTACCAAAAGTATTAACAGGACTATTCTCAGGCGGTGCTTCTAAGATAGTTGATTCAGTTAAAGGAGTTATAAGTGAATTTCACTTGTCTCCTGCAGATAAACTCAAAGCGGAACAGGCTATATTAGATGCTACTAATAAGCATATTCAAGTAATGGAACAGGAGTTTACAAAGCAATTTGAAATCCAAATGAAAGAGATGGATTCAGCGCGTAAACGTGAGATAGATATAGCAACAAGTGATAAAGCACCATTATTAAATAAGATAATCACTCCAATATTAGCAATGCTTATATTAGGCAGTACATTTATATTCTGGTATATTATAATATTTAAAGATATAGAGAAAGAGAAAGAAGTTTTAATAAGTGGAATTATTGGATCACTAACAACCGTATCAATGGGAGTTGTAGGTTATTATTTTGGAAGTAGTATCGGTTCGGCAAATAAACAAAGTCAAATCGATAAATACATCAATAAATGAGACCGAAGTCAGTAAGTGCTGAAATAGTAATCGAATACATTAAGAAGTTTCCAAGCACTCCTAATTTAACATTAGCAAAAAAAATCTATAAAGAGAATGTAAAAGTATTTAAAGATGTTGAAGCAGTAAGGAGTTTTATTAGAACTTATACCGGAAATAGTGGAAATAAAAGACGTGCAAGCATTAAAGATAAATCGTTATTCACACCTCCAAAGTCTTTAAATCCGTTTAATCTTCCTGAAAGCTATGCTAACGATTATAGTTCTTATGAGATTAATCAATCTAAAATATTAATAATATCTGATTTGCACTTTCCTTACCAGGATAATAAATCTATTGAATCAGCCTTAAATTATGGATTAGAAAAAAAAGCTAATTGTATTTTAATCAATGGCGATTTGATAGACTTTGCAACTATTTCAAGACATGAAAAAGATTGGAGAATGCGCTCAGTTAACGATGAATTTAATGCAGTTAGGCAGTTTTTAGTATCACTTCGCAAAGCATTTCCTAATGCTAAAATAGTTTTTAAACATGGTAATCATGATGAAAGATGGGAGAAATATTTATATGTTAAGGCTCCTGAATTGTTTGATGTATCAGATTTTCAACTTGAAGTATTATTAAGATTAGGTGAGTTAAAGATTGAAACTGTTAAAGATAAGAGACCTATTAAGATAGGTAAATTAACAGCCTTGCATGGTCATGAATTAGCAGGAGGTGCAGGTGGAGTTAATCCGGCACGAAGCACATTTCTTAAAACTTTAGATAATGTTATTGTAGGCCATTACCATAAGACCTCAACTAATACAGAAACTACAATGACAGGTAATGTAATTAGTGTTAATTCAACTGGTTGTTTATGTGGTTTAAATCCATTGTATATGCCAATTAATAAACATAATTTAGGCTTTGCTTACGTTGAATTAGATATTAAAACAGGTAACTATAACTTGCAGAATTTAAAAGTAATTAAAGGCAAAGTATATTGATTTTTAAGTTTCGCATATACGATAAACATGAGACTATTACATTTAGTGATAATCTAATAAATGTAACTCCATTTGATGACTGGGTTACGTTTACTTTTATTTTAGATGTTAATGAGTTAAGAATAACAGCCTTTAGATCTTATGTTTTATTCACTGAAGATAATACTCCGATTGAATGCACAAAGGTATTTTTAAACGATGGATCATTCGTTTTTGCTACGAACAAAATTGATACGTTTGAGAAAAATTATCGTGAGAATTACCTGAATCTTTTTGAAGTTCTAAAGCTATCTGCAGATGAATAATGTAACCTATTAAATCGGATAGAGTATCTTCTGTTTTATCAGTAATTCCGACCTGTTTAATCCTATTTAGTTTATCATCAATCCTTGCTAAAATACCCTCTATTTTATTGCCTTTATGAAATATAGATATAGGATTCTGTAAAGAGTTATTATAGTCTATGTTCTTTTTAATTAATTGTTGTTTTAGAGCATCACATTTCTCAGCTATTAGCTTGTTTATATCTTCCATTAGTAGTAAAGTAAAGTATTTAATGAATCTCCTTTAAGTATCTCTTTTGCTCGGATGGCTTGTTTTAGTAAGGTTTCATTATGAGATTTAATGATGGTTATCTCATTCATTAAGTCTGTTTTTTGTCTATAATGAATGATATATAATACAAAAAGGATAATTATAAATGCTATGTTTTTTTTCATTTTACAAATATAATAAATATAATTTAAAAATAATTAGCTTGATAATCAATAAGTTACATAAAAAAGTAAAAATAATTGTTTGTATATAAATATAAATATATATATTTGTACAACGAAAACAATTAAAAACTAAAAACATGACAACAACAACAATTCAAAAAGGATCAATTTTAACTGCAACTTCAGCTTGTGATTCTAATTGCAAATGGACTGCAACTGTTTTAGAACGTAAAGGCAGTTTTATTATTGCTAATGTACAAGGTGAAATTGTACGTAAAAAAGTAAAGGTTTGGAATGGCGAAGAGTATGCTTTATTATTAGGATCTTATTCAATGGCTCCTATTTTTAAAATTAGATAACAGGTCGCAAAATGCGACCACAAAAACATAAATATGAAAAAGAAACCAATATCATGGCAACTTAGTGAGACTACAATTGCCAAAGTAAAAAAAGAAGCTACAAGAGACAAAGTAGCAATTCAAGTTAAAGCAGAACAATTATTAATTATTGCATTGGAGGGCAAAAACAAATGATACAAGCATTATTTCAATTATTATTATTAATATTATTATGCTTACTTGGTGGCTTAACTCTTGGCTGCATGGTTAACATGATAGCTAATGGAAAACCTAAAAAACCTACATCTTATGAGAACTGGAAAAAGAGCAGAAGATAGTATCATGTGGCCATCTAATATGACTATTGAATTAGATGACCAACAAATAGAAACATTAGTTAATTACAGAAATGAGTTAGATAATCGCATGATTAACAATGTTGATAGAACTACTTTAAAATGGGCAATATTTAATGAATCACAAAAAATAACTAAATTTATAAATGAATACCGCAAACGTAACAACCGCAAAAGAGAAGTCTATTTATTTGATAAATAAGTTTAGATATATTCTCGAATGTGACAATAATGAGTATTTTAAGGAATGTATAATAATATGCCTTGATGAAATACTAAAAGAATTAGAGGGTACTGAAAGATATAAATATTGGAAACAAGTTAAAGCAGATATAGTAAATTTTAAACAAAAATAATATG
>JACCDX010122601.1_pt1 | contig 10957 bp, 11 predicted proteins | sample 7449681 | NCBI WGS metagenome assembly JACCDX01 (sample SAMN15323450, study PRJNA562643) | freshwater metagenome | isolation source: river surface water | place: USA:Blue River Watershed | collected 2017-08-18 | reverse complement strand
TTGCGCGCGGCATTCCGGTTGTCTTCGCGCCCGGCAATGCCGATTTCATCATCGGCGGCCCGATTGATGCGGCCAAGGCGCAGTTCCCGGGGAAGAAATACCATATCCACAACCCGGCACTGACTGCCGTGCGCACCGACCTTGAGGATTTAAAGCCGCTCGCGGACCATATCGCCGCGATGGTGAAGGACGCCAAAGGCCCGGTCAGCTTCTATGTGCCGCTCAAGGGCTTTTCCAACCATGACAGCCCCTATGGCCATATCCATGACCCGAGCATCCCGCCGCCCTTTGCGGACTATGCCCGCTCGGTCATGCCCGAAAATGTCGATTTCCAAACGGTCGACGCCCATTTCAATGATGACGAATTTGCCGAGGCGATCATCGCCAAGGCGCGGGAGCTTCTCGCCAAATGACCACCGACCTGCCGTTGACGCCGGAAGACGTGAACGAAATCACCGCGATCCTCGACGGGTCAAGCTTTGACCGGCTCGACCTGAAAACCAGCCGCTTGCGCCTGCGCGTGGAGCGCAGCGGCGAGGGCTGGACGCAGGCTTGGTCGATGGAAGACGAGACAGGGTCGGTCGCAACGGCCGCCCCCGTCGCGACAGCGGCAGTCGAGGCGGATATCCCGGCTGGGCAGATCGCGGTGCCTGCCCCGCTTCCCGGCACCTTTTACCGTGCGCCACAGCCTGGTGCCCCGCCCTTTGTTGAGGTGGGCGCCAAGGTTGGGCCAGACACGGTGGTCGGCATTGTTGAGACGATGAAGCTGATGAACCCGGTCCATGCCGGGCAATCGGGCACGATCACCGCCATTCGCATCGACAATGCGACGATGGTGGATGGCGGAGCCGTCCTGATGCTGATCCAGCCCGACTAAGCCCATGATCCGCCGCCTCTTTATCGCCAATCGCGGGGAAATTGCCCTGCGCGTCATCCGCACGGCCCAGCGGCTTGGCATGACAACCATCCTCGGCGCGTCCGAAGCGGACCGGCAGAGCTGGCCCGCACGCGCAGCCGATGAAGTCGCGCTGGTTGGCCCTGCGCCCTCTTCTGCGTCCTATCTTTCGGTCGAGGCGGTCATCGCGGCGGCCAAAGCCGCAAAAGCCGACGCCATCCATCCGGGCTATGGCTTTCTTTCCGAAAATGCGAGCTTTGCACGGGCAGCGGCGGCGGCGGGTATCCGCTTTGTTGGGCCGGACGTTTCGAGCCTTGAGGCGATGGGCGACAAGCTGATGGCGCGCAAGGTCGGCATGGCAGCGGGCCTGCCGGTCGTGCCGGGTGGCGAAGCCGCCGACAAAGCCGGGGCGATGGCCCAGGCCAAGGCGACCGGCTTTCCCGCTTTGCTGAAGGCGGTTTCCGGCGGCGGTGGCAAGGGCATGAAGCGCGTCGACCGCGCCGAAGATCTGGACGCGGCAGTCGATATGGCGATGGCCGAAGCCCAAGCGAGCTTTGGCGATCCGCGCATTTACGTTGAACGCTTCATCGCCTCTGGTCGCCATGTCGAGGTGCAGGTGCTGGGCGATGGCGCGAATGCGATCCATCTCGGCACGCGCGATTGCTCGATCCAACGTCGTTTCCAAAAGCTCGTCGAAGAAGCCCCTGCCCCCGCCATGCCGGCGGACAAGCGCGCAGCGATTGAGAAAGCGGCAGTCCGGCTGACCAAGCATTTGAACTATCGCGGGGCGGGCACGGTCGAATTCCTTGTCGATGCCGAAACGTTTGATTTCTACTTCCTCGAAATGAATGCGCGCATTCAGGTGGAGCACCCCGTGACCGAAGCGATTACGGGCATCGACCTGATCGAACAGCAATTGCTGATCGCCGATGGCGCCAAGCTCGCGTTGACGCAGGACATGGTGGTGCCGGAAGGCCACGCGATTGAAGTACGCATCAATGCCGAAAATTGGGCGCAGGATTTCCGCCCCTCGCCGGGTAAAGTCACCGAAGCACGCTGGCCCGCTGGGCCCGGCATTCGCGTCGATACCCATATGGCCGCCGGAGGCGAAGTGCCGCCTTTTTACGACTCGCTGGTCGGCAAGCTGATCGTCTCCGGCGCGACCCGGGACGAGGCGGTCGCCCGCCTGGCTGCCGCGCTCGACCGGTTGGAGATCAGCGGCATTGCCACCACCGCCGATTTGCACCGCGCCATCCTGCGTGACCCGCGCTTTATCGCGGGCGGCGTCGATACCCGCTTCTTTGAAGGATTGGCCCATGGCTGAGATTTCCCTTGTCGACGTCTCGATGCGCGACGGCAACCAGAGCCTATGGGGCGCAACCGGCCTCAATACAGCGCAGATGCTCCAGATCGCCGGGCAGACCGATCAGGTCGGCTTTCGCGCGATCGACTTTACCTCGTCGAGCCATATGGCGGTTGCCGTCCGCTATTTTCAGAACAACCCGTGGGAACGCATCCGCCGCGTCGCGGCCGCGATGCCGCGCACGCCCTTGCAGTTCATCACCACGGGTCTGCGCTTCATTGCCTGGCAACAGGCCGACCCGGAGTTTATGCGCCTCGTCTATCGGCGGCTGCAGGCGAACGGCATCCGCCGCTTCGTCATGCTCGATCCGATGCACGATGCCGATGCCGTGATCGAAGCCGCCCGCCTTGTCCGCGAGGAAGGCGAGGCCGAGATTATGGGCGCGCTGACCTTCACGCTGTCGGAAGTCCATACTGACCAATTTTATGCGGACTTTGCGCGCAAGATCTGCACCAGCCCGGACATTGACCTCATCTACATCAAAGACCCGGGTGGCCTTTTGTCGCCGGAACGTGTGCGGACTTTGGCCCCGGCCGTAAAGGCGGCGATCGGTAACCGGCCGCTCGAAATCCACGCGCACTGCACGATCGGCTATGGCCCGCTCTCCAGCCTTGCCGCAGCCGATTTGGGGGTCATTGATGCCGTCCATGTCGGGATCGGACCGCTGGGCGAAGGCAGCTCGCTTCCCGAAGCCAGCCGCATGGTCGCGAACCTGCGTAATGCCGGGCATGATGTTGCCATTGACGATGCGATGCTCGCCCGTGTGTCCGATTATTGGTATCGCCTCGCCCGCGCCGAAGGCTTGCCCGCCGGCGAGCCGCAAGCGTTCGATTCCAGCTTCCTGCGCCACCAGATCGCAGGCGGGGTGATGACGACAACACGGCGGCAGTTGGAAGAACTCAAGCTCGGCGACCGGTTCGACGCCGTTGTTGCGGAAACCGAACGGGTGCGTGCCGAACTGGGCTATCCGATCATGGTCACGCCCTTCCCGCAAATGGTGATGAGCCAAGCGCTGTTCAACGTGATTGGCGAGCGCCGCTATGCACAGGTGTCCGACCAAGTGCTGCGTTATGTGATGGGCAAATTCGGCCGGCCGACCAGCGTCATCGACCCGGCGGTGGAAGCGGCCATTTTGGACCGCCCCCGTGCCCGCGAGATTGAGGAAGAGCCGATGTTCCCGGCTTATGCCGATCTCCGGCGCAAATTCGGCGTATATATGGATGATGAGCACTTCCTGCTCCGCGCGGTCATGCCTGAAGATCAGGTGGACGCCATGCTTTCTGCTCGGCGCAGCCGGGCGACCTATACGCCTGAGGCCGCCCCCCTCCTTTCCCTTCTCCGGCAATTGGCGGCCCGGCCCGATGCCCGCAATATCATCGTCGAGCGTCCGGGCCTTCGCCTCGCCTTGCATGGAGGTGCACATGTTGCCTGATATTCTGGAGCGGCTCTCCAAAGCGCGTGGCTTCATCTTCGATATGGATGGCACGATTGCCTTGGGCGATGCCGCCTCAGGCGGGCACAAGGCGCTGCCCGGCGCGGTGGAATTGCTCGCGCTGCTGCGCAAAAAGGGCGTGCCTTTCCGCGTCTTTACCAACGGCACCGCCAAGGCCCCGGCGCATTATGCGGCGAGCTTGCGCAAAGCCGGGTTCGATCTCGCCGATGAGGAAATGATGACGCCGTCATCGTCAGCAGCGATCTGGTTCAAGCAGCAGGGCATCAATCGCGTCCGCGTGCTCGGCAATGAGGGCGTTTCCGCACCTCTCTCGGCCTTGGGGATCGACGCCATTGGCGCGTCTGATGCGGCGAAGGATGTGGAGGCTGTTTATACGGGCTGGTTCCGCGAATTCACCTTCCCGGATCTGGAAGCCGCGTGCCAATCCATCTGGGACGGCGCAAAGCATACGACCGCGAGCCACGTGCCGTTTTTCGCGACCGCGACCGGACGGGGCATCGGCTCCAGCTTTGCGATCAACAAGATGATCTCGGCAATGACAGGGAGCCGCGCCAAGGTGCTCGGCAAGCCATCCCGCACGGCCTTTGACGCCGCCGTCGCGGCAATGGGCCTGCCGCGCAATGCAGCGAAGGACATTGTCGTTTTCGGCGATGATCCGGCGCTTGAAATGCGGATGGCGCGCAGCGCCGGCGCGCTCGGCATTGGCCTCACGACCGGGCTGATGAAGGGGGACGGCGTGGCGAAGCTTGGCGACGCCGAACAGCCGCACGCGCTCGTCGATGATCTTCGCGATCTATGTCGCGCGCTCGCCTAAGCCCGGTTAATCACTTCCCCCCATTGTCCCGAAGCGCGTCCGGCCCTAGCTAGGGGGCATGGCAGATCCCTATTCGACTTTGGGGGTGGCGAAAGGCGCGAGCGAGGCCGACATCAAAAAGGCCTATCGCAAGCTCGCGAAAGAGCTCCACCCCGATACCAATCGCGACAACCCCAAGGCCGCCGAGCGTTTTTCGCAGGTGACGGCGGCTTATGATCTTTTGTCCGATAAGGAAAAGCGTGGGCAGTTTGATCGCGGCGAGATTGATGAGAATGGCCAGCCGCGCAACCCCTTTGCGGGTGGCAACCCCTTTGGCGGGGGTGGCGGGTTCCGCCAAGGCCAGGGTGGCTTTGAGTTCAACGGCGACGGCATGGACTTTGGCGACATTTTTGATGGCCTGTTCGGGGGGCGGGGCCGCGGTGGCCCGGGCGGCGGCTTTGGTGGCTTTGGTCGGCAAGCTCCGCCGCAAAAGGGCCAGAACGCGGCATTTCTCCTGACGGTGTCGTTCGAAGACGCGGCCCGGCTCGCCCCCCAGCGGATCACGCTGACCGATGGTAAGACCATTGAGCTCAAGCTGCCGCCGGGCCTGGAATCAGGCACTCAGATGAAGCTGGCGGGCAAGGGGCATCCCGGCCCCGGCGGCGCAGGCGATGCGATCATCACGCTGGAGATCGGCCCCCATGCCTATTTCACGCGCGATGGTGATCATGTCCGGCTCGATCTGCCGATTACGCTTGTCGAGGCAGTGAAGGGTGGCCCGGTGAAAGTGCCCACGGTGGAAGGCCCGGTGATGCTGAACATCCCCAAGGGCGCGACGTCGGGCAAGACGCTGCGCCTCAAGGGGCGCGGCTTTACCGCCAAAGGCGGGACGCGGGGCGACCAGCTTGTCACGCTGCTGGTCGACCTTCCAGCCGAGGACGCGGCGCTCCAGAGCTTTGTCGAAAGCTGGCAGGATGACCGGAACCCGCGGGCGAAGCTGGGCGTTTAACGGCCATGCGGTCGCCCTCTCCGGAAACGCCAGAGGCGCGCCGCAGGCATCCGGACGCCCATCCCAAGCGCGCCGGTTTGGCGGGGCTATGCGGCCCGGGCTCTGCGCCGTTTGAAATCATCCGCCGGGTCGCCGTTGGCGTTTATAGCGATGGCTTTGTCCATGCCGGAAATCTTGCCTATCTGACGCTACTCACCGTCTTTCCCTTTTTCATCGTGATGGCAGCCGTCACCCAGTTGATCGGCCAGCCTGAGGAAAATCTGGCGGCGGTGCGCTCTATGCTGGGGACGCTGCCGCCCAGCGTGGCAAGCTTGATTGATGGCGCGGCGCGCGAAGTGCTGTTGGCGCGGACCGGGCCGCTCCTTTGGTTTGGCGCGCTTGTCGGGCTTTGGACGGTGAGCGGCTTTATCGAAACGATCCGCGATATTCTGCGCCGCGCCTATGGCACCCGCTATGAGCGCCCCTTTTGGCAATATCGGCTGGGCGGTATCTTGCTCGCTTTTGCGGCGGTGGTTCTCATCCTCGCGGGGCTCGCGGCCCAATTGGCGGTGACGGCCATCGAAGAGGTTGTTTTCCGCTTCATCCCGGCAGCCCAATCATTACTGTCGGTTGAAGTGGGTTGGGTCTCAACCTCGGTCGCGGTCTTTTGCGGGCTTTTCGCGATCTTCTGGTCGCTTGCACCCGCGCGCTACCGCCATCCCCGCCACCCGAAATGGCCCGGCGCGCTGGTGACGACCCTGTGGTGGACTGGCGCGCTCGCCCTGCTCCCGCCTGCGCTTTCGCTCTTCGGGGGCTATGCCCTGACCTATGGCAGCTTGGCCGGGGTGATCATTGCCCTGTTGTTTTTCTGGATAGTCGGATTCGGCCTTGTTATTGGGGCACATCTTAATGCGGCGCTGGCCAACCCTGAGCCAGAAGAATCGCGGGTCGAGAGGCAGATCAACCAAGGGTGAAGGGAAGCGTTGATGGCAGGATATATGACCGGCAAGCGGGGGCTGATCATGGGGCTGGCGAACGATCGCAGCCTGGCATGGGGCATCGCCAAGAAGCTGAAGGAAGAAGGGGCAGAGCTTGCCTTTTCCTATCAGGGCGAAGCGCTGGAAAAGCGGGTCCGACCGCTGGCGGAAGAATTGGGCAGCGATTTTCTGATCGATTGCGACGTGGCGGATATGGCGGCGCTCGACACCGCGTTTGCAACGCTTGCCGCGCGTTGGCCGACAATTGATTTTGTCGTCCACGCCATCGGCTTTTCCGACAAGACAGAGTTGCGCGGCCGCTATTGCGATACCAGCCTCGACAATTTCCTGATGACGATGAATATCAGCGTCTACAGCTTCACCGCCGTCGCGCAGCGCGCCGCCGCGATGATGCCGAATGGCGGCGCACTTCTGACGCTCACTTATTATGGCGCGGAAAAGGTCGTGCCCCATTACAACGTGATGGGCGTCGCCAAGTCGGCGCTCGAAACCTCGGTCAAATATCTGGCGGTTGATCTGGGCCGCGACAATATCCGCGTGAACGCGATTTCCGCCGGCCCCATCAAGACGCTCGCCGCGTCGGGCATTGGCGACTTCCGCTACATCATGAAGTGGAACGAGCTCAATGCGCCGCTGAAGCGCAACACGACGATCGAAGATGTCGGCGGCGCCGCGCTGTATTTCCTGTCCGACCTGTCGGCGGGGGTGACAGGCGAGACCCATCATGTCGATTGCGGCTATCATGTCGTCGGCATGAAGGCCGAGGATGCCCCGGATATTGCGCTGAGCTGATAAACTTCGCTGCATTCTTCAAAGATCGACACGCCGGGGGCGGCTTGACAGGCGCACCAGATCTGGCAGTGTACAAAAGCGACATGTTGGCTCGAAAGGTCTTGGAAACGGTCGGTGCCAACCCTGTCGCTTAGACCTTCAAAAGGGAGCAATTCATGATGTATATGGATCGCGGCGTAACTTTTTATGGTCAAATTGAAGAGCTAAATTACGACGAAATTGCTATAGTCGGAGGATCCGGCAAACGGGAACTCGCTCAGGGCGCCTTGTTGGCGGGCGGCGCCCTTTCTACAATTGGCGCGTCGGCGCGCTTATTGGCCCTAGTTCCATCGCCGTTCAGTCCCGCATTAGGGGCCTTTGGTGCAACCGCCGGTTTTATTGGCGCGGGACTTTCCTTGGGCGGCGGCGCGCTGATGGTCAGTTCATCAGGCGGCTCATTTGGTGTGAATAAGCGTTAGGAGCAAGGATATGCCCTCATCTCGCCCGGATATTGCTTTTCCGCTTTTACTATCGGCGTTTTTCTTCGGCATGCAGGCCGCGGCTGGCCTGCTTGTTATAATTAACTTTCGCAGCATAAGCTTGGCCTCGCCAGAGCTAATATTGATGATCGTGATGACGTGCGTTGCAGCTCTTTGGGAAGCGATGCGCAAACGCTTTTTGGCGAAGCAAGCGCAGGACGCGTCTATGACCCTTTAAATCTGGTCGCTGGGACGGCAGCGGGTGACGTCTCAGCGGCCGTTAGCGGGCCGGGCCGAGCCGCCAAACTCAACCTTATGAGGGGTGATTGCGATATCACGAACCGTATTGCGTTAGATCGCCTTCCGCCCAAAGCTCAGCCCTTCGCCTTGCATTCCCCGGCAAATCGCGGCATCGCTCTACCATGAGCTTCAACACCTTTGGCCGCGTTTTTCGCTTCACCACTTGGGGGGAAAGCCATGGGCCGGCGCTCGGCGCTGTGGTTGATGGGTGTCCGCCGGGGCTGGCCTTATCGGCGGAGGACGTTCAGCCGTTTCTCGACAAACGCCGGCCGGGCAGTTCGCGCTTTACGACCCAGCGGCAGGAGCCGGATGAAGTCCGCATCCTTTCTGGCGTGTTTGAAGGGCGGACCACGGGAACGCCGATCAGCCTGATGATCGAAAATGTCGATCAGCGGTCCAAGGATTATGGCGATGTCGCCAAAGCCTATCGCCCCGGCCATGCCGATTACAGCTATGACGCCAAATATGGCTTTCGCGATTATCGCGGCGGTGGCCGGTCCTCCGCGCGCGAAACGGCGGCGCGGGTCGCCGCGGGGGCTGTGGCGCGCGCCGTGATCCCCGAGGTCGAAATCCTCGCTTATGTCGTCGAAATTGGCGGCGACACGATTGACCGCGCCAATTTCGAAGCGAGCCAGATCGACAAGAACCCCTTCTTCTGCCCCGATGAGGCGGCGGCTGGCCGCTGGGAAAAGCTGGTGGATGAAGCCCGCAAATCCGGCTCTTCCTTGGGCGCCGTCGTGGAATGCGTGGCAACGGGCGTCCCCGCAGGCTGGGGGGCGCCGCTTTACGCCAAGCTTGATAGCGAGCTCGCCGCGGCGATGATGAGCATCAACGCGGTGAAGGCGGTCGAGGTTGGCGCGGGCTTTGCCGCTGCCCGGTTGCGCGGGGAGGAAAATGCTGACCCCATGCGCCCGGGGAGCAACGCGCCCGATTTTCTGGCGAACAATGCGGGCGGGATCGCGGGCGGGATATCCACCGGCCAGCCAGTTGTGGTGCGCGTTGCGTTTAAACCTACCTCCTCGATCCTCACGCCCGTTGAGACAGTGACCCGTGGCGGCGAAGCAACCGAGATCGTGACCAAGGGCCGGCACGACCCGTGCGTGGGCATTCGCGGCGCGCCGGTGGTGGAAGCGATGATGGCCTTGGTGCTCGCGGACCAAAAGCTGCTCCACCGCGCGCAGTGCGGCTGACCCGCCTTAACAGCTTGCCGAACTGAATGCTTTTGCCCACAAGGTGTGTGAAAGCCCAATTCAGAGGCTGTTAGGAGAGCATGGAAAGCGCATCTCGCCCCCAAGGCACAACTTCGCCTGGCGTCCGGCAACTCATGTGGGTGCTGCTGATTGTCTATATCTTCAACTTTCTGGATCGGCAGATCGTCAATATCTTGGCCGAAGAGATCAGCCGGGATCTTCATCTTTCTGATACGCAAATCGGGTTGATGACGGGCTTGGCCTTTGCGCTGTTCTACACATTTCTCGGCATTCCAATTGCCCGCTATGTGGACCGGCCACACGCCAACCGCGCCCATGTTATCACCCTCTCGCTTGGCCTCTGGTCGGCGATGACGGCCGCGTGCGGGATGGCGCAAAATTTTGTCCAGCTGCTCCTTGCGCGGATCGGCGTGGGCGTGGGGGAAGCCGGGTGCACGCCGGCCGCCCATTCGCTCATCACCGATGCGGTCCCTGCGGAAAAGCGCGCCTCGGCCATGGCGTTTTATGGGCTGGGAATCTCGATTGGCGGGCTGATCGGTATGGTGGTGGGCGGAGTGCTCAGCGATGTTTATGGCTGGCGTCAGGCCTTCTACGCCGTCAGCGTACCTGGCATTCTTTTTGCCTTCATCCTCCCCCTCTTGCTGCGTGATCCAGGCCGGATCCGGGGGCAGGTCGCCGCCAAACCGGCCACCCCCTTTACCGCCGCGTTGCGCGACATCATGACAAACCGCAGCTTTGTTCTGGTGCTGCTGGGGGCCAGCTTCACCGCCTTTTTATCTTATGGAAAGGCCGTGTGGGTCGTCATCTTGTTCCAGCGCGATTTTGGGCTGAGCGCCGGGCAGACGGGCCTATGGCTTGGCATTATTTCAGGGCTGGCCGGGATGCTCGGCACGTGGATGGGCGGGGCGCTGGCAGATCGATTTGGCAAAAAGGATAAAGCGCATATCCTGACCGCGCCGGCGCTCGGCATGACGCTGGCCGCGCCGATTTTGTTTGCTGCCTATTTTGCACAAGATTGGCGATGGTCGCTCGCGCTGCTCATCGTGCCAACCGCGCTCAATTATTTCTATTATGGCCCCAGCTACGCGCTCGCCCAGCAATTGGTGAAGCCAGATCAGCGTGCGGTCGCGACCTCGCTGGTGATCTTTGGGCAAAACCTGATCGGCCTTGGGCTCGGCCCGCTCTTTTTCGGCCTGCTTTCAGACGCGTTCAAGCCGCTCGCCGGTGCCGAGAGCGTCCGTTGGGTGCTCTATGGCGCAGCGTGGCTCGGACTGCTCCCCGCCTATTTCTTCTGGCGCGCGTCGAAGCGGCTGGCGCGGGATTGGCCTGAAACCGCCTAATCCTCAGTCCGCGAAGGGATCGCGGACGAGGATCGTGTCTTCGCGTTCCGGGCTGGTCGATACCAGCGCCACCGGGCACTGGATCAGCTCTTCGATCCGGCGGACATATTTGATTGCTTGGGCGGGAAGTTCGGCCCAGCTGCGGGCGCCAGCGGTTGTTTCCTGCCAGCCAGCCATCTCTTCATAGATCGGCTCGGCACGCGCTTGATCGGCGGCATGGGGCGGCAGATAATCATAGACCTTGTCGCCGATGCGATAGCCGGTGCAGATTTTGAGCGTCTCAAACCCGTCGAGCACATCCAACTTGGTGAGCGCGATGCCGGTAATGCCCGACACGGCAGCAGACTGTCGGACAAGTACCGAATC
>JACCDX011521093.1_pt1 | contig 10960 bp, 8 predicted proteins | sample 7449681 | NCBI WGS metagenome assembly JACCDX01 (sample SAMN15323450, study PRJNA562643) | freshwater metagenome | isolation source: river surface water | place: USA:Blue River Watershed | collected 2017-08-18 | reverse complement strand
GTGCTCAAAAAAGCCGATGCCAGCAAAGGTGTGAGCGAAGAAGACTTCTTGCAACCCGGCACTCAACAAGTGGCAGCAGGCTACTGCGTGTATGGCCCACAAACCACCTTGGTGCTCACCGTGGGTGATGGCGTGGCCATGTTCACCCTCGACCGCGAGCAAGGCTCGTTTGTGTTGACCCAAGAAAACGTGAAGGTGCCCGCCGACACCAAAGAGTTCGCCATCAACATGAGCAATATGCGCCACTGGGACTAGCCCGTGAAACGCTACATCGACGAGTGTTTGCAAGGCGAAGAAGGCCCACGTGGCAAAAACTTCAACATGCGTTGGATTGCCTCCATGGTGGCCGATGTGCACCGCATCCTCACCCGTGGTGGTGTGTTCATGTACCCCTGGGACAAACGTGAGCCAGGCAAAGCCGGCAAGCTGCGTTTGATGTACGAAGCCAACCCCATGAGCTGGTTGATCGAGCAAGCCGGTGGTGCTTCGACCAACGGCCATCAACGCATCATGGAAATCCAACCCACACAACTGCACCAACGTGTGAGCGTGATCTTGGGCTCCAAGAACGAAGTGGAACGTGTGACGAGTTATCACGCGCAAAAGTAATCACATTCCAACTCCGTCACAAAGGCCCGCTCTAGCGGGCCTTTTCACTTTGTATACGTCTGCTTTTTCAAGGTCTGGACAATGGCATCCATCCCTCACCTTGGTAAGTTCTCATGAAAAAAATCCTCCTCTTGGGCTCGGGCGAGCTCGGCAAAGAATTCGTCATCAGCGCCAAACGCTTGGGCTGCTATGTGGTGGCTTGTGACAGCTATGCCGGCGCCCCCGCCATGCAAGTGGCCGATGAATGCAGCGTGTTCAGCATGCTCGATGAAGCCGCCTTACGCGCCGCGATTGCGCAGCACAAGCCTGACTTGATCGTGCCCGAGATCGAAGCCATCCGCACCGAGGTATTGTTGGAGGTGGAAAAAGAAGGCTTCGAAGTCATCCCCAGCGCCCGCGCTGCCAACCTGACCATGAACCGCGACCGCATCCGTGATGTGGCGGTGGGTTTGGGCGTGCGCACCGCCAAGTTCAGTTACGCCGAATCGGCGGATGAGTTGATGAGTCAAGCCAAGGCGATTGGGTTTCCGGTGGTCATCAAACCCGTGATGAGCTCGTCCGGCAAAGGCCAAAGCGTGGCCAAGACCGAGGCCGACATTCAACACAGCTGGGACTATGCCTGCGAAGGCATGCGCGGTGACCGCCGACGTGTCATCGTGGAAGAGTTCATCCACTTCGACTTTGAAATCACCCTGCTCACCGTGCGCCAACGCAATGGCCACACCGTGTTTTGCCAGCCCATTGGCCACGTGCAAGAACGCGGCGACTACCAATACAGCTGGCAACCCCAGCCCATGAAGCCCGAGTATTTGAAGGCGGCCGAACAAATGGCTGAAAAAGTCACATCTGACTTAGGCGGCGCGGGGTTGTTTGGCGTGGAATTTTTTGTGACGAAAGATGAAGTGATCTTCAGCGAACTGAGCCCTCGCCCGCACGACACAGGCATGGTCACGCTCATCAGTCAAAACTTGAGCGAATTTGATTTGCACGCCCGCGCTATCCTGGGCTTGCCCATTCCCAACATCGACACCGTCGAAGGCGCAAGCGCTGTGGTGCTGGCCACGAAAGAAGGCACATCCCCCACTTTCACCGGTGTGGCCGACGCGATGAGCGAGCCTGGTACCGATGTGCGCATCTTCGGCAAACCCACCACACGTCCTTACCGACGCATGGCAGTGGCTTTGGCCAAAGGTGCGAATGCGCTCGAACGTTCGCGTGCGGCCGCGAAGAAGATCAACGTGGTCACTCAGTAAGCGCTTGTATCGACCATGAAAAAAGGGAGCTTTAAGCTCCCTTTTGTGTTGATGCGTTTTAAGCGTTGACGCCAAAACCTGCGGGGTGCGCCAGTGTGCCCCCCGCCGTGACAGACACTGCGCAGTACTTGAGTTCGGGAATCTTGCCAAACGGATCGAGCGCGGGATTGGTCAACAAATTGGCCGCTGCCTCTTGATACGCAAAGGGGATGAACACCGCGCCCAAGGGTGTACCTTCATCTAAGCGCACACGCAAACACACTTCACCACGGCGTGAAGCCACGGTCACCACATCACCGGCTTGCACACCCAAGGCTTGGAGGTCTGCACCGCACATCGATACCGTGGGCATGGGCTCGACGGCGTGCAAGACCTCTGAACGGCGCGTCATGCTGCCGGTGTGCCAGTGCTCGAGTTGACGGCCCGTGATGAGCACAAACGGGTATTGCGCATCGGGCACCTCGTTGGCCGGAATCAAACCTGCGGGCACCAAATGCACCTTGCCATCGTCGGTGGCAAAGTGATCGGTGAACACGGTGTGCTCCCCCGGATCGTCTTCGCTGTGGCAGGGATAGGTCACGCTGCTTTCACGTTGCAAGCGTTCCCAAGTGATGCCCCCAATCGCAGCATGCATGGCTTGGCGCATTTCCTCGTACACCTCAGCCACGCCGTAGTGCTCGCCAGCGTAGTGCCAATTCAAACCGATGCGTTTGGCCATCTCTTGAATGATCCACAAATCAGCACGTGCCTCACCCGGTGGTGTGATGGCTTGCTTGCCCAACTGCACCATGCGATCGGTATTACTGACCGTGCCGGTTTTTTCGGGCCATGCGGTTGCAGGTAGCACCACATCGGCCAACCATGCGGTCTCAGTCATGAAGATATCTTGCACCACCAAGTGTTCGAGCGAGGCCAATGCATGACGCGCGTGGTTCAAATTTGGGTCGCTCATGGCGGGGTTCTCGCCCATGATGTACATGCCGCGAATTTTGTGTGGATCGGTCTCGTCAGCCAAGATCTTGCCCATGATTTCCACCACGGTGTAGCCCGGTTTGTCATCCAACGGGGTGTCCCAAAACTTTTCAAACCAATCGTGCACTTCGGGATTGATGACGCGCTGGTAATTGGGGTACATCATGGGAATCAGCCCTGCATCACTCGCGCCCTGCACATTGTTTTGGCCGCGCAGCGGATGCAGGCCTGAACCGGGCTTTCCCAACTGGCCCGTAATAGAAGACAAGGCGATCAAGCAACGCACGTTGTCGGTGCCATGCACGTGCTGGCTCACACCCATGCCCCACAAAATCATGGCGGCTTTGGCGGTGGCATAGGCACGCGCCACTTCGCGCAAGGTGTGTGCATCAATGCCACACATCGGCGCCATGGCTTCGGGGCTGAAGTCTTGGATGTTGGCTTTGATGGCATCAAAGTTATTGACGCGGTTGCGAATGAACGTTTCATCGATCAACCCCTCTTCGATGATGACGTGCAGCATGGCATTGAGCATGGCCACATCGGTGTCGGCCTTGAAGTGCAAAGCTCGCCACGCGTGTTTGCCAAGGTCGGTGCCACGGGGGTCGGCCACCACCACTTTGGCACCGCGCTTGGCGGCGTTCTTCATCCACGAGGCGGCCACGGGGTGGTTGGAGGTGGGGTTGGAACCAATGACCAAGATGAAGTCAGAGTGTTCAACATCGTTGACTTGGTTGGTCACCGACCCCGAGCCCACGCCTTCGAGCAAGCCCGCCACGCTAGAGGCGTGGCACAAGCGTGTGCAGTGGTCGACGTTGTTGGACCCAAAACCGGTGCGCACCAGTTTCTGGAACAAATACGCCTCTTCGTTGCTGCCCTTGGCTGAGCCAAAACCTGCGAGCGCTTTTTTGCCGTGTGTGTCGCGCAGGTATTTGAGCTTGGATGCGGCGAGATCAAGCGCCTCATCCCACGTCGCTTCGCGAAACACTTGCGACCAATCAGACGCGTTGATGTTGAGTTCGTTCAAGGCCTCAGGATTTTTAGGCACACCCGGTTTACGAATGAGCGGCACCGTCAAGCGCTGTGGGTTGTGGATGTAGTCAAACCCAAAACGCCCCTTCACACACAAGCGTCCTTGGTTGGTGGGGCCATCTCGCCCGTCCACGCTGACAATTTTGTTGTCTTTCACGTTGTAGGTGAGCAAGCAACCTACACCGCAGAACGGACACACCGAATCCACTTTTTGATCCACAGCTTGTGAACCCACATGCGCCTTGGGCATCAATGCGCCCGTGGGGCACGCTTGTACACATTCGCCACAGGCCACACAACTGCTCAAGCCCATCGGGTCGTTCAAATCAAACACGATTTGCGAATGGGCACCACGGTGCGCGTAGCCAATCACGTCGTTGACTTGTTCTTCACGGCACGCACGCACACAGCGGTTGCATTGAATGCACGCATCCAAATTCACAGCCATGGCGGGGTGAGACACATCGCAGGTAGGTTGCTCACGGCTCAGCGCACGCAGTTCAGGCCGCACTTGCACATCCATGCGAGAAGCCCAATCACTGAGTTCACCGTGCTGCCCTTGATCGTTCCATTTGTAGCCCTGCTCAGGCATATCGGACAGCAGCATTTCAAGCACCATCTTCTGGCTCTTCACCGCGCGATCACTCACCAATATCTCTAGTCCTGCAGTGGCGTTGCGGCAACAACTCGGCGCCAAAGTGCGCTCACCTTTGATCTCGACCACACACGCACGGCAGTTGCCATCGGCGCGTAAGCCATCGGTGTAGCAAAGGTGGGGAATGTCGACGCCGTGGCGTTGCGCCGCTTTGAGGATGCTCTCGCCCTCGTACGCTTGAACGGATTGGTTGTTGAGTTTGAATTCAATCATTCAAGCCACCTCGTGTGCAAAATAAGTTTGCACACACCGCACAGGGTTGGGTGCTGCTTGCCCAAGCCCACAGATCGAGGCATCGACCATCACTTGGTTCAAGTCTTCCAGTGTGGCGTTGTCCCACTGGGGGGCTTGCATGAGTTGCACGGCTTTGGCTGTGCCCACTCGACACGGCGTGCATTGACCGCAGCTTTCGTGTGCAAAGAACCGCATCGCGTTCAGTGCGGCATCGCGTGCGGTGTCGTGTTGACTCAACACCACTACGGCGGCAGAACCGATGAAGCAACCGTGTTCTTGCAGCGTGTCAAAGTCGAGCGGAATGTTATTCAAACGTGCGGGCAAGATGCCGCCCGATGCGCCGCCTGGCAAATAAGCATAGAGCGTATGCCCCTCCAACATGCCGCCGCAATAGTCGTCAATCAAAGCCTGCACCGTGATGCCAGCAGGTGCGAGCTTCACACCCGGCTGCTTGACGCGGCCACTCACGCTGAAGCTGCGCAAACCCACACGGCCATTGGCGCCAAAGCTGGTGAACCACTGTGGGCCTTTTTGCACAATGTCGCGCACCCAATACAGCGTTTCAAAATTGTGTTCGAGTGTGGGCTTGCCAAACAAACCCACTTGCGCGATGTAGGGCGGGCGCATGCGTGGCTCGCCGCGTTTGCCTTCGATGCTTTCAATCATGGCGGACTCTTCACCGCACACATACGCACCCGCACCTCGGCGCAGTTCGATGTGCGGCAGTGGGCAAGGTGGGTTGGCTTTGAACGTCGCCAATTCTTTTTGCAGCAGCTCGCGGCAACCGTGGTACTCATCACGCAGATAGATGTAGATGGCCTCAATGCCCACCACTTGCGCCGCCACCAACATGCCTTCTAAAAAGCGGTGTGGGTCACGCTCTAAATACGTCCGGTCTTTGAAGGTGCCGGGCTCGCCTTCGTCGATGTTGACAACCATCACACGAGGCGCAGCTTGCTCACGCACGATGCGCCACTTGCGCCCTGCAGGGAACCCTGCGCCACCTAAGCCACGCAGACCAGAGGCTTCCATGGCTTGCAACACCTCATCGACTTTGGCCTTGCCTTGATCTGCAGAGCTGGCCAATGAAGCGGCCAAAGCATAACCGCCATCGGCCACATAGGCGGCCATGTCGACGTAGTCGGGCAAAGCTTGTTGCATGGTTTTGGCGTTCACAGCAGCAGCCACCTTGTCGGGGGTCGCATGTGCCACGGCATTTTGCTGCACCACAGCCACAGGCGCTTGCTCGCAGCGCCCCACGCAAGGCGCACTGATCACACGCACATCCGTTCCCAAGATACTGGGCAAATTGGCCAACAATTGTTGGGCACCGCCCATTTCGCAACTCAGGCCATCACACACGCGTACAGTCAAAGCCGCTGGCTGTGCGTCGTTGGGCAACACCTCGAAGTGATGGTAGAAGGTGGCGACTTCAAACACCTCGGCCATAGGCAGTTTCATGTCATGGGCCAGCGCCACCAGATGTCGCTCGTACAAACCACGGTAGGTGTCATTCAACACATGCAGGTGTTCAATCAACAAATCGCGTCGATCAAACGCTGACACCAAAGCGCGCACTTCCTGCAGCGACTGGGCATCCGGCTGACGCCCTTTGAGGTGACTGATACGGCGCAGGGTTTGGCGCATGTCATCGACGGTACTGAGCGTCTGGGTAGCGATCTGGGTCATGTAGTTTTCAAACGAATTCCATTGCCCTTGATTCTCAATCAAATTCAAGGCGATTGGCTGTCACATTGGCTCTATGATTCCCCTCATGAAATTCATGACATGGCCCCTTCCCGCCCTGCTTGCTTGGGGCTCGTCTTGGCTCATTTTCAAAAGCCTGCAAAGTGTGGGATTGAGTGAGACCATTGCCTTGGTGCTTGCCGCGTTTTGGGGTGGATTTTTAAGTCGCTTCGGTCACACCCCGATGCGCAAAGCATTGATTGTGTTGGGCTTTCCGATGTCGGTGGTGGTCTCATCCAGCACGATCAGCATCCCCCCGATTGCATGGCTGTTTTTGCTTGGCCTGATTGTGTTGATTTACCCACGCAAGGCTTGGCGGGATGCGCCGCTGTTTCCAACCCCCAAAAAAGCTTTGCGTGACATGTCAGATCACATCCGATTGCCCGCAGAGGCTCGCATTCTGGATGCAGGCAGCGGTATGGGTGACGGGCTGTTGGCACTTCGAGACGCTTACCCACGCGCAGAGTTACACGGCGTAGAAATGAGTTGGCCTTTACGCGTTTTAAGTGCCATGCGCTGCTCATTTGCACGCATTCGCCAAGGTGACATTTGGTTGGTCGATTGGCGAAGTTTTGATGTGGTCTACATGTTTCAACGCCCAGAGAGCATGCCTCGTGCTGTCGAGAAAGCTGAAGCTGAATTGCGCCGTGGCGCGTGGTTGGTCAGCCTTGAATTTGAGGCCAAAGAACTGGTACCTCAGGCCACCTTCACCTGTCGAGATGGGCGCCCAGTTTGGATGTACCAAGTGCCATTCAAACGGGTGGAGCGTCCTCGACATTAAGGGTTTGGCTGACCACGAGTTTGTCAATGCGACGGCCATCTAGGTCCATCACCTCAAAGCGCCAACGCCCGAACTCCACCACATCACCCTCGGCGGGTAACTCGCCCGAAATGGCCATGAGCAAACCCGCCACCGTGTTGTAAATGCCCCTGTCTTCGTCCGGCAACTCTTTGATGCCCAATCGGGATTTGAATTCGCTCACGGGCATCAGACCATCGACCAGCCACGACCCATCGTCACGCTGAATGGCCCATGCTTCCTCGGTGGGAGTGGCTTGCAACAACTCACCCGTGATGGCTTCGAGCAAATCACGCGGCGTGAGCAAACCGTGGACCACGCCATATTCGTCCACCACCAACACCATGCGACCATGCGCAGTCGCACGTTCAGCGGGCTTACGGAATTGCTCTAACAAGTCCATGCCACTGAGAGTTTCTGGCACAAAGGCCACGGGCTTGGCCAAGGCCTCCACCGTCATGTCGGTGCTAGGCGGCAAACGCAAGAGCTGAGACACACTCACCGCGCCCACTACATTGTCCAAATCGCCACGGCACACGGGGTACCACGAGTGCGCACCACTGGCCCCCACTTGTGCCAAAGCTTGCGGCACGGGCAACTTGGCATCCAGCCACTCAATATCTGAACGATGCACCATGATGGAAGTGAGCGGCCGGTCATCGAGGTTGAACACGTTTTGCACCATTTGGTGCTCGTGCTGTTCGATCACTCCCGCATCCACCCCCTCGACCAAGCTGGCTGAAATTTCTTCCTCTGTCACGGTGCGTGCGCCATGGACATCAATACGCAGCAGCGTCAGCATGGCACTGGTACTGGCTGAAAGCAAATGTACAAAAGGTTTGGCCAATGTCGCCAAGGCGAACATCATGGGCGCAGCCACACGGGCCACCGATTCGGGAAACAACTGACCGATGCGTTTGGGCACCAACTCGCCAAACAAAATGGTGCTGAAGGTAATGAGGGTCACCACAAAGGCGGTAGCCAACCCTGAGGCCAAGTTGTCGGGCACACCTTGAGTCAACAACCAATACGAAAAATCGTCACTGAATGCGGCCTCACCCACGATGCCGTTGAGCACGCCAATCGATGTGATGCCAATTTGCATCGTCGACAAAAACTGGGTGGGCTGCTCCAACAAGCGCAAGGCCGCACGCGCGCCACTGTCGCCCGTCTCGGCCAACGCCGTCAAGCGTGCCTTGCGGCTTGACGCCAGCGCCATTTCAGACATGGCAAACACACCGTTGAGCAGCGTGAGAAAAACAATTAACAAAACATCCATGACAATCTCCAACATGGCACTTTACTTGATTGGCGACATCCAAGGCTGCGACGACGCCTTAGAACGTTTGTTAACGCACATCGCGTTCTCTCCTAGCCGTGACACGCTGTATGTGTTGGGCGATTTGGTCAACCGTGGCCCGCACAACGCACAGGTGCTGCGCCGCTTGATGGCTTACGGCAGCAGCGCCCAGTGTGTGCTGGGTAACCATGATTTGCATTTGCTCGCGGTCTCACGCCATGTACGCCCGCCCAACAAACAAGACACCATTCAAGACATCTTGACAGCACCCGACAACACCGAACTGCTGTACTGGCTGCGTCAACAGCACATGGCCATGCAGGTGGGACAAGTGTTGATGGTGCATGCGGGTGTGCTACCGCAATGGACAGCCGAGCAAACCATGGCGCTCGCGGGCGAAGTCGAAGCTGTGCTGCGCAGTGACGATTGGGTGCAGTTCATGCCGCAGATGTATGGCGGCTTGCCAAATGTGTGGCATGACGATTTAGTAGGTGCAGATCGCCTGCGCGTGATCGTCAACGCCCTCACCCGTTTGCGCTTTTGTGATGCGCACGGCGCGATGGATTTCAGCGTCAAAGAAGGTGCAGACCAAGCACCTGCCCACTTGATGCCTTGGTTTGATGTACCAGGCCGATTGACCGCCGATGTGCGCATCGCGTTTGGTCATTGGTCCACCGTGCACATCGAACAGCGGCCCGATGTGATTTGTCTCGACGATGGCTGTGTCTGGGGTGGGTGCTTGAGTGCAGCCAAACTAGAAATCAAAGACACGCTTGTGAATGTGAGCGATGCACCTGCGTGGCAGCGGGTCAGCGTGAAGTGCCCGCAGACGATGGACCCGTTGGCGTAGCCAAGCAGTATAGCAAGTAGGATCATGCATCGCACACAAGCTATCACTTTAGGTATCGCCGTCGTACTTATGGCAGGCTGTTCCAACATGAGACCGCAATACACAAAAGATGATTACAAGGCCGCCAATAAATATTGCTTAGACCAATCAAATTCGGACAAAAAGGCAATGAATCGTCAGTGGTTCACCAGGTGGATGTCATGCGCTCAAGAACGCATCATGCCAATTGAAATCGCTTACTACCCAGCCAAAGAGAGTGATATCAAGCAGATGTATGAAAAACTGTTTGTTTTAGCTAAGGATGTTGACTCTGGCAAATCACGCGTTGAGCCGGTTTACGCTGAATGGGACCGAATGATGAGTGAAATCAAAATGGCACCTTGCAAACTCAAGGTGGTTGGTCGCGACGGGTCCGAGGAATGTCGTGGTCGTTAAATGCCCAGCCAACATTCAACTCGGATGCGGCAAAAGTTCTCATAAAAAACGCGCAAATTGCGCGTTTTCTTTTTAAGTCGTTGACTTGAACAACGCCGCCACCACCCGCTTGGGTTTGATGTTGGCCGACTTGCGCAGCGGCTCAGGCGCTGCCACTTTGGGCGCATCGGTACTGCGTGCCGAAGGTTCGTAGGGTTTGTCAAAAAACGGGTCGTTCTTGACACGTGGTGCTGGCACGTAGCCCACTTCGCGGCGACGCTCGTCGTTGTCGCGGCCACCACGCGAATCACGTGACAAATAGCCTTCACGTGAACGCCCCCCCTCATGACGCTCCCCTCGAGATTCACCGCGGGGTTCACGACGCTCACGTGAGCGGTCTTGCTCGACCATCACGGTTTCGAGTTTGATTTTGGTCTTGAGCAGTTTCTCAATGTCGCCCACCAAACGTTGGTCGCTGCCCGAGACAAAACTGATGGCGTGCCCCAACGCACCCGCACGGCCTGTGCGACCAATGCGGTGCACATAGTCTTCGGCGTTGAACGGAATGTCAAAGTTGAAAACCGCTGGCACATCTTTGATGTCCAAGCCACGAGCGGCCACATCAGTACACACCAACAAATCGACTTCACCTTGCTTGAAGCCTTCGAGGGCTTTCAGACGTTCATCTTGGCTCTTGTCACCGTGCAAGGCGCTGGTGCGAAAACCGTCACGCTCCAGCGAACGGGCCAAACGTGCGCAGCCAAGTTTGCTGTTGCAAAACACAAAGGCTTGCTTCATGCCGTTGGCTTTGATGAGCTGACGCAAAGCGTTGTACTTGTCGTCCGTGCCCACGCTGTAAAACTGTTGCGTGATGGTGGCGGCGGTCTCATTCGGACGCGCCACCTCAATGGTGATCGGGTCTTGCAAGTAGCTGCCCGCCAAGCGTTTGATCTCAGGCGAGAACGTGGCCGAGAACAGCAAGGTGGTGCGGGTCTTGGGCAAGAAGCTCAAGATGCGTTGTAAGTCGGGCAAGAAGCCAATGTCCAGCATGCGGTCAGCTTCGTCGAGCACCACATATTCCACTTGATTGAGCACC
>JACCDX010410426.1_pt1 | contig 10961 bp, 9 predicted proteins | sample 7449681 | NCBI WGS metagenome assembly JACCDX01 (sample SAMN15323450, study PRJNA562643) | freshwater metagenome | isolation source: river surface water | place: USA:Blue River Watershed | collected 2017-08-18 | reverse complement strand
CTCTTCCTCCATGGCAGCGATACGCCCATCGACGTCGTCACGGATATAGAATTTGCGGCGAAAGTCATTCAGGTTGTCGCCCAGCATCACCACGACCTGATGTGACTGCATGATCTCGTCCTGCCGGCCTTCCTTGTTCGATGATTCCCGCAACGCTGTCACATGCTGCTCATCAACACCTGGGGCACCAATGCTGCGCAGATTCGCTAATGCAATCTGCAGCGTAGGTTCGCCCTGATCGCGGCTGGTGACATAGAACACACTGACGCCGTTTTCGGCACAATAATTCAAGAACTCGATTGCACCAGGCGCTGCCGTCACCAGATTCTCGGCAATCCACAGATCCCAGAGCGGATCTTCGAAAAAGTCGCGACCAGTATTGACCAGATATCCCCAGTAGCTGAGTGCATGCAGCACCGTATCATCTACATCGGTAATCACCGCCAGTGGTTTATCGCCGGGTTGGCGCTGCGCCAGCGCCTGCTGCACATGCAGACGGGCAATGTTGAAACCCTGGTGATACAGGGCGCGGTATTCGGCAGAGGTTTGTTTCCAGGCTAGAGCGTACAGCAGTGGATTGCTCAGTTCGTTTTCATTCGCGTGCGGCTGGGCTGCCAGCGGCTGGACCAGCGCTATAGCGAGCAGCACCGAGGCGCAGACGGACACGATGTGGGATTTGCAACTGAGCATGCAGCGGTTTCCTGTTCAAGTAGTGATGTCTTATTGGAGCATCTCTGCCAGTTCACACTCAAGAGATTAAGATCTTCGTCGCTGTGCAAAACTGCTGTCATGCCTGGACCTCATGCGATGTCTGATTTGCGCCGGAAAATGCTCCTGCATTTCCGGCATTCGCGCCATCCATGGCGCTTACCCCGACTGTGCAAGTCCAACTCCACACGGTTCGACCAAACAAAAGAAAGGCCCTGTCAGCTTGCGCCGACAGGGCCTTTCTTTTGTTTGGTGGAGGCGGGGGGATTTGGTACCAGCGCTCAGCCAAATGATTTATAAGGGGTAGTGAATATCTATGGTTTATGAATGTTACTTACAGTGTTACTAAAACCAAATGTCACGCGATCTAAACCAGTTCTAACCGATAGAGTGCATGTCTATTAAAATAGCTCAAGCTACCATGGCCAGCCGTTGCAACTGGTCTTGCCTCTCGTAAATCAGCACATCAGCTGCATTAGCAAGAGCGCTAGCGACCTGTTGCATCTCGTGAGCATCTCCCATCTCAACTATGGCAACTCTGTGCGTATTCTGTGCTGCATTCTGAAGGTCTGTCATCTTGCCCAGCGTGTTATAGACCGCTGTCCAATTTGGATGCCCTTCGGGTGATGTAATCGTTTGAATATACGTTGGCACGGCTTTGTCGTGATCGATCACAAACGGAAACCCTAGCTGATGCCCGCTTGCCCCGAAAACTTGATAGTCTCTCCTGACTCGATTTGTGTAATACAAAGTGAGTCCTTCTGCCACAATTTTTTCGAAGTTTGATGTTGAGGCTGGCTTTTGTCCTTTGCAAAGAATGCTAATTTCACTTGCTGCCTCGATGTAGCGCGCAAGGAAGAACCCAGCATCTCTTTGCTCACAGGCAATGAATAACTCTCCATCGTCACTGAGCGTCAGGCCGTAGTTCTGTGCGATCTCTATGTACTTCTTTGCTCGCGATGGCGTTTGCTTGATGCCATGTGTTAGGGCAGTGAACAGGATGGATGAGTTGTCGCTAATTCGTACTTTCCCACGCCCTATATCCTGTATGTAGGCGCCAATACGACCCCCATCAAAAGCTAAGCAAAAGGGTGCTTCGACAAACAAAATTGAGTCGTTGACCGGGGCGCAACGGTAACTTGCACTGCTGGTAATTTCTTGGCAATTCATAGCAGCCTCAATTGCTCTTGTGTCGGCAAATTGAATGTGGGGGCGTTAAGTATATTGGCACGGTCTAGGAATATGATCCACAAGTTCGCAGGATCTGTGGGAGTAATTGGTTCTGCGTAGTCCGAATTCGAGTCCATAACCGGGAAGTGTAGATGTGGGAAGCCGATATCCTGTCTAAAGTAGGGCATTCCGGCCCCCACTTTGTTGGTGTGCATTCCTAAGCCGTTATCATCTAGAGCAACCAATCTGCAATTATCCGCGATCAGAGAGAGTGATAGCTTATCTCTCAATCCTGGGATCACCTCTTGCTTATAATATCCGGTTACAAACAGGCCGCTTTGAACCAATCCTCCTGCATCAAAGCTGAGGGCGATTCTGAACGATTGGGCTTGCGGGAAGTGCTTGGTTTTGTTTTTTATCCAGACTATTTCAAAGCCTGACACCCAGTACTTAGGTGTCTCTACTGCCACTAGAGCGGTGGAGTAGGGCATTTCCTTGACGATGGCCATGGTGTACCTGGTGGCGCTGTCTCGCGCCTTTGTCCCTTTTTGCCGATTATGCGGAAAGTTCTTTGACTATGCCACAAAGACAGTGGCAAGACCTCCACCAGAGCGGCCCAAGGGCGACCAGCACAGTCCGCTATTTCCGGTAAAACCAATTACCGGAAATAGTGAAGCGTTATAAATCAATGAGTTACGAATAATTATTACCGCAACGCACACAAAATATAACCGCCGTTAACATTCTGTTTACTATTCAAACCTCAATAAAATCAAACTGTTAAGCTGCCACCTCTGGACTGTTCCCATCGCATTCAACGGCGGGAACCAGAAATGACAAAGCCGGGAACAGGGAAAACACCTATAAAACATATAGTTAGTGGACCTGTTCCCGATGTTCCCCGTGTTCCCACTGTGGTCAACGTGGGCCTGCAAATTACCCGTGCCCGGTAGGCGCGGACAACCCGTGCGGCAGAAGGGTGGTCCTACTGCTTTGTTCTTATCTGAATAGAGTTACTGCTAATTGCTGGGTTGTTGTGTCAGGTGCCCGCTCCGCCGTCCAGGGTCCCTCCAGCGTGTTCAAGCTCTACGGGGCGCAAGCTCGCAAATCTCGAAAAGTTTGGTTGCCTCATAGGGGGTTCCGGTTCCGGTTTATGTGTCCTGGTCGATCTGGCTGGATCACTCTAACCAGGTGCTCGATAACAGTGTTACAAGGTCGGAAAAGGGAAAAGGTACTTCCACATGCCTCTTGGTATACGGGCAGCGAGCACGCAGATTTCGGCTAGAGATGTGAAGTAATAGGGGGTTGTACTTATACTTGTGGCTACTAGGCTGGATTGGGTTGGTCTATTGTCGCCTAAGTTTTGCAGCGCTCTTTCTGGTGTACACTTCAGGCGCGTGCCAACCTCGCCGGGAACGGTGGGAACATCGGGAACATCGGGAACGGTGGCCGCATCTTGTTGAAAATACAGGATAAAAAAGTTCCCGCCGCGATCTGTTTTTGTTCCCGGTTTGTAGTAACCGGGAACATACCTGGCTTCTGGCTGTGACCATTGCCCTGCTGTTCCTGTCGCGGGTTTCAGCGCACCAGAGCGGGTGCGGGTTTATATAGGATCTTCTGTGGAGAAGACATTGAGTAATATTCAATTTGCAGCTGGGCTTCCGCCCCCCATGCGGGCGGCGGCTCAGCAATTGATTGACTGCCAAGCGCGTGAATCGATTTGGAGCCTCAAAGAGCGTGATGGCCTCAGGAAGCTATTAGAGGCAGAGGCGCTTGTTCCCATGTGGCAGCACCTGGCCAACAGTGGCATTGATGAGCGCGATGATTGGGGCTCCATAATCATCGAGCACTTCCTGCTGCCTTACGCGCAACCGGATTGGATTGAATTCCGGAGCATGGAGGCGGATCACAATATCGACGCCTACAGCTCGGTGAGCGAAGCGGCGTTCCGCTTAGTTGAAGCGCTTGATGCTGTTCAGGATGGCTTCCCTGGGTATCGTGCCGAGGTGGCGGAACTGACCGAGGGCGCCGAGCTGAGATTGACTCTTGCAAGGTTGCTCTCGTTAACCACTACCTGTGAATGGCCTAGAATGGATGCAGAGTGGCGCTCGTCTGGTGATTCTGGAGAGGTGGATTCAGTGTCCGTAGGCGAGTTACGGGACTTGGAAACGAAGGCTGTCTATCGAGAATTCCGAGGGAGCGGCTCAAACCTGCAAGATGATGGGTCGGGATCTTGGGACATTAGAGAGAGGGGCGGCAGAAGGTACAGACGTGTCTGCGATGTCTTCAGAGACCGCGCTTGTGATGATATTTTCATCGGAAGGAACGATGAGATTCCCCCGCTGTTTCAACCAGTGGATGCCAGTTCCACGAACCCGGAGCTGTACGTACCTGTTTCAAGGGCGAAGGCTCATGCTTATATAAGGCAAGTGAAATCAAAATTGGAAAGCCTAGATGATTCATTAAGCCTTACTCCTAAGCACTGCGCGGCTCTTCAGCAAGCTTTGTTCTCGTCCACTGGAGGTGAGTGGCAAATAAATAACATTCTGTCAAATAGATAGATTTCGGACATTGTCCTAATCCTATCTCATGGATGTGCGCCACCAGGCTGCTTAGGATTGCTTCTGTCATCAACAAACAGGAGCAATCACAGTGAGTCAGTTACCCGAAGTTGGATTCGTTCGCCTTCCGCAAATAATCGGAAATCCGAAAGCCTCCCCGCCAGTTCCACCGCTCATTCCCGTTTCACGCTCTTCCTGGTGGGAGGGTGTGAAATCCGGCAAGTATCCAAAGCCCGTCAAGCTCGGCCCCAATACAACAGCATGGAAAGTTGAAGACATTCGCACGTTAATTTGTGGGGGTGTCAATGCAAAGGCATAACACCTCAGCGCGAACACGGCGTGTTGATCGCGTTTACCGCTTCGATCATGTTGGCGTTGTCCAGCAGACCTTCATTGTTAAAGCGAATTCGGAGAGCGACGCTCGAATAAAGCTCAGCAACTTTATTCTATCGAACGCTCCCGACTCGGAAGGCCCCACTTCAAGTTCCTGCGTGGAAGCCCTTCCGACCAGAGTTGATCCCCGGATCATTGATCTGCCTATTAGTTCTGCTTTGGTCGGCGGGGAAGCAGAAAAGAGCCTTGTCAGCAAAGAGCTGGCGATACTCTCCCTCAAGATCAAGACAGGTTACAGAGAGGGGCAGTGATGATGCAGCACACCTGGTTGGATGTTCTAAGCCTTGCTCCCCCTCCAGCTCCAACTAAGGTTGCGCGGCTGCTTCACTTGCTCGCTGGCGGTGATTCCATCAACAGATTCGAGGCCGTGAAGGTGCTTCATGACCACACTCTCAACAGCACAATTAGCGAGCTTTCAAATGATTGGGAGGTCCGCATAGCGAGGAAGCAGGAGAGGGTTCCTGACTACAAAGGAAAGCCTGTGGGATGTGTCCGCTACAGTATCGAGTTCACCGACGCCAATGCTCACCGATGTTACATGGCTCTTATTCGGCTGGGGTTTACTGCTCAGGGAGAAACCTACTCGCTGTTCGATCATTGACGCCGCGAGTGTTTACGGCTCGATTGGCGGCAAAGTGCATATCTTCAAATTGGGGTGTTGAGTGAAGGATTTCAGGATAGATTTTAAATCAGTTGCGAGCGCGGCATTGCGGAACATCGACGGCATTCTTGCTGCTTGGGTTCCCGGTGGAAAGCGTCATGGCGCCGAGTATGTGGCACGTAACCCTGTCAGAAATGACGAGCGGGAGGGCTCGTTTAGTATCAATTTGAGCACCGGCGTGTGGTCAGATTTTGCGACAGATGAGAAAGGAGGAGACCTCGTTTCCCTTGTAGCCTATCTGGATAGTGTGACTCAATCAGAGGCTTGCAAAAGGTTAGCGCAGCATCTCGGTCTCCAAGAAGTCGGCGCGGGAAAGACCAGAAGCGAAGGCAGTGCCAGTACGAAAATAAATCAACCTGTTGGCGCGGCTCCTGGACTGCCAGTTCTAGATTGGGTTCCGGTGATGCCGGTACCGGATGAAGCGCTTGCGTCGTGCCCGGTCGTACACAAGGGGCTTGGAAGGCCCTCCTCCACTTGGGAATACAGATCGGCAGAAGGTAAGCTGCTGTTAAAAGTAATGCGCTTCGACGTTGCTGATGAGGGTGGGAGGCGCAAGGAATACAGGCCCCTCACGTACTGCCGAAGCGCATCGGGTAAATTCGCTTGGATGTGGAAACAACCTACTGAAAACAGGCCGTTATATGGCCTTGATGTTCTGTCCAGCGTTGCACCTGGCTCCGTGGTTCTCCTCTGCGAAGGAGAGAAGGCGACCGATGCAGCGCGGTTGCTGCTTCCCGGCACTCCCGTTCTGGCATGGCTGAGTGGTTCCAAGGCGATAGGGAAGGTGGACTTCTCTCCACTGAGCGGTCGCACGGTGTGGTATTGGCCTGACAACGATAAGGCGGGCCATGACTCCATCGCGCCACTAGACAAGGCGCTTCACAAACTTGGCGCACGGTTCTCTACGCTGGATCTATCAATGTTTAGTGCCTTCATCCCTTCCGTTACCGACGGATGCGCCGCTTTGTCGGATGCTACGCGGCGCGAAGCGTTGCCTGAAAAATGGGACGCTGCGGATGCTCTCCTTGCTGGCTGGACTTCAGAGCACATAAGTCTCTTGATCGAAAAAGGCTTGGTGCAGAAGGAATCTGGAGGTACTGCTTCAGCGAGCTCGGCTGGTGCTACTGCCTCGTTGCCTGGGCCCGGTGCGGGGCGCTATCGGTCAGATGAATCCGGGCTGTTCTTCTTTGACATGAAAACCGAGTCTTATCGACCAATCGGCGGGCGCTTGGATGTGCTTGCAAGATCGCGCAATGCTGATAACAGGTCCTGGGGGCTTCTGGTGTCCTTCAGCGACATGGACGGCCACAAAAGGGAATGGAATATTCCTTCTGCGCTATTTGCAACGGAGGGAGGCGCTGAAGTTGTGCGCGGTCTATTGGATCGAGGATATACGCTGTTAACAAACAGAGAAGCGAAACGCCACTTAATTGAATACCTGGGTGATTATGCAACGGTAAAACGTGTCCGGCTGGTGGAGCGCATGGGCTGGTTTGATGGTGCCTTTCTGCTGCCAGATAGGGTGATTGGTACGCCTGCCGAGGATCTACATTATTACAGTGACGCCCCCGCCCTCTGTCGTATGGCGACGTCCGGAAGTCTTGCGGAGTGGCGCGAGATGGTGGCGGAGAAGTGTGTAGAGAATAGCCTGCCGACATTCGCGGTGTGCGCGGCGCTGGCGGGGCCTTTGCTAGATGTGCTTAACTCTGAAACGTGTGGATTTCATTTCGTCGGCGACAGCTCCCTCGGCAAGTCAACACTGCTTAAAATCGCGGCGTCAGTGTATGGCCATCCCGGTTACTATCCGCGCACCTGGAGGTCTACCGACAACGCCCTAGAGGCTACAGCATCGGCGCACTCAGATTGTTTGCTGGTGCTTGATGAGATCGGACAGATAGATCCGCGCATCGTGGGAGAAACTGTTTACATGCTGGGCAATGGAGAGGGCAAATCCAGAGCGACGGAAAGCGGGCGGGCTCGTGGTGTGGAGCACCGTTGGCGTCTGGTGTTCCTATCAAGCGGAGAGAAGACACTCCAGGACCATATGGCAGAGGCAAACAAGAAGCCACAGGCAGGTATGGAAGCGAGGCTGCTGACAATCCCGGCGAATGTTCACAAGGATAGTGATGCGCGAATTCGGCTGGGCATTTTTGAAAATGACAGGGGGTTTGCTGGTGGCGCTGAATTGTCTTCCCACTTTATGAGCTGCTGCGAGAAGTTCCACGGGGAGCCGATCCTGGAGTTCATCAAATCACTAACTTCAGACGCAGCGAGGGCGCGCCTAATAGGATGGTTTTCTGAGCATCGGCAGCAATACGAGTCCGCGCTGCTGGGAGCTGGAGCTGGCGGCCAAGTCCGGCGGGCAGTCGATAAATTCGCAATTGTTGCGGCGGCTGGCGAGTGGGCGACCGAGTACGGGATTACCGGATGGCCGGAGGGCTGGGCTACTAAGGCATCTCAGACTTGTTTCCGCAACTGGCTGGCCCACCGAGGGGGCGAGGGAAATCTTGAAGACAAGCAGTCCCTGGATCACGTGAGGCTGATGCTTAACAAGTATGGTGAATCCAAGTTCACCAGGTGGGATAGCGAGGATGCGCGTATAGACGAGCACGCGCCGCGCACAATGGATCGTTGGGGATTCCGGAAGACTAAGGACAGCCCGCACCTGTATGAAGGCGGTACTTCCGAAACACTGTACTACATGACAGGAACGGGGTTCACGGATATGTGTACGGGGCATGACCCGAAGAGAATTGCTAGGCTACTCCATGATGCTGGCGTGCTGGATACTGACAGGGAGCCGGGGAGACTTACCAAAAAGGTTCGGCTCCCTGGAGTCGGACAGAGTCCGGTGAATTGCTATGTGATTAGGTTGAGCGTGTTGCTTTCAGAATAAGGTGGACGTGCTTCAAGCGGCCAGTGCTGACAGTTCTGTTTTGATATCGAGCCCGACAATAATTTGCTGAACATTTGCTAAGAATCCTGTCCATTCTGTGAGTAGGCAGATGGCTGAGGGGGTGTGTCTCCCCAGCTCTTGATTGCGGGTAGCACACTCCAGCATCTGGGCATATTCTCTGATATTAAGTATTTCTGTTCCCATAAAGCACTCACAGGCGTTCTTAAGTGCAATGTGCGCCTGGGGGTTGAGAGACAGTGGAAGCAGAAAAAATAGTTGTGAAATTGAAACATCCATCTTCAAGCTCTTCTCCACTGGCCACGAGCTTTCGGGGTTGGTTTGCAGAATGCAATTTTCAATTACCTGTATGGTTTCAATTACCTCAGCTACGTTACTAACTAGATATCCGATAGAGGCCAGCTCCCACTGCTGGCCGTTAGAATCTTCAATGGAAGCTTCCGCTAAGGCTACACCGGCGCCTTTGAGGGCGCGGCTCAGATGTTGCACCATCCATCGGCCCACGGTTATCAAGTGCTCCGCATTGTTCCGTGGCGAGATTTGTCCGTTGTCGGAAATCGGGAGCATCGCTAATTGCTCAAGGTATATCCCTATGCTGTATTGGTTTTGTGTTGGCATGGCTGGCTCCTTATTGCGCTGGTTGAATTGACGGTTGAGGGTTAAACGACAGCTCGTAAGTGTTTCACTGAAGCAAGGCTTAAGTTGCCACTGGCCATCTGCTCGATGTGCTGTGACCACCAGGCCATCATGACCCGGCGCCGCTCAAGGTACTCTGCGCGGTTATATGCAGCTCTGACTTCGTTCTTGTCTGTGTGGGCCAGTGCGGATTCGATCACGTCCGGATCGAAACCCTGCTCGTTCAACGTGGTGCTGGCGAGCGATCGCAATCCATGTGCAACTAATTGACCAGAGTAGCCCATCCTTTTCAGTGCCATGTTGGCGGTTTGCTCGTTGATGTGTTCCCGAGGATTACGATCTGCGGGGAAGATGTGCTCTCGTTGCCCGCTTATCGATTTCATCAACGCCAGGAGCGATAGCGTTTGAGGGGTGAGTGGGACTGTGTGAGCGCGTTTCTTTTTCATTCTCTCTGCCGGGATGACCCATAGGCCGCGATCTGTATCTATCTCGCTCCATACGGCTCCAGCCGCCTCACTCGGGCGCACCATCGTGTGTAGTTGCCATTCGATAAGACAGCGGGTGGTGCGCTTAACGCTGGCGTTGGCAATGGCTCTCATGAGATCGCCTAGCTGATCGGGTTTGAGTGTCGGGAAGTGCGCCTTGTCGGGAGACTCAAAGGCTTTGCCAATTCCTGCGAGTGGGTTGCTATCGATAATCCCGGAATTGGCTGCGTAGGTCATCAACTCATTCAGACGTTGGCAGAGGCGTTTAACGGTCTCCAGGGTACCCTTGGCCGCAATCGGCTCCAGCACCTCAATTACATCCCTGGCTTTTATCTGGTGAATGGGGCAAGGCCCCAGCTTGGGCATTACGTGGAGCTTCAGGGATCGTTCTATGTCGTCGGCATAGGCAGGAGTAACGCTTGCCTTCTTGATCTTGAACCACTTAGCGAACACCAGGGCCAGAGTGTTGCCGTGCGCTTCTCCCTGTTGGCGTCTGTGTTCCTTTCGATGAGTCTGAGGGTCTATATCCTGGGCCAGCAATGAGCGAAGCTCCTGGCGCTGTTGTCTGGCCATTGCGAGGGTAACAGATGGATACTGACCAATGCTCAGATTTGCCCGTGCTTGGGAGAATGGCTTGGTGTAGTTGAATAGCCAGAGCTTTGTTCCGTTGGGTTTCACCCTCAGATACAACCCGCCGCCATCTGCCAGGTTAAATTCCTTGGCGCTGGCCTTGGACTGCTTCACTTCTGTATCGGTCAGCGGCTTGGTCGTTCTTGCCATTGATGCCTCCTTTGTAACACCGGAAATGTAACATTCGGGTTGATGTTACTACGGATGTTACAATAAATGCCAGATGGGAACAGACGCTGGCGGGCATTGTCGGACTGGATTTTTATGCCGCGCATTGGGGTTTTGGAAAGGCGGCCTTCAGTAGTTACGGGGCTTGTGGCTTGTATTCTGGATTGTGATGGACGTGCTCGGTCGCTATTGGGCTAATTTCAAGGCGAAAAAAAGGGGCGATAATCTGCCCCATTTTCGTCATCTGGTGGAGGCGGGGGGATTTGAACCCCCGTCCGTCAGTCCGCTGCCTTTGGATCTACATGTGTAGCGTCGTCTATTAAGTTAACCCGGGCCGGCCCGACGGGCAGGGCGGTTTGGGCGAGCCCAGTACTTTTAGCTGCTTCGCGCTGGGCGCGCTAGGCTGGCGATCCTGTTCTATATGACAGTCACAAAAACACCGGTTTACAGGCATCCCGGGGTGACCGCTAACCGCACTAAGCGGCTAGAGCGTAGCTATCGTCGTTGGCAACTAGTAAGTTGCAGTAATTGATTTACGAGAGTTACTACCCTCTCGACATGCACCTCAGGGTTTGATACCGGCGTCGAATCCAAAGCGCCCCCGTTAGTGTGTGCAGCTTAGCACAGGACACTAG
>JACCDX010028877.1_pt1 | contig 10963 bp, 13 predicted proteins | sample 7449681 | NCBI WGS metagenome assembly JACCDX01 (sample SAMN15323450, study PRJNA562643) | freshwater metagenome | isolation source: river surface water | place: USA:Blue River Watershed | collected 2017-08-18 | reverse complement strand
CTGATGCAATGCAACAAGCTGTGTTAGTAATTGATTTTCACGCATTAACAAATCATAATATGATTTTGGTAATATGTATTCCATTAAGTATATATCTATATTGTTCTAGCGATTTTTACGTGTACCACCATGTCCTACACCCTGTAGGGAGCGACACGTCCTACGATGCAGGTCCTCTTCTCCTAACACATGTGGGAGCGAATGTTCGGCAATGATGTCTCGTTCGGCTGCTGTGAATCCGAAGAAGTCAGCCAAGGATTCGTCGGTAATGGACCCAGGAATGTCGCGGACATCTGGGAAATATTGAGGTTTTATAAAGTCTTGTTCGAACTTGATATGGTCCAATAACAAGGTCGCCAAACGGGTCCGAAAGAAGGCCGCAAGTCGCCGCAACTCGTCAGGTGTTCCTACAAAGTAGTTGCGTTGTCCCTTGGAAAACAAGCCATACTCCCCCTTCCTGTCAAAGAAGACCACGGGAGTATGAATGCCCCCTACAATCAACTTGGGAACATCCTGGTGGATGTGGGCGACCTTGGATCCTACAAACTCCATGGATCCCTCTTCGTGTATGTCGGTTAGGAGGCGATGCCGACCGCCTTCCGCACAACTTCGCAAAGTGGAATGAAACAGCAAACCGGAATCTCCCAGAAGTCCTACACCACTCCGCAAAATTTTTTGGTAAATGGCATTATAGCGCAAGATAAGGATGGAATCCGTGTTGAGAACCAGGGACTCTTCATAGTCGGGCTCGGCACCATACAGGACACGTGTAGGAAATGCAGGAGAAGCGGGAAGGTGTTCGAGGACATACCAGGCAACACTGATGCGTCCATGGGCGCCAAATGCGGTTCCAGGTCCATTGTTCTTAAAGATTTTCAGGGCATGCAAGCGGTGTGCTAAGATCATATCGTGGGCCCCCAGACGATCCCGTTTGAACCAGGTAATTGGATGGATAAACACGAGGAACCCGCCAGTCTCCAGGATTGCCAGGGCCTTCCGAACAAACCGGACCCAATAATTGGTTTCCCCTTCTCCTACACCAAGTTCCTTGCGTCGCCGTCTAGTTTCTTTGGTAACCAGGGCCGCCCGTACCGATCCAATTTGAAATGGGGGATTTCCCATGATGATATGGAAGGTTTCGTGGCCGAACAGGGGTTTCTCGGCCAAGAAGCCGAGCTTGGGATCGATGGAGGAGATGTTGGGAATACAGGCTGGAAAGAGGCGTTTTAGAAGTCCTTTCGCTGTCTGGTTGTTCCGAGGGTTAATGTCTACCAAAAAAAGCATGGATTCCACAATGTGTCGGGCTCGTTCGGATTCACGGGGGATCCTTTTGGCGAGTCCTTGCCAGAGACCAGGATAACCTGGGCCTCCCAACACAGCCTTCAGAGGGAAGTTGCCAATACCAGCGGCGGGATCCAGCCATCGCATGTCGGGATTCGACCAAACCTTAGCGGGTAGGGCAGCCAACATCTCATCTACGCGCTCGAGCGGCGTAAACACCTCGCCGTGTGTATGTCGTTCTAATTCTTTGGGAGGCAGACTCCCTTCTAGCACCCCTAGAATATAGGGGATCGCATCTGCATCCATTCTATTACATGGTAGGTTTTGATTCGACCTGGATTCCAACACGAATCAAATAATAAAGAAAAGTACACCCAGTGGGAATCGAACCCACGCTGCTTCCTTGGAAGGGAAGTATGATACCATTTCACCATAGGTGTAGAGGCAGAGCATGTTTGCTCCAACAGGGTCCGAGAGAGTTTTTGGGCGAAATAAACGCACTATTGAAAAATTTGAATAATTGCTTACAGATTTATGTATTAAATGTTATATTGTCTTATAATTATCCTTTCCCTCCTTTCCCAAATTTAACAATGCCCCTATTCCTTACATCTTCCCAAACTGCGCTTCCCAAAATGAAATTCATGGTTCCGCATCGCGAGGAGCCATGGACCGCTAAGAAACTCGAGAAGCGTTTCCCCCATCTGGCTGAGGAATTTGATGGCAAATCCCAGGACGGACTCCTGACATTCTTCTACAAGTTCAACAAGGCCGAAAACATCTTTGAGTTTATTGATGACGAGGCTGAGGAGGATTTCGCGGATCTGTTGGGAGTCAAGGTTCTCTGTCAGGAGTATGTGGATGAAGATGCAGCTCCTGTATCCGCTCCCCTGAATGACGAGCAACTCGAGGTACACAAAAACAACATGTTGATGATTCGCGAAGGCCTAGAATTCTTCAAGGATGCCAAGTCTGAAATTCCCACCCCTCAACAGGATGGCAACACGCAAGACTCGTAAATCGCTAAGAAACCCCAAAAAAACACCAAAATCACGGAAACCTACACCCTACCCGAAACCCCAGGTTTTTTCCACACAATCCTACATGAATGTCAGTCAAAGCTGGAAGAATGGAGTGGGGCGCCGCAACACTGTCCTGATTCGAAACGGACAGGGTGTGAAGAAGGTAGAACGTCTCGGACCCCAAGGACAAGTGTTAGAAACTAAGACACGCAAGTTGACGGCTCCCGAAAAGTCCCAGATCCTGCAAGGTCAGTTTGTTCCTGGCCTGTGGCGAAATTGTACTCTTTGCAAACAATAAATGAAGGTTTGGATTGCTGTAGGAGTTTTTGCTGTGTTGTTAGGAGTCCTGGTGTTTTTACAAAGATTCCCTCACACTCCTAAGAATTACTACAGCATCCAGATGCGCCGTATGCCATGTGGTCGCGTTTTGCAAAGAGAAGTGGAAGAACAGAATGGGGGTTGGATCAAACGCGTTCGGCTTCTAAGTCCCGAGGGACGTGTGTTGAAAGAAAAGGTGCGGACTATTGAGCCCGAGCATTGCCAGGCAATCCAGGCCGGCCAGTTTGTCCCCAATCTTTGGGGCGATTGCTCGGTCTCTCTGTAAAAATCAAAAAATCAAAGACATAGGTAGAAACCCAAAATGGCAAAGACTCGCAAAGCAGCACGCAAAACCTCTCGCAAGGCCAGTCGCAAGGATCGCAAGTCCACCCGCAAACAGGCAGGTGGCAAGCGATCCGAGTGGATGAATAAGGTAATGCGCGCCTTCAAGGAGGGACGTGCAAAGAACCCCCATTTCAAGCTGGGTGATGCCATGAAAGCCGCAAAGAAGATGTAATTATTCTAACACAATAAATAAATATACATTATATTATAATATATAATGTATATTTAATACATTAATTTGGAAGTAATCAATATCGGCATCCCTAATAGAATGAACGATCGTTTGTCGAATGACGATATCGCCCAATATTATCTGGCAAACGCCTATCATTTACGAATGATCCAGGATGCATTGCGGAATCGCCAGAGTCTACCACCTTATCTTGTGCGGTCTTTTGAAAACTCCCAACAAACCCTTCAATCCACCTTACAATCTCTTTTGCAAGTGGCATCTACCCGAGGAATCAGCGAACATAACTTGCAGGCATGGAATCGTCCCCCCATCGGATATCAACCTGGTTTCCATAACAACAGTACAAACTACAACAGCAATAACCAAAACAGCCACAACAACAATGAATCCATGTATGGCAATTATATAACAAATGATGACAACGAGGATAACGAAAACAATCATTATGGCGAGAATCTACAACGGCTTTACACGGAGTACAACAAGGTTCCCAACAACGCTCAGAATATCATAACCAACAATGCTATCCAGGACGGCAATGAAATGGTAAATTTTCATGGCGAATCCAACATGGGTCGATACTATAAGAGGAGTACCTACAACGCTTTGCGCGCCAAGAAGAATCCCTACACGCGCAGGAATATTCAGCCGCAGAATGTTCGGTTCTACAGGGCCAAAAAGACGAGGAGGGCAAGGGCAAGGCGGGGAGGACGGGAAAGGAGGGCCTAAAGGCCGTTGGGTTTAAAGACGCGCCACACAATGCGTCCCCCTGCATCCTACAGATTCCTCCCCTACTCGTAAGAATGTTGGAGATCCTGTTGGTGGTCCTTCTCCTCCTGGCGTTTTTCTTGGTTGCCTACAAAGGTGCCGTCCATGAGTTTCAAATCCTGCAAAAGGACTGGGCTCCCAACATTGATTGGTCGTCTCTCCTGAGCGAGCAGTTGCCTCTGGTGATTCGGAATGTGGATGGGAGTTGGAAGGGGGGATGGGGTCGATCGGTTGCCAAGAAGCCCTGGCCGATTCAGGTACACAAGGATAACCAGGTTTTCAAAGGCAAGTGGAATGAATGGTTGGCATCCCCGCCCGGCCAACCACCGATCGTGGAGGAATCGATGTGGGAAATCGCGGAACTCCAGAGACCGCCTGTGGAAACCTGGGAAGACGGGGGATTTCGTAGGCCCACCTGGATTCCGGCCCATCTTCTACGACCTTCCGTGCATATCCTCGGCGAAGATTCAGTGCAACCCGTGCGAAAAACCACGGCGGCTGCCACGGTCATCCAAGCAACCGATGGTGCCCCCCTGCAAGTTTGGTTGGCCCATGAAGGAGCAATTCCCGCCTCAGTGTCCCTCGAAGGTGCGAATCCGTGGGCTCTTACACAGGACCAAGTTCCGTGGATTCAAGAAGTAAAATTTATCGAAATCAAGTTGCGCCCTGGGAATGCCCTGGTTATCCCAACACATTGGTACTACGCATTGAAATCATCCCTGTCGGTTGTAGGAGATCAGTCCACCATGGCAGATGGGGCCTGGTACTGGATTGCCCCCTTTCATTCCCCTGTTTCCTGGGGCGTTAGCAAGGTCAAATCTGAGTAAATCTGAGTAAATCTGAGTAAACTAAACAAAATATGAAACGATGCCGACATTTCCAACATCTTGTTAGAAATGTCCGATCATGAAGAAACTGAATACGAGTCCGAATATGACTCCGAGTACACCGATGACTCCGAGTACACGGACGAGGGATCTGAGGCAGGAACCTGTGCGACCTTTACCTCCTTCGAGGGCGCTATGGCAGAGCTGGGCGTCCAGTTTGCCGCCCTTGATACAGAACTGAGTGATGTAGCAAACCAGATCCAAATCCTGGAAAAACCTGTGGCAACCGTGGCCGTCTCCACATTCGTCCAACCACGTGTTCTGGAATCCGCGCCATTCCGACAGACCAAATTCAAAGTCCGCTCCACGGCTCGCCATGTCCTAGGACTCCCCGCCATCGCCACCTTCACCGAGGTGTGTCAAGCCCTGCGAACACAACTTCGCGAAAGAAAGGAGGAGGCAGAGAGGATGTGGGAAACTACGGACTTCCTTGCCATCCTACAGAAACTCCATGATATTGTGGAATAGAAGTATTCGGCATTTATTTTTCAAGGATTGTATCCAAGGTTGGTACATATTTCACGGTTGTTTCCGATATTTCGGAGAGTGAAATTGGTATCCTGTGAGGAGACTAAATATCCCAATACCGACGAAAAAAGGAATTTTATAAACCCTATAATATAAATGAGTAAATGGGAAGAATATTGTCCGGCATGTGGATTACCATTTAGAGGTTATGGCTGGATGATGTTCGCAGTTGGTTACGAAATAAATGGAGGAAATCGTGTTTTTAAACTAGACAATTATAACGGTAAAGGTACATTTCAAATAATGTGGATGATAAAAGGAAATAAAAGTAAAGGTTATGAAAATAATTTTAGGGTAATACATCCATCTGAATTTCCAGCCTATGCACGAAAGGTGGAAGCACAAACATTTATTGCATCCGCAACTCCTGGGCGAACTCCTGCCGCCCAGCGACCCGAGGGTATTGTAATCCATCTTTATTGTGTAGAAGCGATTGAGTCAGCATTGAATATTGAGTTAACATATAAGGATGTTATGAAAATAAAACTAAAAGCAATGGAATACGGGCATCCTGATTTATTGGGATGTGATAAGGAATCCGATTTTTTGGATTGTGCCGAGGCAGTTAGAAAATATAGGAATCGTGCTAGAGTACCAGAATGGATAATTAGTCCAGCCAATGAATATCCAGAGACTCGCGACCGTATTATTAAGAAATTGCCTGCTGAAATAAAAGAAAGATCTATTGGAAGAGCCAGGGCCGTACACACACTTGTCAAGCATATTGAGGAAATACCCACAAATCTTGCACCTCTTATAACAGAATACGCAACTGGTAGGAAACCAAACGAATACATGCGCGATCGATCCGCAATGGGAGGAAAACGAACAACAAGGCGCATAAAACGTACAAAACGACAAACACGTCGCCGATAAAAACAACCAAAAAATTGACGCCACTGGGGGCCTAAGGAAACCCGTGTATTCCATTCATCCATTCATTTCCAACATGCAAGTGCGTCTGAATTCCGATCAGCAGGCGGCCCTGGAGGCCGTCCAGCGGCGTGAGAATATCTTCCTTTCGGGTCCTGCAGGGAGTGGGAAATCCACTCTGGTAGCGGCCATTGTAGCCTGGGCGTCCAAGGCCGGTCTCGTATGCGATGTCGCAGCAATGACGGGATGCGCGGCGCTTCTGTTGGGATCCAAGGCGAAAACCCTGCATTCCTGGGCGGGCATTGGACTGGGGCGTGGAACCGCGGAGGCTCTTGCAGCCGACATTCTGAAGTCCCCGTTTGCCAAGAAGCGCTGGAAACGCGCCGATATTCTGGTGGTGGACGAGATCAGTATGATGCCGCCGGATCTGTTTGAGAAGTTGAGTCAGGTGGGAAAACGGGTGCGCGGTGGCTGCCAGCCATGGGGTGGCCTGCAGCTCATTCTGTGTGGTGATTTCTACCAGCTGCCACCTGTATCGAAGGATTTTACCACAGGCAGCCGATTTGCATTCGAGTCGCCTGCTTGGGCGGCCGCAAAACTCACACCGGTTCTTCTAAGCCGCATTGAACGCCAGACGGACCAGGCGTTCCAGAAACTCCTCAATGAAGCCCGTGTAGGCCGGCTGTCCGAGGAATCCATCCAAACTCTCAAGTCTCGCCAGGGACTCAATTGGCGCCAACAGATGATTCGGCCCACCCTTCTCTTCTCCAAGAACGCCGATGTGGATACGATTAACCAGGCCAACCTGGCTGCCCTGGAGAAACCCATTCACACATATGCCGCCAAGACGGTCGTGGAGCGCCCCGAGGGCGACGCGCACACCGAGATTCCGACAGGCGATCTGTTGGAACGCCTGGTGCAACGCATGGACGCCGATTCCTCCTATGTTCCGACCCTGGAACTCTGTGAAGGATGCCAGGTTATGCTCGTCTACAACATGGCAATGGAGAAAGGGTTAGTAAATGGATCCCGTGGCGTTGTCGTGGGATTCCGACCGGATGGAATTCCGATCGTCCAGTTCCTACATGGCGACCCTGTTGGAATTGAACCCATTGAGTGGGTCTCGAATGACTCGGCGGCCCTGAAACGCCTACAGATCCCTCTGCGGGTTGCGTACGCCGTGACGATCCATAAGAGCCAAGGGGCAACACTGGATTGCGCCCTGGTCGACATTGGATCCTCTACATTTGAATGCGGACAGGCCTATGTTGCTCTGAGCCGCGTACGGGATTTGGAGAGTCTGTATGTGTGGAACTTCCAGCCGGCACGCGTCAAGGCGGATCCGAAGGTCGATGCCTTTTATCGTTCGCTCCTGCCGATCCCAGACACACCGGAACCAATTGCACCGCCTCCCACGGCTGAGCCTTCACCGGTTGCCACACCCGTTGCCTCCCCCATTGCCTCCCTTGCAGAGGAGAATGGATGGGAGAATGTAGGAGTTGTGGAGAGTCAGTTAACAACAGAGGTAGTTTCAGAGTTTCCAACAGAGGTAGTTTCAGAACCTGCTACAGACGCTACAGAGGCAGTCGTAGATGTTCTAGCAGATCTCAACCAGGTGACTCCTTGCAAGGTTCATGCAAAACCCAAGGCTTCCAAGGGACGCAAGAAAACAATGGCAACCCTCGATGTTCCAGAGGTTGCTGCAACTAAACCAAGGGGGCGCAAGAAAGCTACTACTGCAGCAGAGACAACCGAAACAACTGCAGAGACTGCAGAGACCCCTACAGTGCCTCCTGCCAAGCCTAAGGCACGCAAGAAAGCAACAGCAGCAACGGCAGCAACACCTGTAGATACAGAGACAACTGAGACCCCTACAGTGCCTCCTGCCAAGCCCAAGGGCAATGGAAAGGGACGCAAGAAAGCAACTCCTGTAGACACCGATACAACCGAGACCCCTACAGTGCCTCCTGTCAAACCAAAGGGCAATGGCCGCAAGAAGAAGGAGCCCTTGGTTACCGAGCATCCTTAAACAAGTAGTCATTGTGTGTTCCATCCCATGGCGGATGTTTTTCTTTTGTGTATCCACTAAAATTGCATACAAGTTCATATCCATTTTTGTGTAGGAACTCACAGATCGCCTCAAAATCCCAAGTGTATATTTCAATCACCATGTATCGGGGGCGATACCTGGAAAGATCCAGGCCTTCCAACACTGCCAGCTCATATCCCTCTGTATCGAGGGAAAGCAAGTCAAAGGTGGCAGGCGCGGAAGCGGAGTCGAGGATGGATGTAAGAGTTTTTGCAGGGACCTGAATCCGTGTAGAAGATCCGAGGCGTTTTCCGGCAACACTTGCCATCAAATCTCCCGTAAAATCCCCTTCCACTGTTGTCCCTGAAAAAGAAGGGGATACACATGCCGCATGAAAGGAGCAACTGTTGGGTCGGTGGATCTGACAGGAACGGTACCCCTGTGGAGACGGCTCCACAAGCACTCCCCGCCATCCTCGGAAAAACTCAAAAAACGCCGTATTGCTCTGACGCAAACCATCATTCGCCCCCAGTTCAACAAAAAACCCATTGGTCTTTTGTTGAAATAAATCATCGAGTTTCTTGTCAAGTCGAATACCATCGACATCTTGTAAACCAAAGTATCGCATCCGTGTTTGGTTTGTATGTATGTAGGAGTGTGGGAGGCTTTACACGGATTAGTTCTTTACCCAGGAGCGAATAGATCGCAGCAGGAGATGTTTGGTAGCTACGTTCTTAGGATCGAGTGATACGAGCGGCAGACATGCGATCGAAACATCCATACTGGCAAAGGAAGGGGTATCCACATCGCTCAGCAGAAGATCCATCATATCCTCCACGTAATCCAGGAGATCATGACGGTGGTCCATAATGCGTACGGTAGACTTCATACCATCCACATTCTCATTGGTGCAATCACCCTTGTAATTAATCGTAAACTTGCCATCATCGCGCTTCTGAATCGCAATGAAGTCAAACATGCTCTTCTTGGCATCACGGTTCACATACAGAACCACAGAGGAGGACAGAGGAGAGGTCATCTTGGAAAGGATTGGGTTGGAGTTGAACGGAAAGAATGGGGGACACACTCCACACCAACGACAAAAAGGGGTTTCATTTTTTTCCTCTAGAAGTCCGCATCGGTCGCGAATGTCATGGCTTCCCGTGATTTTCCAACACCCGCCTTGCTATATTCGGCCACCCGCTTCTCGAAGAAGTTGGTCTTGCCTTCGAGTGAGATGCGTTCCATGAAGGGGAAGGGACATGCGACCCCCCAAATCTTCGGATATCCCAGTTGGACCAGCAGCCGATCGGCGACAAACTCAATGTATTGCCCCATCAGCTTGGCATTCATGCCAATGAGGGCACACGGCAGAGCATCGGTAATAAACTCGCGTTCAATCCGGACCGCCTCACGAATCATTTTGTGCGCCTTGGTTTTTGACAGCTTATGATTGAGTTTGGAGTACAGGAGACAGGCAAATTCGGTATGCATTCCTTCGTCGCGGGAAATGAATTCATTGGAGGTTGTGAGTCCAGGCATGAGCCCCCGTTCTTTGAGCCAATAAATCGCACAAAAGGCACCACTGAAGAAGATGCCTTCCACACAGGCAAAGGCCATGAGACGCGAGGCAAAATCGGCTTCCTCGGACTCCATCCATTGGATCGCCCAGTCTGCCTTCTTCTTGACACAGGGGACGGTCTCGATCGCCTTGAAAAGCCGGTCTTTCTCCGCGGTATCCTTGATGTACGTGTCAATCAGGAGGGAATATTGTTCACTATGAACGTTTTCCATCATGATTTGAAACCCATAAAAACACCGTGCTTCCGCCCATTGGACCTGGTTGCTAAAGTTCATCGCCAGGTTCTCATTGACGATCCCATCGCTCGCCGCAAAGAATGCGAGTACATGGGAAATGAAATGACGTTCATTGGCGGACAGGGTCTCCCAATCTTTCGCATCTTTTGCCAGATCGATTTCCTCCGCGGTCCAAAACGACGCCTCGGCCTTTTTATACATGTCCCACACATCCTTGTGTTCGATGGGAAACAGTACAAAACGATGTGGATTCTCCTTCAGAAGGGGTTCCTCCAATTCACGGCGTTTGGCAAGGGGCAACAAAGGGACGGTCGATGCATCACGCAGGGAAGGCCGTGCAGAATCGAAAGATTTGGCGCGTTTACGAGGGAGAGGGATGGATGTAGGGAGTTCTTGCATGCCAGATCTGTTCTAAGACGCGACTTAAAGTTCGGGGATTCCCGCGGCGACCATTTTCAACTTTTCTACTGTATATGATATGGTTTCTATTTCCATGTGTAAAAATTTGAGGGCACAAGAGGTGGGGTAAGGGAGGGATATTCCGTTCCGTTGCCTACCGTCGCCTAGCGTCGCCTACCAAGTCTTTCAAAGCTTCCTACAATGACTCTTTCCTATTCCAATGTGTGCCCCGCTCCGCAGGAGTTTACCCTGCAGAATCTGGTGTTCTGGTCGATGGGATTTGGTGGCTGGATGGGTGTGGGAATTCTGCCTATTATCTGGAGTTCTACCGAGCATCCGGTGATTCGTTTCGTACTGTCCTTCCTGTCCCCTGGTGTATGTGCATTTGTTATGACGGCTATCTTTCTGGCATTTTACGGTGTTTCCTTCTTCATTCGTTCCATGGCGGAGATTATGACGCACCCCACCTTTCTGGTGTCAGGCATGGGAACCATTGTGTTGG
>JACCDX010502493.1_pt1 | contig 10964 bp, 5 predicted proteins | sample 7449681 | NCBI WGS metagenome assembly JACCDX01 (sample SAMN15323450, study PRJNA562643) | freshwater metagenome | isolation source: river surface water | place: USA:Blue River Watershed | collected 2017-08-18 | reverse complement strand
TCGGAATACAGCGAAAGGGTCTGGCCGGGCTGGAGGCAGCCGAGCATGATCCTGGCACGATCTACCCCGCGCGTCCCGGGCCTGGCGCTTACAGAAGCGGGCGCGCTAGCAAGGAACACCGTACGAGCGACGCGCCGGGCTGCCTGGACGGAGCCAAAGCGAGTCTCATTAATTTCGAGCATGGTCGTTTCCGCTTTCTCGCCATCGATATCACGGTCCATCACCGGATCCCATCCTTGGCCTAGGTAGTAAATGAGCTCATTACGAGAGTTGCCGTCATAGAGCGGAAGGCTTCCCGGGAGGATCATAAGGTCCTTATTGTCGTCTTGCCAGAGTCGGAAAATCGTCTTGGCCATGAGTTTCAGCACGCCGCGCGTCCGCTGGAAACCGTCGATAGTGGTCCATTCTTCGTAGAGCTGGGAGAAGACCTCCGGATGAATCGGGTAGCTCTGGACCAGTCGGTCATAATATCGTGCTTCCTGGGTCTCTTGGGGCATCTTGGCGCCTTCGGCGATGTAAGCGTCAGCGAACGCCCGGCAGACAAGGTCCCGTGAGCGTTCGTTGCTGATGCGCTCAAAGAGACGCCTTCTGACGATTTCAAAAGCTTCTTCCGGGGCAACGGTCTTCCAGAGTGCCTGCACGCGGCCGAAGACTGCCTCGAGGGCTTTGAGTGCGGATACGCCGCGAGGGCCTCCTGCCTGGTTATCCGACTCCGGAAGGGAAGCCAGGATCACCGCCTTGGGTACGCCTTTTGCAGCCTCGGTTAGCGATTGAATAAAGCTGAGGTTAGAGTCGTAGGTGCCTCCACTGATGGGCTGACTTTCATTGAACTGGCGGATGTAGACGACCAGTTCGTCGAGAAGGATGACGCAAGGGGCATACCGAGCGAGAAGCTCTTGCAGGACGTCCTTTCCTGGGGAGGTGCCGTTTTCATCGGCCGTCTTGACCATCGCGTAGCCTTCCGCTTGGCCCAGTTGCCAGGCTAGCTCACCCCAAAGCGTGTTGATCTTCTGGGGCCCGTTCTTCCAAGGCTGACCAGGGGAGTGCGCGGTACCGTCAATGACGACTACCCTGGCCTTGGGGACATCAAGCAAACTGGCCTTATCGAGGAGTTGGGGGATGCCGATGAGCTTGTTGAGTTCACACTTCCTGGAGGCGAGGTGATAGACAGCGAGCATCGTGTGGGTCTTCCCCCCGCCGAACGCAGTCTGGAGCTGAATGATGGGGTCTCCTCCTGTCCCGTTAAGTCGTTGGGCCACTTGGGTAAGTAGTCGACCCATGCCTTCGGTGATGAAGGTGCGCTCGTAAAACGATTTTGCGTCGCCGTACTCAGAAGATGCAGTCCCCTTACAAACTGCGTTTAAGTCGGCGGCGAACTCCGACTGTTGGAAGGTTCCGTTAAGGACGTCAGGGTGGGGGACGATGACCTCTCTCCAGGGTTTTAGGCTCATGTAAGTGTGGTTTGTTAAATTAGTTGTTCTCGAATCCGGGGAGCTGGCCGTCGGTGGGCTTCGGGGCTGCAGCGGCAGCCGTTTCGATGCCAGTCCAACTGGTGATCAGCTCGTTGTAAGCTCTTGCATCTTCGGCTTGGCCTAGACGCTCACAGAGGGTATATAGACGGTAGGCGAGTTGGCGTACAGCCTCAGCCTTGCCGCCTAGGGCAGCGAGAAGAGCGCCAGAAGCAGTTTCGCCGCCGTCACGCTTAAGGGCTCGGATGAGATGGTGTAAGGCCTCCCAGATCGGGGTGCGGTTATCAGTTAGCGGATTCCAGTCTGCAGGGTATTCCGACCATTTGAATAGGCGCACTTTTCCTCCTCCGCTTTGGATGACGCCAGCTTCTTTGACTCCGTCGACGCTAGTTCCCTTGCCTCGTGCTAGGGTGTCGGCGTCTCCGAAAGGCGCTTCCCTCCATCCATTCTGTTCAAACCAGCTTAAGCAGAATTGGGTGTCAGCGTCGAAATCGTCTTCAGCGAGGAAGCGGTTAATTAACTGCATCGCTGTTTTGACACTCATGGGTGAGCCGTCTGCCTCAAGCACGGCAGAGTATTTTGAAAAGATAGACATCCCGGGCCCGATTATTGCCTGGGAAAGGTCAACTGGTGCAACAGGCGACGAGTCGTCTCCCGAACCTTTAGTCATCTCTTCGAGAGCCTCTGGCAGTAAGGAATTAATTTCACGAACAAACTCACGCCTTGTCGTCACTGGGGCGTTCTTTGGTCGCTTGCGACAAACCAGCACAATGCTGGATGCAAGTGCATTTGCACCTACACCAATAGAGCGCGATTGCCGCTCAGTTCGAATTGGCCAAGTTCCTGTTAGTTGGAATCCTGCAGATAAGACCGCAGAAATGAAAGTCACCCAGCCGGTAGATGAGACTTCGCCTTTTTTGGCAATTTCTGACTGTTTAAATGCGTAGTAGATCGTGACTGGGGCAGCAGGATGGGCATTTTCAGATAGGTGCCGCATGGCGTCAGTCATGCCCCCCAAGAAGAAGCTTTCGGCCTGCTCCTTTGTTTGATGGGTGTATGTCGTTGCCACTAGCTCTTCAGACTTCGGAACTGATATAGTCGTGAATAAGTCAGGATATATAGGCCGTAAGCTTTGCCTAAGCCATGTATAAAAGAAATCCGAGAGATCCGCGTAAGAAATGTTATCGTAGTAAGGCGGATCAGTCGAAATGAAAGACGGGTTCTGAAGTGAGCCGTGGGCAGCGTTAGCCTGTTTGACTTGGCCTTCCTTTGGAGAAATAATTGCAGAAAGGCTGTCGGATACGATGTCGATGGATTTGATAAACGATCCCCCGATATCTGATAAGGGGTTTTGCTCCGGGAAGTCCCAGACCATCGAAATAGCATGACGAGCAAATAGCCCTTTAGGCCTGTCTTCCTTGGAGTACCAAACAGTGAGGCTACTTGAGTATTCGGCAGTTTTGCTGACAGCGAAGGAAAGGTAGATGCTTACCGCTTCTGCGTAAGCTGTTGCTCCTTTTCCGCCTTCTTTAAGGCTTACGCCATCGTCTGCCATTCCGCCTAAAATGGCATCATTTTTTATGGTCTCTCTCGCTTCTGATGTCAGCGCAGACAGCGTTGTCAGTGATCTCAACTGCCGCGGAGTAAATAACTCGGCAAAAGTATTCATGCCATAAAGAGGTACTTGGTCGCCAGCTTTTCCGTGCAGTGGCGTTTTCGCCATTTCATTATCAACTGATTGTTGTGCGCATGCCAGGTCCGTCGATTCGGGTGGCAGGTAGACTCGTCCCTTTGGGCCTATTGCAACAACCGCCATGAGGCGCGTCCCCATTCGGCCTGCCTTGGCTTCGTCTTTGATGTACTTGCCGCTAATTACAGCTCCTGACAAAATGCAAAAGAAGTCCGAGCCTTTCCCCTGAGCCTTTGTGCCTTTTGCCGCTGTTTCTGGAGGAGTTCCTGTGAGAATATCAAATGAATAGGCGTCTCCGTTTATCACCGGGCGCGCAAATGCCTCTTTCCCTGCTTTGCTCGAAAAGAGGAATGTGGTGGTTAACGGCACATGTACGTGCGAAAACGCGGGGTCTGGACTTTTAACGGTTCGGGCCCAGATCCAGGCTATAACAGGGAACTTGTCGCCAGCTTTAGCGCTGAGGTCAGGTCGTTTATTTGCGATTTCCTCGGTAACGATGGCCGGAGGATACATGCTGCCCATCCTGCGAACTGCTTCCGCGTGTATCCATTTGCCGTAGCGGCGTACGTCTTCGGCTAATCCCTCTGCGGCTTTCCAATTGTGACCTATGTCTAGTTCCTGTTCCTTGTTTGTTCGAGAGTTCACCATATGGCTAACTGGCAGTTGCCCGTAGAATCGAGGAGGTACCTCGATCATTGCTTTATTAATTAGGACGGCAACTGGGTTGAGGTCGCTTGCGTATGCATCAAGACCTAGCCGTTGTGCTTCAAGGGGGATTGTGCCACCACCAGCAAAGGGGTCATGCAAAATTGGCATCTTTTCTGCATTGAACAGCGTTGAAGCCTTGGGGTGCTGCTGGTTGATTTCGCAAACTTCTTTCCAGGATTTATCGATTTCAGCTTTCGCGGAGTTTAAAACGGACATGTCCGTTGTATTCTCCCATTTGACTAATCTTTCGATAATCGTGAAGAGCTCTTTACGTTTCCTTGTCCAAGCAGATTTCTGCTGTGAGCTTGGCTTCTGTCCGGGGTTTTGAGCCTCCCAGATCCCGCTGGGATCGTTTACGAGTTGTGCAAAAATAACTGCACGTGCGGCGGCAAGAGGTCGTTGCGCAAACCACTTATGTAGTGAAGAGGGATTTCCCCTGTATATATAGCTTTCCCTGACGGATGCGGCGTTGATTATCTCCAAGGGGATTGCTACCTCGATCAACTTGCGCGGGAGTTTAATTGTATATTCAGACATGGGTTTATTCTCGCTTGGCGAGAGATAAGAGTTTCGAGAGGTCGCGGTTGCTGGAGCATTCGTCCCAGTCAAGTTCGCGACCGAAAGGTTTCCTGATGTAGTGGGGGCCGTCGACGACGTCGTTTTCGTCGACTAAGACTATAGCCAGGATGAACTTATCAGCCTGATTCAATGCGTACATGATCTCGTTCTTGGTCACGGTAATCGTGGTTGCTCCTTTGGATCGACCCTTGACCTCGATGTGACGAGACATGGGGATTTTACCATCAGAGCCGATAGGGGGCAGGGAGGTGATGTCCCACCCGCACTTTTCAGCTGACACGTCCTTGACGGTGCAGCCTCGAGCGGTCTCTGCGCGAATGACTGCCTCCATTGCGAGCTTCTCGATTCGAGACCTAGCCGCAGGGTCTGCCGAGAACTCAGGAGTCTCCGGTACGGACTCGCCGCGTAGCTTCTTCATTAAGCCAACGGGCACGATGAGGGCGCCACCAAGTACGATGGGTGTTCCGTTAGTGACGTGACGCATGGACTGAAGCTCCTGCTTGCGGCTTGTGAGTCTGCCTTCGAGGTCGTTGATGGTTCTCTTGAATTTTTCGAGGTTAGGGCCGACGTCCAGGCCTGCGGCCTTGTCATCCGTTAGCTTAAGCCATCGGTCGGTCCAGTAGGAGATTTCCTTGGTGAGGCGTTCATGGACTGCGGCCAGGGTCTTGTCTACATGTGCGAAGCGCCGGGAGGAGACCTCATCGAAGTGTTGAGGCACCAGCGATGAAGCTGCGAAACTCAAGGCCTTCTGCTCCTGGTCTACGCGAACCCAGTCGCTGGCAAGCACCGGAGCGAGGAGTCCGCGTTCGCTCTGGGGTAGTGCCTCATAGTCCAAGTGAGGCGCCCATCCAGCAAAGCTGGTCGTGCCATCTTGCGTGATCTTCACGAACTGAAGGCGTTTCGATAGGACGGTGTTATTGCCTGATTTAACCTCATGGGTGATCAGGAACAGCAGCGACGGTTCGACCCCCTCGTCAGAAGGGTCGATCAGGATGGCCCCTTGCCGCATCAAGTTGGTGTTGTTATCGAGCACCAAGTCGGTGACGGCCAACATCAGCGGATGCCCCGGATGAATCATCTGGGCAAAGGCCGCGTCGGGTTTATCCAAGGGGCGTACGGCGTCCTTGGAGAAACAGATACGCTCATAACGCTTAAGGACAGGGGCTAGCTCGCGGCGGTTCCGGCCGGCAATCTGACGGTCCCTCTCGCAAATCAGGGCGGGGACGTGGGTAATCTCGAATCGCCCAGGCTCACGCGGGTACATCGCCCCGTTGAGGCTCTTGAACGCCTTGTCGAAAAATGATCTCACGAAGTAGGGCTGAAGCCTGCGCGCTTCGGCGATCTCCATCTGCTCTTTGACGCGATAAAGCCTGTCGGCATCCATCGTCTCTTGGGCAAGTGCGTTACGCTCGAGCAGCGACTTGATGTGAGTAGTATCCAGGGCGCTATCGATGCTCTTGAGTCGTTCGGTGTTCCGCTCGGGATGATCGTTGTAACGGATCGCATCAAGCAGCAAATCCTTGAGGCTTCGCTCTTCGAATACTTCGCCCAAGATATCAAAAACCCTGCCGTTAAAGGCTTGGTTGATGGTTTCTAGCTTAGTCAGCAGACGATGGTAGACCTCCCCTTCGCGAGTCTCCTTGGCGACGAGGTTCCAAAGGTGGCAGACTTGTTGCTGGCCGATGCGGTGGATTCGACCGAAGCGCTGTTCAAGACGGTTGGGGTTCCAGGGAAGGTCATAATTGACCATCAGGTTGGCGTTCTGGAGATTGACGCCTTCGCCGGCAGCATCGGTTGCCAGCAGGATGCGTACCTCAGGGTCAGAGCGGAAAAGCGCCTGTCGCTTACGACGTTCATCTCGATGGACTGCGCCGTGGATCGTCGTGATGCTGTTGCTACTACCCATAACTCCGCTGATACGGCGCTCTAGGTAGTTGAGGGTGTCCTTGTGCTCGGTGAAAACGATCATCTTGCGCTGCTTGCCGTCGGCATCGCGCATCTGGGGGTCATTCTGGAGGATCTTAGAGAGTTCCTCCCATTTGCGATCGACTCCGGAGTCGACCACACCTTGGGCTTGGACCACGAGATTACCTAGGATGAGGATTTCGGCTTCGAGTTCGGCGATGGACTCAGCGGTCGTAGCGGTGTCATTGAGCTTCTCTTCGAGTTCTTCCTGCTCTTCGGCGGTGAGGTCATCCTCGTCGTCAGGCGCTTCATCGGTTAGTCGCGTTTTAAACTGCTGTCCTCGGGCGAGCAGGTTCTCTTCCCTGAGCCGTGCTTCAAGGCTCAGCTTACGGCGCTTGAGGGACTGGAAAATGGCCTCTGGGCTGGATGCGAGTCGACGCTGAAGGGCGGTGAGGGCGAAGCCAACGGACCCCTTCCTGGGCCCATTGAGGGCGTCAGCTTTACCCATCTCGGTCTTCACGTATGAAGTGACTGACTCATAGAGGGCGGACTCGATGTCCGAGAGTTTGTAGTTGGCCGTGTAAGCCCGACGCTCAGGAAACAGGCGTCTACCGTCGAAATGGTACATCTCCTCCTTGACCATCCGTCGCATGAGGTCGCTAGCATCGACCTTGTGCGTGCTGCTGGCTGGCCCGCGGAACTTCCCGTAAAATCGATCTGAGTCCAGTAGCGAAAGGAAGAGTTGGAAGTCCTCTTCTTTGCCATTGTGCGGCGTGGCGGACATGAGGAGCAGGTGCCTCGTGCGAGCTCCAAGTTTCTCGGCTAGTTCAAATCGCCCGGTCTTCTTAACTTCGGAGCCGTAGAAGTGTGCACCGAGCTTGTGCGCCTCATCGAAGATCACCAAGTCCCAGTTGGTCGCTAGGAGCTTTTTCTGTAGCTCCTCATTGCGAGCCATCTGGTCTAGCCTAACGATGACCTGGTCTAGGCTTTCGAAGGGATTTCCGGAGGCGGCAGTAGTTTCAAGTGCCGTAGTGAACAGGTTGAACTGGAGTCCGAACTTCTCGAATAACTCATCTCGCCACTGTTCGACCAGGCTTCCTGGCGCCACGACCAGGATACGACGCGAGTCCGCGCGCATGATTAGTTCTCGGATATAGAGTCCCGCCATGATGGTCTTTCCGGCGCCAGGATCGTCGGCTAGGACGAAACGCAGGGGTTGTCGTGGCAGCATCGACTCGTATACCGCGGTGATCTGGTGCGGCAGGGGTTCAACGTTGGACGTATGGACGGCCATCATCGGATCGAAGAGGAAGGCAAGGTCGATTCGCTTGGCTTCTACGGCTAGCTTGAAGGCGTCTCCGTCCCCCTCAAACGTCCACGGGTGCTGACTTTCAGCGAGTGAAAGGCTCTTAGCATCGGCCTCCAAAATGAGCCGTTCTCCCAAGGTGCCATCCGGCAACTTGTAAATCGCTTGAACCGATTCTCCGTGCGGCACGACCGCGACCACGGTAACGAGGCGCCCTAATTCGATTCCAGAGATAACGGCGCCGGCCTTAATATCATTGAGGTTAAGCATCTCGTTTCTCTGCATAAAGTTAAAGAATTTGGAGTAAGTGGAAGGCTTTGTGCCCGCTTGGCGGGCGAAAGCCTTAAGGAGTGCCCCTTGGTATGTTCAACCCAAGCCTTAACGCAAATGCAACCTAGGTTGGTGGCACTGGAAAGCTGGGATGTTGTCAAAGCCTTGCGGCCTGTGCGGCGCGGGCTTGCCACCCGCCCCTAGGGGGTTAAACCTGTCGCACGCATGAGTGAGATTAACCAGTTAATCGCCTTAGTCCGGCAGTTCCGGGATGCGCGCGACTGGGCCCAATTCCATAACTCCAAGGACCTGGCGGCCGGCCTGAGCATCGAAGCAGGTGAGCTGCTTGAACAATTCCTCTGGAAACAGCCCAAGGACGCGGATCCGGCCAAGGTCCGGGCCGAATTGGCCGATGTCCTGATCTTCGCCCTGCTGCTGGCCCATGAGCAGAAAATCGACCTCAACCAGGCCATCCGGGACAAGCTGGCCGAGAACGCCATCAAGTACCCCGTCGAGAAGGCCAAGGGCCGGTCGACCAAGTACGACCAGCTCTGACCGATGCGGCTCAGCGCCCTTCAGGATACCAAGGCCATCTACCGGGTCACGGGCACCCCGGAAAACTATTTAACTGCTTTAAGGTCAAGTACATGGGGATTTAAGGATGACCCCACCCTCCTCAAGCAATGGACCAAGCTCCAGCCAGGGGATGTCATCTTCTTCCATGCCCAGTCCTTGAGCCGGTTTCTTAAGGACAAAGACCTCTCCTCCCGGGTCGTCGGGTTCGGGGTGGTCGGAAACCACTTCTTCACCGGCACTAGCCCCCTTTGGATCGAGGAGTTCGAGGCCGGGCGGGTGATCTACCCCCATCGCTTCCACTTCAGCGAAATCTACTTCTTTGCCGATATCCCCGTCGCCGGGGACTGGGATAGCCAGTCCCTCGCCAAACAGGCGAATACCGCGGATGTTATCAAGCGCCTGCTCGCCGCCGGCATCCCGCTCAAGGAGCTGCCGGGGTTCCCGCACATGCAGTCTTACTCGGTCATCAAAGATCAAGCGGTCAAAGAGACCCTCCTGACCAGCACCCGGGGACTCTACGCCTACCGAACCCGCGAAGAGGAAGATGATGCCCTACCGACCCGGCTCACCGCCCTCGAGGAAGTGCGCGGGGAGAAAGACCTCCTTCGGCATACGACCGGCCTGACCCAGTTCGAAGACGTCGGTGGTCGGATCCTCCGGGTGGATGACGGCCATCGCCAGGTCGACCTGCGGAAGCTCCAGCGGGCCGAGACCGCCCATGCGGACATCCTCTCCCTGCTTTACCGCAAGTTGCGCGAGCGTGGCTACGAGTGCTTTAAGAACAACCACATCGACCTGCTGGCGGTGAAGGCGCCCGAGGGTCGCTCGCTGCTGATCGAGGCTAAGAGCAACGAGGGCGATAACTTCCGGGCCCAAGCCCGTAAAGGCATCGCGCAGCTCTTCGAGTATAACTACTTCGAAATGGAACGCTTCAAGGCCAGCCGCGGCCTGGCGCTCAAGCAAGAGCATCAGGTGCTCGCCTTCTCGCAGACGCCGGCGGACACCGATTATCTCGGCTTCCTCAACACCCTGCGGATCCGCACGCTGGTGGCCCAGGCCGAGACCATCACCCCGGTGGGTGACTTAAAGGACTTCGGCGAGCTGGCGGGGTAAAACGCCATCATTCTGCGATAAAAGGCACTGGGCCACCACCCATCCCAAAGTACAGCTCGGGCGGCAAACTGTCTGCCAAGTCATCGCTAAATAATGCGGCTAGTTCCTGACTCCGCTTATCATATTGCATGTTGACGAAACCAATTGTCCGGCGGAAATCCGCAGCCACCGCTGGCTGCATACAGGCGAGCAGATATTCGACGAAGCGTTCAGCGGCTGCAAGATCGCCTTTGGCTGAGGCCAAGGGATGCGCCGTCAGCCTCGATCCGATGGATCGGTCGTAGATCGATTTCCACTCTTGAAAGAGCGAGATGATCGCCCCGTTCGGCTGCTGGTATGTGTAAACAACCTCTCCTTCCGACTGCTGCTCTGGACGGATATTGCCGTGAAGCAGATTGTTGCGGTTTTGCATCATCTGGTGGAACGCCACAAACTGCGGCGCAGCAATATCGACCGGCGAAGCGAAACCATCACAAGTTTGATGCAGCTTGCCTACGCGTTCGAGGATGTTAGCTCGGTGAACGTCGCGACCCCGGTAGCCGTCCTTTAACAACTTAAATAGGGTCAAATTCACAAAGGTCTCCGCCATCACTGGCGCGATCATCCGAAGCGCCAAATTGATGCCCGCTAGCTCAGAGGCAAGGGCACAAGCCGTCCCGTGATTCGCCAATTGCCACTTCAATTCCTCGACCGTCGAAGGGTGCCGCCGACTTTTGTCGAGCACCGCATCAATCTCCTCCGCGCGTGCGAGCATCCGCGATGCAGTATCGCGCAAATGTGAGTAGGGATTCAGAAACGTCACCCATTTGCGCAATCTGGGCAGAGCTTGCATGACTTGGTTGCGCCGGGCAGCGAGATCCGCCTTGATCAGTTTTGCCAACTCTTCCGGAGAGGCCTCCAGGCCCAAATCTCGATGAATGACCACATCTATGCGGAAATTATAACCTGTTACTTCGACTGGATGGCCCTCCAACATAAGCAAATAATGCCAGGCGACCCCACTCAGGGGATCTTTTGACAAGTCGTTGATTCTTCCCGTCGGGTCCTCAAATCGAGCAAGCATGTACTTGAACATCGCCACAGGGCTTAACTCGGAGGTGATACGCACCAGATGTCCCTGCGGCACGCCGTTGTTAGCCAGATAATCATTCAAGGCACGGTCGTACTCTTCCTGGGTAGCCAGTTTGAGCGCTCGTAAATGTTCTGCGTTAAAACTCTTAGTATGAAACTTCATTTATCAATAGAAGTGGGGAGGTGTTCGCCGAAGTACCCGATGACGAGCTTGGCGCGGGTTTCATCCCAGAGGAAATGGATCGACATGCATTCCTTCGGGTAGCCGCCACCAAGG
>JACCDX010558510.1_pt1 | contig 10969 bp, 10 predicted proteins | sample 7449681 | NCBI WGS metagenome assembly JACCDX01 (sample SAMN15323450, study PRJNA562643) | freshwater metagenome | isolation source: river surface water | place: USA:Blue River Watershed | collected 2017-08-18 | reverse complement strand
CGCCGTGGAAATCTCCTCGGTGCCGCTGGCGCAACTATTGCAATAGTGATGGTCTTCTTCCACCTTGAATCATCTAAGAATATGGTCTGGATTATTGGTTCACTGATCGTTGGATTAGTGATTGGTGTTCCTGCAGCTCGTAAAGTGCAGATGACAAATATGCCTCAACTCGTGGCTCTCTTTAATGGTGTCGGCGGTGGCGCGGCTGCTCTCGTAGCAATCGTCGAATATCTCGATCTCGGCGCTAAAGCAACAACTGCCGAAGTTATCTTTACCGTCTTCACCGTTGTTGTTGGATGTGTCTCATTCAGCGGATCAATCATCACTTTCTTGAAGTTACAGGAGTTGATGACAACACGCCCTGTCGTTTTCCCTGGCGGCCGATTTGTGATCGCAGCTAATCTCATTGCGGTACTAGGTGTTTCAGTCTGGGTTGTTCAGGCTCTAGGTACCAATCCACTATTGATTTTGGCTGCTTTATCGCTGCTCTTTGGCGTGCTCTTTGTATTGCCTGTTGGTGGAGCAGATGTTCCTATTGTTATCTCACTGCTCAACGCCTTTACCGGTCTTACTGTTGCTGCTAGTGGATATGTCCTCGATTCAACGCTACTCATCATCGCCGGAACCTTGGTAGGCGCATCAGGAACCATTCTCACTCGCTTGATGGCAGAGGCTATGGGTCGTTCACTCTTCGGCACTCTCTTTGGAGCATTTACCGCAAAGCCGCAAGATGCTGCAGCAGCAGGTGAAGAACGCCCAGTGAAATCAGGTTCACCGGAGGATGTGGCAATTCTTCTTAACTATGCCCGTCGCGTTGTAATCGTTCCTGGATTTGGTTTAGCGGTAGCACAGGCGCAGCACACAGTGCGAGAAATGGCCGATCTACTAATCTCTAAGGGAATCGATGTTGCATATGGAATCCACCCGGTTGCAGGTCGTATGCCAGGCCATATGAACGTCTTGCTGGCCGAGGCAAATGTTCCTTACGAGCAATTGGCAGAGATGGAAGATGTAAATCCAACCTTTGGTCAGACAGATGTAGCAATTGTGATTGGCGCAAACGATGTGGTTAATCCTGCAGCCGAGAACACACCAGGCTGTCCGATCTACGGAATGCCGATTCTGAAAGTTTCAGATGCTGCAAATATCATCTTCCTGAAGCGTTCGATGCGTCCAGGTTTTGCGGGAATCGAGAATGAACTTCTCTATGATCCAAAGACTACATTGCTATTCGGTGATGCAAAGGCCTCGTTGACAAAGGTAGTGAGCGCGCTCAAAGGTCTGTAGTTTTAACGAATATTACTTCGCTTTACGACCCAAATAAGCATAGGTTGTGATGTTGCAGGTGCAAAAGTGTTACTTGTCGGGGTAAAAATTGCAGTGAGAAACTGTCGCCCAATCCTGGATGGCTTCCATGTGCATGTTGCCGTGAATGTGGGATAGGCGCCTGATGTGGCCTTTGAAAGACACCCCACAACACGTTTTCCATCGATCAAGAAGGCCACTTTTCCTGCTGAATTGACCGTGACTGAGGCAGTGAGGTTTATACCTTTTGTTGGGGAACCGGTAATTACTGGAATTGAAATCGTTCCATTTTCGCTCACGTTATTGACGGTAATTGTCACGGTCTGAGAATCATTGGCGATTCCGTCAGAGACCCAAGTGACTACTACATAAATATTATTGGAATCTGAGTCAGTGGGGGCCTCGAAATCTGGCGCTGGCGAAAAAGAAAGTGTGCCACTGCCACTAATTGCAAAATCATTGGCATCGGTACCGGTAAGGGAATATGTGAGAGTTGTACCTGCATCGGCATCAGTTGCGCCGAGGGAGTAGAGACCAGCTATGTTCTCATTTGATGAGTAAGTCGCAGTAGTTGCACCTGAGAATGCACCGATTACTGGTGGATTGTTATATGCATAGCGAACGACAACATAGCCCGAACCACCCGAACCACCTGTTGTTGCAGTGCCGCTGCAATCTGCACCACCACCACCTCGATTTGCTGGTGCATCACATGTTGAACCTGGTACAGCGCCACCAGAGAATGCAGTACCGATATCTCCTGATCCTGCCCAGCCTGCGCCACCACTTCCAAACATCACATTGGTACCGATGGTGACAATATCTGAGTTGATACCTGCGCCACCATTCTTGCCTGATCCAGCAGCTCCTGCTCCACCACCACCACCTACTTGGCAATTTCCTGTGGTGCAACCTGCTCCACCATTGGCCGTACCAACACCGCCGAGATTCCCATTCCCGCTTACGCCACCTTTTGCTCCGGCGTTATTGGTCACGCTATTAAGCGATGCTTTCCCACCTCGTGCGGTAAGTGATCCAAGAACAGATGAACCTCCATCGACTCCACCACCTTGACCGCAATCACCGGCTCGACCAGTTGCAGCAGCAACAGTGACTGTGATCGGCGAATTCGCAGCGAGGCTAAGTCCTGTGCCGGTAAGAACTTCACCACCTCCACCACCTTGCCCCCAGTAATAACTGCAGTAACCGCGAGTTCCACTACCTCCGGCTCCTACAACGAGATAGCGAGCAGTAATTGCATATTGAGGTGTCCAGGTAATAGTTGATGCTGTCGTAAATTGCACAACGCAATCTGTTCCATCTTTTGTGACTAAGACTCCTGAGATGGCTGAAACATTCTGTGTGCATAATCCTGTGCTGTCTCCAGAAGCTGCGACAACGAGGGCGTGCGAAATAGGTGAAAGGAGAGCAATAAAAATGGCGGCTACGGCTAAAACTGAAGCCCACCTACTCCTCTTGCGCATGGCCGAATTCTAAATCAGTCTAAGGCGTGAACAGAATTGCGCGTTTCTGGGATGCGAGTAGCAACGAAGAAAATCACGACCATGATGATTGTACTGAGCAGGAATGCTGGCCTGTACCCATAGGCATCTGAGAGGGCACCGAGAACAACCGGGGCAACCATCGCTGCGAAGTCACCCGACATCTGCTGCAACGCTATAACCTGACCGCCCTTGCCTTTGAGCACATCGCCGATAAGACTGCCTGGAACAGTCGCAAGATATGCACCCGCTATCCCCGAGAAGATCATCGCAGGGAAGAAGATCCACGCTTGATAAGTGATGAGAAGCAAGAAGGTTGAAATTGTCATCGCGCCAGAGCCAACTACGGCAACAAAGCGGCGCCCCTTCTGATCTGAAAGTCGACCTGCGCGAAGCAGTAGCAATCCATTGACGATTGATGCGATGGTGAAGCCAACGCCCATATAAGTCGTTGAAACATCCATATCCTCAACCATAAAGAGGGGGAGAATCGAACGACCCATTCCAAAGAGAATGAATCCGGTTGAGAATGAAATGACTAAGGCGATTCGATACGGCTTAAGCGCAAATGCTTCGCGGAGAGATGTCTTCTCCGCATTTTTAGAAGGAGCGGCTGCAAGCGTTGAACCACGAAGCAAGAGCGCGCCAGAGATACTTGAGATCGCGAGTAAGAAAGCATAGATAGCAAGAGGTGCGCGAAGTGAGAACGCTGATAAAGCGCCACCAATCACGGGACCACCCATCATTCCCAGTAAGAACGAACCGTTATATAGAGATTGGGCACGACCGCGCTGCATATCTGAAGTTGCCCGTAACAAGAGTGAGCCTGCAGCGACCGAGAACATCGATGAACCAAGTCCGCCGGCTGCGCGATAAATGAGAAGTTGTTCATATGACTGCGCAGCAGCTGCCGCCGCAGAAGAAATTGCAACGAAGCCGATTCCAATGGAATAGACCAACCGCTCACCAAAGTGGTCCACTAACTTTCCTGAGATGAGACCACTTGCAAATCGCGCAAAAGCGAAGGCGGCAACAATCGAACCTACCTGCGCATTATTAACGCCGAATGAGCGCGCAAAGAGTGGCAGGGTCGGTGCGATGATTCCGAAACCAACAGCAACAAAGAAAGAGGCAAAGACAAGAACCCCAACTTCACGAGGAAATTCGCGAAGGGGGTTCTTTGCCTTAAGTGTCGTAAGAATTAGCCAATCGCCTCTCCGGCAGAGTCATTGCGAGCTGCTGCGTAATCTTCTGAGGTGCGAAGAGGAGTCTCGCGTAAGAAGAGCGAGACGAAGAAACCGATGGCAACGAGTGGCGCTGCCACAAGGAAGACCACATGGAAAGAGTTCACGAAGGCCTCTAACACAGCAGTCTGTGCCTGCGCCGGCAAAGTTGCGATAAGCGAGGTGTTATTTTGAACTTGCTCTAATTGAGCAGGATCAATAGCAGCCACAAGCTGAGGATTGGTCTTCTCAAGTTCTGCAAAGTTTCCGGTGAGGTAGTGGCCCAATCGGTTGGTGAGAACTGCGCCGAATAAGGCTGTGCCAAATACTGAACCGAGCGAGCGGAAGAAGGTATTTGAGCTGGTAGCGACGCCCATATCCTTGAATTCAACTGAGTTTTGAAGAGCGATAACAATAGTCTGCATTGATAGACCAAGTCCTGCTCCCACCATAATCGCATAAATCGAGATCTGCCAATATGGAGTATCAATTTCAAGGCGGTACATCAAGAGTATTCCAACGGTCATGATTGCAGTACCCATGATTGGGAAACGCTTATAGTGGCCATGCTTTGAAATCAACTTACCGCTCATGATTGATGTTGAAACAATACCGAGCATCAATGGAATTAATTTGAGTCCCGCATCAGTTGCTGAGTATCCCTTAACCACCTGCATGTAGAGCGGCAACATAACAATTGCTCCGAACATACCTGCACCAATGATTGCACCGAGAATCGAAGTCAAGGTAAATGTATGGTTCTTAAAGAGGCTCAACGGAATAATTGGTTCTTTCGCACGGCCCTCCCACCAGACGAAGATAACGCTCAGAATGACTCCAACTGCAAGATAGATAAGTGTGCGTGAATCAGACCAACCATCCTGCGGTCCGTAAACAGAGACTGATAGCAAGGTCGTCGTCACCGCGGCAACCAGGAGGAATGAACCTAGATAGTCAATGCTGTGCTCTCGTTTGATCTTTGGGATGTGAAGCACCGCAGATGTAATGGCAAGAGCCAAAATTCCGAATGGGATATTGATATAGAAAATCCAGCGCCATCCGGTGATTCCCAAGATAGTTGCATGGTCTGAGAAGAAACCACCCAGAAGCGGTCCGGCCACTGATGAGAGACCCCACACCGCACCAAAATATCCCTGATAACGGCCACGTTCACGTGGTGGAACGATGTCGCCGATGATGACGAATGTCAGCGCCATCAATCCACCTGCGCCCACGCCCTGAAGTGCGCGAGTTGCAATGAGTTGAGTCATGTTCTGGGATGCACCTGCGAGCAGCGAACCAATCAAGAATGTAACAATCGCAAATTGGAAAACGATACGTCGGCCGTAAAGGTCGGAAATTTTTCCGTAGAGCGGGGTAGATGCAGTTGAAGTAAGAAGGTAAGCGGTGACAACCCATGTGTAATGGTCGAGGCCGTTGAAATCTTCCACGATGCTCTTAAGGGCTGTCGATACGATGGTCTGATCGAGCGCTGCGAGGAGCATTCCGGTCATCAGTCCACCGAGAATGATCATGATTTCGCGATGTGAGTGCTCTTTAGCTGGCGCATTGGTATTCGATGTTGTATCCATAGAGGTGTAACTTTACTCCGTGAAATCAATAATCGCGGAAGACCTAGTTAAGACTTATGACAAAGGCACTGTTCGTGCGCTCGATAGCCTCAATCTCGATGTTGAAGAAGGCACAGTTTTAGGAGTTCTTGGACCTAACGGCGCTGGGAAGACAACAACAGTCCGCATCTTGTCGACATTGTTGCGACCGGATTCAGGTCGAGCAACTGTTGCAGGGATCGATGTCATTAAAAATCCAGAGAAGGTCCGCGAAGTAATCGGACTCTCGGGTCAATATGCAGCGGTAGATGAAATTCTCACCGGTTATGACAACCTAGTGATGTTTGGCCAGCTTTATCATTTAGGAAAGAAGAACTCTGTAAGCCGTGCCAATGAGTTACTAGAACGTTTTGGATTAACTGAGGCAGCTACACGTCCCATTAAAACTTATTCAGGTGGAATGCGTCGTCGCCTAGACCTTGCAGCATCTCTGATTGTGAAGCCAAAGGTTCTCTTCCTCGATGAGCCAACAACAGGCCTTGATCCACGTGGTCGCCAAGATATGTGGGGAGTCATTGAAGATTTAGTAAAAGAGGGCGTCACCCTGCTTCTAACAACTCAGTATCTTGAAGAAGCTGATCAGCTTGCGGATGAGATTGCAGTCATTGATACCGGCAAAGTAATTGCCCGTGGCACCTCTGATGCTTTGAAGAAGCAGGTCGGTGGCGAGCGACTTGAAGTTGTCGTTGAAAGCCAGCATGTAGCCCGTACTCTTGAGATCGTAACGGCGGTTGCAGGAATCAAGCCATCCTTTGATGAAGGTATTCGCCAGATCTCGGCTCCGGTTTCAACTGGATCAAAGGCACTTCTCGATGTTCTCAAATCACTCGACGAAGCAGGCATTCATCCACTAGATATTGGGCTCAAGCGCCCATCTCTCGATGACGTTTTCCTATCTCTCACCGGACATTCAGCAGAAGCCAAGGAGGAAGCCAAGTGAGCGCTTTCCAAGACACGCTAGTCATTACTCAACGCCAATTGCGTCTTCTCACTCGCGTACCTGAGGTCCTGATCTTCTCGACCATTCAGCCGGTGATGTTTGTACTTCTCTTTCGCTATGTCTTTGGTGGCTCAATCGACACCGGACAACCGGGTGGATATGTTCAACTATTGATGCCAGGCATCTTTGTCCAGACTGTTGCCTTTACCTTGGCTGGAACAGCCTCTGGTCTCGCAGAAGATATGAAGAAAGGTTTGATCGATCGCTTTAGATCGCTACCAATTTCTCAATCAGCACTCGTTGTCGGTCGCACCTTAGGTGATTCACTACTCAACATTGTTGTTCTCGCCGTAATGGGCATCGCAGGTTATGCAGTGGGATGGCGTCCAAGTGGAGGCGCAGGAAACGTTGCACTTGGCTTCTTATTCCTACTGCTCTTCGGCTACGCGCTCTCATGGGTTGGCGCTCTCGTTGGACTATCGGCATCTGATGCCCGGGTAGTGCAGAACGTCAGCTTTATCGTCACTTTCCCGCTGACCTTCCTCTCTAATGCCTTTGCCCCAACAACAGGAATGCCACGCGCTCTTCAATACTTCGCCGAGTGGAATCCTGTCTCAACGATGGTGGCTGCATGCCGCGAACTCTTTGGGTTAGAGAATCAATTTGGGGCTACCGCTGGATCATTCCCAAGTGAGCATCCATTGACGACATCTCTGATCTATATCGTCATCATTATGGCGATCTTCATTCCATTGAGCCTTCGTCGTTATCGCAACGCTTCAAACTAATTCGTATTAGTTGATAGCGCGTAGAACCGCGTCAAAGGTGCTGCTTGGGATATTCATCATCTCAAAGTGAGATGTTCCAGGTAGCACCTCAAACGTTATTGCCTTGCCATGGCCCTTCATTACTTCGACATACCTCTGTGAAAGATGAAGTGGAACGCGCTCATCAAGGTTGCCGTGGATAAAAAGGGTCTCTGCCTTAATGGGTGGTCGCAGCGCAGGATCTAACTCTGGGCGATGCTCTGCATCCTGGCCAAGCCATTCAAGAACTGCCCCACGTCCTAGTTCTAGTCGCTGACTTTCAACTAAGTCGGTTACTGGCGCTAAGCCGATGACCTTTGTGATCGAAGGAAACTTATCGGCGAGTAATAAAGCCAAGTGGCCCCCACTCGAATATCCGATCACTATGAGCTTCTGATCTTCTAGGGTTGAGAGCGCAAATGCTAAATCTCGCAGAGTTGTATCGGGATCTCCCGCAACTCGGCGAAACTCAGGGAGAACTACATTGAATTCCAACTTTGCCAAAGCCACAGCGAGAGGGCGCATATGTTCGCGATCAAAGAGATTGCGCCAATAACCGCCATGAATTAAAACGAGGGTCGGTTTATCAGAACGGCCATGCCCGTAGAACTCGAGCACTTGATCAGCCTCATCTCCATATTTAATAGAAGATGTTGATACTTCGCGCGAAGCATCTTCAAAAGAATATGCCGGGAAAGTTGGGTGCGACGCAGACATTAAGGGTAGCTGTTATTAAGCGAAGAACTCGGCTGCTTTGATTTCAACCTTAATCTCACGACCGTTAGGTGCGGTGTATGAAACTGTTGAGCCAATTTCAGCGCCAAGCACTGCAGCGCCCAATGGTGATTTCTCAGAATAGACATCGAGATCACCAGATGCGATTTCACGTGAGCCCAAAAGGAACTTGCTCTCATCGCCGGCAATCAGCGCGGTGACAACCATGCCTGCGCCGACCTTTCCATCTGCACTTGCAGGTGGAGTTCCGATATGAGCATTCTCAAGCATCTGCTTGAGTTGGCGGATACGAGCCTCCATCTTGCCTTGCTCATCGCGTGCTGCGTGATAGCCGCCGTTCTCCTTTAAATCACCTTCGGCGCGGGCAGCCTCAATCTTCGCTGTGATCTCTTTACGGCCTTCACCTTCGAGGTGTGCCAGTTCAGCGGCGAGACGATCTGCCGCTTCTTGAGTTAACCAAGTTTGTTGTGCGCTCATAACGGAGAAGGATACTAGTAAGGGGTGGAGGAGGTACTAATCGATATAACAGCTGATTACGCCTGCATTGACCGCATCTGCGCGAGAAGGAATGGTCACAGTTCGCTCGATTGGCCCTTTCGAGGCGGGAACGCGGTCTTCGATCTGACCGACAATCGTCTTATAGAAATCACGAGCTGCGATAGAACAGATTGCAGGTTGCGATGGATCTCGTCGTGTAAGGATGTAACGGATCTCTGTATTACGTGGATCTTCATTATTAAATGCAACGAGCGAATAACTAATTCGAGGCTCTGCCTGATGTAGCCCAGCCCAGATTGTCCAAGCTGAACCGATGATGAGAAATGAGAGGGCATAAGGCACCCAAGCGCGCTGCTTGCGAATTCCATAACGGTCGTTGAAATCAAATGGTTCTTGCCCAGCGCTTAATTGAGGGTCGGATTGAGAGCCATCTGAAGACATGGGATGATTCTCTCATGAATAAAGATGTTGATATGGGTATAGCCGGTTCACTGACAATGATCGTTCTCGTCAGCGCGACCGCACTTCTTTTACGTAGCTTCTATAAGCGCTATAACCGTCTCAACAAGACCGAGGATCAGAACGAAAATTAAGAAGTTCGCCGCCGCAATTGTTGTTCTCGGACTTGCGGCAATATTTGTCAGCCTCGGATTCTGGCAACTTGATCGAGCGCAAGAGCTCTCGGCCTCTGAAAAAAGTGCGCCGCTGCAAGATCAGCGCATTTACGATCTCACCGATCTCACCTCTTCTGAAGGTTCTCTGCCGGTTGAATCATTTGATAAGAGCGTGGCAGCAACCGGAAATTACATTGCAACATTTAAAGCACCAAACCAGAAGGCGGCCGATGGCAGCATCGCTGATTGGGAGGTAGCTCTTCTTCAGGTTGATCCCACCTCTGCAATCTTGGTTGTTCGTGGCCTCTGGAGCGAACGGTTAACCGAGCCCACCGTTGCGATGTCGAATAAGGTCGAACTCACTGGAGTGATATTGCCGAGCCAATTTGAAGATCGCGCCGCAAATACCTCATCGCAGATATCTCGAGTCGATAGCAGCCTCCTCACCTCCTCGGTAGATCTGCAGCTCTTCGACGGCTTTATCGCAGCCACCTCCGAGGTGCTGCGCGATGGAGAGATTGAGCGCACCCGCATCGATATATCTCTCCCCAAAGCAGATGTTCCGGGCTATTACTGGCAGCACATCTCCTATGTAGTGGTGTGGTGGTTTATGGCCGCCCTTGTTCTCTGGGCGCCTTTCTATAAGCGTCGCGAAATCGATGACGAGGAACTCCTCGCCAGTTAGAGTTGGGGCATGAAAACCTCATTCTCAGCATCTGCGCTCGCTCGCTTTCGCATCATGGCCATTCTCTGTGGCGTTAACTTGGTCCTCCTCGTTATCTACATGATTGCCAAGTACGCCTTCGATGCCTTTGATGAGAGCAATCCATTTATCTTTATCCCCATCGCCCACGGGTACTTCTATATTGTCTATATCTTGACCGTCCTCCAGCTCGCTGTTCAGAAGCGAATGTCTTTTCTCCTGATCCTCGCTCTAGTCGCTGCCGGCACTATCCCGGTCGCCTCCTTTATCGCCGAGCGGAAAATTGTTCAGAAGTATTCGTAGTCAGATTAAATCGCTCCTCTACCCCTTTTATGAGTGGCGGATTATCAAGGATCTTGACTTCACGAAGACACCTCGCCATGTTGGCGTGACTCTCGATGGAAACCGCCGTTGGGCGAAGCAGAACCCTGATCCCACTGACCCTTTCGGCCATAAGCGCGGTGCGGGCAAGATTGTTGATCTCCTCGATTGGTGTGAAGAGACTCGGGTCGAGGTAGTCACTCTCTGGATGCTCTCTACCGATAACTTCAAGCGGAGCCCAGAAGAGGTCACCGCCTTAATCGATGTCATTAGCGAAATCGTCGATGACCTTGCAGCGCGCAAACGGTGGAGTATCAAAGCCGTTGGCGCCCTCGATGTTCTGCCAGAGGCGCTCGCTACCAAGCTCTCGAACTTGCCTGGTTGTGCCGAGAGCAAGTTGCAGGTCAATGTTGCCGTCGGCTATGGCGGACGTCGCGAGATCGTTGATGCGGTGAAAGGCTATTTGGCAGATCAAGCAGAGGCCGGCCACACCCTGACTGAAGCGGCAGCTGCGCTCGATGCCGATTCAATCTCTCGCCATCTCTATACCGCCGGCCAACCTGATCCAGATCTCTTGATTCGAACCTCGGGGGAGCAACGCCTCGGCGGATTCTTACTCTGGCAGTCGGCGCTCTCTGAGTTCTACTTCTGTGAGGCCTACTGGCCTGACTTTCGCCGGGTTGATTTCTTG
>JACCDX010060157.1_pt1 | contig 10969 bp, 10 predicted proteins | sample 7449681 | NCBI WGS metagenome assembly JACCDX01 (sample SAMN15323450, study PRJNA562643) | freshwater metagenome | isolation source: river surface water | place: USA:Blue River Watershed | collected 2017-08-18 | reverse complement strand
CCGTTGCTGTAGACCACCGAGGTCGCGGCGCAGCCGGCATTGCTGTCGACGAAGCTCGCCCGGTCCAGGGCCTCGAACACCTTGAGTGTGGCGCTGCTGATGGGCGTCGCGCTGGTATTGGTGAGCGTGATCGTGACCTCGACGGTATCCCCCACCACAGAGGGACGTGCACTGAATTCCTGCTGGATGCGGACCGCGCTGTCGCTCACCGCCTCGAACAGCTGTCCCTGCCCCTGCTCTGCCGCGTGCTGGTCGGCCGGCAGCACCCGCAGACTATCCGAGTCCTCGAACAGCCAGCCCTGGTAGTGAGCGCCGACACGCTGCGCCTGCAGCCTGAACCTGCCCTCGGGCGAGTAGACCGTGGCCAGCAGATCCTGCGCCCCCACCGTCAACGACACGATGTGCGACTGCGTGCCATCTTCCAGCACGCCGCGCAGCCCGCGATCCCCATTGTCGAAGCGCTGTTCGCTCACGATCCGGTAGTCCTGGGAGCCGCCCGGCAGCGGCAGGGTGATGAGAGCATCCACGCCCAGCGTCAGCAGCGCGTCGGCGGAGAGTTGCAGCGGCCTGGCGCCGACGGTCTCCTGTGGCAGACGTGCCTCCTGACCGGCGAGGGCCTCCTGTGGCAGCCAGTCCCACAGCGGCGCCGCCTGAGCAGGCAGGCATAGCACCAGGCACAGAGCCAGGGGGGCAGACAGGCGATGCATGGGGAGACTCCGTGCCGTCAAAGCGGGGAAGACAAGGCAGCAGAGTAATCAAGGAGAATGCTTTTTGTACAGCTATTGAATGGCGATTTAACGCGTAATTGACAAGTGTTTTACGGAATTTGAAGAGCCAGAGCGCCGTGGGGACGACTCTGGCTCAACTCGCGCGTGTGTTCATGGCAATCCCGTGTTTGTGATTCTTGTTGTCGGTACTGGCGGGCAGGACGATGGCGAGGGCTTATTCCGTGCGCGGCACGAAGCTGAACTTCACATTGGTGCGCACGGGCACGGCCACGCCATTGTCAAACACCGGCTCGAACTGCCAGGCCTCGATGGCTTCCAGAGCGGCACCGGTGAACACGCTGGACGACGCTTCGGACACTGCGGGCGCTTCCACACTGCCATCGGCGGCCACGGTGAATTCCAGCAGCACATAGCCATCGACACCGGCCTTGTCGGCCAGGCGCGGATAGGCAGGGGCCACTTGTTCCACAATCTTCAGCTGCTTGCTGCTGAGATACTTGCCGGTGCCGGTATTGGCTTCGGCGGAGCCGACCAGGGCAAGCAGCGCCAGGGTGCCGACCAGGGGAGCGAACGTGCGGGGGGAGATGATCTTCATGACATACCTCGTTGAATTGGCAAAGTGAGAGAAAGTGTGCGACGCGGCCCCGTGACCGGAGAGGATCAGGTCTCGCCACGCGGCGCGAGGCACACACAGGGCTTTGCAAGCCCCTTGCCAAGTCAACAAGTCATTATCATTCAACAGCTTGCAGCACCTTGCGCGCTGCGATCAGCAGCGCCTCCTGCACCATATCATGGCAGTGCAGCGACAAAGTGCGCGAAAAGCAACACTGCAGCGCGAGGGCTCAGTGCCGGGTGATGCGGTCCAGCGCGCCCATGGAGAAGGCGGAGGCCACGAAGGTCAGATGCACGATCACGTACCACATCAGCTTCTCGCTATCGACATTGTCCATGTTCATGAACACGCGCAGCAGGTGAATGGAGGAGATCGCCACGATGCTCGCAGCGACTTTCATCTTCAGCGAGGACGCGTCCATCTTGCCGAGCCAGCTGAGTGTCTCGCCCTCCCCCTTGCTGTCCAGCTCGGACACGAAGTTCTCGTAACCGCTCATCATCACCATCACCAGCAGGCCGCCGACCAGGGAAATGTCGATGAGCGACAGCACGACCAGCACCACCTCGGCCTCGGTGGCACTGAAAATGTGGGAGAACAGGTGCCATACCTCCTGGAAGAACTTGATCATCAGGGCGATGAGCGCCAGGCTCAGCCCGAGATACACCGGCGCCAGCAGCCAGCGCGAACGCAGCATCAGGGTTTCAATCGTCTTTTCCATCGTCAGGACACTCACTCACAGATCGGTTCAGGGGGGCGCCACAGGGGGGGCCGGGCGCGAGTATAGCGGAATGTTCGCGCGCCGGCGCCGCTCGCTCAGGACTTCGGCGCCTCGTCCACGTCGGCGAAATCGCTGCGCAGAGACCCGGCCTGCGCCCGGAATTGTTCACTGTCACCGTACTCCACGAAACGCTGGTAGCGGCTGTGCTCGCGCTTGAGCTGGGAGGCATGCTTGATGGGGCACCAGTACTGCTCGGTGCGCGCCGCGATCTCGCCCACATAGGCCATCAAGCCGTTGAAATACCCGCAGAACAGACAGTTGGCCTTCTGGATGATGTTCAGATAGGCCAGATAGTGGCGATCCAGGACGATGTAGTCGCGGCGCCTGACCTTGGGAATGCCGTACACGGGGAAGCAGACAGCCTGGTAGAGCGTCACGATCAGGTCCATGAACAGCGCCGGGAAGATGCACAGCCAGATCACCGGTGCGGTGAGCACATGCTTGAGCCGGGCATGGCGCAGATAGTCGAACAGGCGCATGGCCTGGGCCTTGTGGTGCGCGCGGATCTCGTCCTTGAAACGCACCGTGCGGTCGCGGATCTCGTAGGTGTCGATGCGGATGCGCTGGATCTCCTCGCGCATTTCCTTCTCCAGCGCCTTGATGCCGGCCAGCAGTTCTTCGATGCGTTTGTTCATGACGGCTCCGGTCAGGGCGGCAAGGGGGCCGGTTGTGGTCGCCGGCAATGTGGGAGATTATGCCCGCGCCATGACAAATCACCCATCCTTTCTCCAGTTGCAGCGCAGCGGCCTGCTCGGCGCCCTGGCCCTGCTGTGTGCGGCGGCGCCGATCGCCGCGCTGCAGGGCGCGCCCTATGCCGGCCTGTGGCTGCTGCAAGGCCTGGCGCTGTGGGCCCTGTGCTGGCAGCAGGCCTGGCAGCGCCGCACGCTCAATCGCCCCACGGCGGAGGCTCCCCTGCATGCCAGCCTCGGCCTGGCCAATCAGCTCAGTCTGCTGCGCGGCCTGCTGATCGCCGCCACGGGCGGCTTTCTGCTGCAGCTGCCTGACGCGCCAGTGCTGATCTGGGTGGCGGCCGCCTGCTATTCGGTGGCAGCGATCCTGGACCGCGTGGATGGCTTCGTCGCCCGCCGCACGCGCCAGACCAGTCTGCTGGGGGCGGAACTGGACACGGTCTATGACGCCCTCGGCCTGGTGGTGGCGCCGGTGCTGGCCGTGCTGCTGGACAAGGTGCACGCGAGCTATCTGCTGGTGAGCGTCGCCTATTACCTGTTCGTCCTGGCCCGTTCGCGTCGCGAACGTCTGGGCCTGCCCGTGCATCCGCTGCTGCCCAGCACGCTGCGCCGCACGCTCGCCGGCTTTCAGATGGGCTATGTGGCGGTGGTGCTGTGGCCGCCCTTCCAGGCCGAGCTGACACGCGTCGCCGGCCTGGCCTTCATGCTGCCCTTGCTGGCGGGTTTCGTGGTGGACTGGCTGGTGGTGAGCGGCCGCATCGGTGCCGCCCGCGCCGCCACCTTCGACGCGCTGGCCAGCGTCAGCGAGCGCTGGCTGCAGCCGCTGCTGCGCGTGCTGCTGGCGTTGCTGCTGCTGGCGCAGAACGTGGTGGCGGGCCCCGCCAGCCTGTCGCTGCTGGCGGGCAGTGCCATCGCCGCCCTGTTGATCCTGAGCGGCATCGGCGCGCGTCTGGGGGCCTTGTCGCTGCTTATTCTCTGGGCTCTGTCGCCCCCCGTGACGGTGCTGACGCCCCTGTTCCTCAGCCTGCTGGCCTGCACCGTCGGCGTGCTGCTGCTGGGCAGCGGGCGCTTCAGTGTGTGGCAGGGGGATGACCACTGGGTCCGCCGTCACGACGGTGCCGCATGAGTCGCGCCACTCTCATTACACTGCTGCTGTGGTCCCTGGCACTCGGACTGGCCGCCTGGACGCTGCGGCAGCTGCCCCTCGCCGCCATGGGCGCAGCCGTGACCGGCCTGTCACCGGGGCAGTGGCTGCTGTGGCTGCTGCTCAACGGCATCGTGATGGCGCTTTCCACCGGCCGCTGGCAGCTGTTCGCCCGCGCGCTGGGCGATCGCCTCGCCCTGTGGCCGCTGCTGCTGATCCGCATGGCAGGGCAGACCGTGAGCTTTCTCACCCCCGGTCCTCAGTTCGGCGGCGAGCCGCTGCAGGTGTACTGGCTGTGCCGGCGTCATGGCATTTCGCTGCACCGCGCCGTGCTGTCGCTGGGACTGGACCGCTTCGTCGATCTGTGGGTGAACTTTGCCGTGCTGCTGGGGGGCGTCGGCCTGCTGCTGTTCACGCGCCTGGTGCCGAGCCAGGACTGGCAGGGCACGCTGCTGGTGCTAGGCCTCGCGTTGCTGGCCTTGCCGGCACTGGGTGTGCTGGTGTTGCGGCAACCCGCGTGGCTGGCTGCCCGACTTGGCGCGCTGGCCGCCCGCTGGGAACGGCATCCGCGCCTGCAGCGCAGCGGCGCGGCATTGAGCGAGCACTGGCAGGCACTGCAGGATGCCTTGCGCCAGCTGCTGCAGACGCGGCGCAGCACGCTGCTCGCCGGCCTGCTGCTGACATTGCTGGGCTGGGTGGCCATCCTGGGCGAGCTGCGCGCCCTGCTGTTTTTCTTGAACGTGCAGGTGGAAATGGCTGACTTCGTGCTGCTGTTCGTCGCCATCCGCCTGGCCATGCTGCTGCCTCTGCCGGGCGGCATCGGCACCATCGAGGCGGCCGTGCTGTGGTGCTTCGCGACGCTCGAACTGGGCACGACCGAGGCGCTCGGGCTGATCGCACTGATGCGATTGCGTGATGTCGCGATCCTGGGGTTCGGTCTGTGCACCCTGGCGGCGGTTGGGCGGCGCGAGGGCCGTTCAGGTGACCAGGCCGCAGGCAAGTAGCCGGCACGGGAGAAAATGCCCGGGGCTCAGGCGTCCGCCGGCTGCCGGCGCAGGGTTCGGCGCACGCGGGCCCGCACCCGCAGCAGGTCACGGAACATGCGCCAGGAGTCACGCACGATGTGCACGCTGCTGTCCGGCGAATTGAGCCAGCGCACGGGGAGCACATCCACCCGCAGCTGCAGCGCCCGCGCCAGCATCAGCAGCTCGACATCGAAGGCGAAACCATCCAGGGTCTGGCGCGCGAAGATGGCCTGCGCGGCCGGCCTGCGGAAGGCCTTGAAACCGCACTGGGTGTCGCGGATGCCCGGCACGCTCACGGCCTGCACCAGGGCATTGAAGATGCGTCCCATGTTGCGGCGCAGCACGTTCTGCGGTCTTTCCACCTGACTGTGGGCATCGGCGCGGCTGCCGATGAGCACGGCGGTGTCGGGGTGCTGCTGCAGGTGGGCGAGAAAGGCTGTCACTTCCTCCAGCGGCGTCGAGAGATCGGCGTCCATGAACAGCACGACGTCGCCCCGCGCCCGCAGCATGCCGCAGCGCACTGCATAGCCCTTGCCGCGATGCACCTGGTTGTCGATCACGGCGAAACGCTCATCGCCAGCCACCACGGCCGCGGCGGCAGCCAGGGTGTTGTCGCCGGAGCGTTCCACCATGACCAGCACTTCGGCGTCGAGGTGCTGGGCGTCAAGAAATTCGCGCACCCGCTGCAAGGACTCGGGCAGGCGGCGCGCCTCGTTCCAGGCCGGGATCACCAGGGACAGCGCCACCCTCTGCTGGCTCGCAAGCGCGGCTTTGCCGTCCTGCCCGTTTGTGTCTAACATCGCCGCCATGAATTCGCTGACCCTCTCGGGCCCCTTGAAGACGCTTGCACGCATTCCCCCGCTCTGGTGGCAGGGGGCCTGTGTCCTGTTGCTGGCGCTGCTGCTGCGCAGCGTTCTGCTGGAAATCAAGCCGCCACACTTCGACGAAGGCATCAATGGCTGGTTTGTCGAGCAGATGTGGAGGCAGGGATTCTATCGGTACGACCCCACCAATTACCACGGCCCGCTGTATTTCTACCTGCTGTTTCTGGCCGAACTGCTTTTCGGCCGCGACCTGCTGACCCTGCGCGGCGTGGCCGTGCTGTTCTCCACCGGCATTGTCGCCGTGGTGCTGGCACACAGCCGCTGGTTCGGGCGCGCCGCGCTGTGGGCCGCGCTGGTGCTGGCCGTCAGCCCCGGCATGGTGTTCTATGGCCGCTACTCGATTCATGAATCCTTGTTCGTGTTCTGTCAGACACTGTTTCTGTACGGCTTCGTGCGCTGGCAGCTCGAAGGCGGACGCACGGCCATCGTCTGCATGTGCATCGGCGTGGCCGGCAGCATCGCCACCAAGGAAACTTTCTTCATCTTCTTCGGCACCTGGTTCATCGCCGTGGGGCTCGTCCATGGGCTGCAGCGCTTCGCGCCGGAGCGGGTGCAGATCACGCCGCCGCAGCGCGAAGCCGTCCCCCTGCGTTTCATCCTCGTCTGTGTGGCGGCATCGACGGCCGCCGTGCTGCTGCTGTTCAGTGGCTTCCTCGCCAATCCTGCCGGCGTGCGCGACATGCTCATGGCCTTCGCGCCCTGGGTCGCCACGGGCACCGGCGAGGCCAGCGGTCACGAGAAACCCTTCCTGTACTGGCTGGAGCTGCTGGCGCGCTATGAATGGCCCCTGCTGGCTGCGCTGGTCGCCCTGCCGGCGCTGCTGCTGCACTCCGAACGCTGGTCCTGGCGCCTCGGCGCCACGGGCTTCGGCCTGGTGCTGGCCTACTCGCTCATTCCCTACAAGACGCCCTGGCTGATCATCGGCATGCTGGTGCCGCTCGCCTTCGCCTTCGGCTTTCTGCTCGAGCTTGCCAGCGCGCGGCTGCGCGGACGCTGGCGCCTCCTGCCAGTGGCGCTGGGCGTGGTGCTGCTCACCAGTGCGCTCGTCACCAGCACGCGGCTGAATTTCCGCGACTATGCCAACTTCAGCGAGCCCTATGTCTACGTGCAGACCTCCACCGATGTGAACCGCCTGATGCAGAATCTGGACGCCCTGACCACGGTGTTCCCGGCGCGACGCAATCTCTCGGTCCTGGTGATCGTGCGGGATACCTGGCCCCTGCCCTGGCTGCTCGGGCGCTACCCGGGCCTGAGCTACGGCTCAGCCGACTCACTGCGTGACGTCACCGCCGATGTGCTGCTCGCCGATGGGCGTGATCGCGAGGCGGTGGAAGCGCAGCTGCGCGATTTCTACTACCGGCAACGGCTGCAGGTGCGCGATGCCGCCGACCCGGGCTGGGCCTATTATCGGCTCGGCACCTTCATTGCCCTGGAAGGCAGCGACACCGAGCTGATCGCGCCAGGCACCGCCGAGGCCACGCCATGATCGTCTTCGGCCTCTTTCACCTGCTGTTCAGTGCGCTGTTCGCCCTGCTCACCGGGCTGCTCTATGGGGCACTGTCAGCCCCTGCCGCACTGGTCTGCCTGCTCGCTGCCGTGCCGGCCGCCCTGCTGGCGCGGCGCGAGCTGGCCCCGCTGGATTTCCGTTTTCCCGCGCGCCGCCTGCATCCACTGGAATGGGCGCTGGTGCTGTTCGTGCTGTTCGTCGGCCTGCGCCATCTGGTCTGGCTGTTCTTCTATGCCGACCACAGCCTGCGCACGCTGAACGTGAACAATCTGGGCGACCTGCCCCTGCACATCAACTACATCCGCCAGTTCGCCGGCGGAGCCGCGTTCCCGCCGGTCAACCCCGAGTTCGCGCAGCAGAATCTCTACTACCCCTATGCGCTGGATCTGTACAACGGCCTTTGGGAAGCCGTGGGTTTGCGCCTGGAAGCCCATCTGCTGCTGGTGGGGCTGTTCCTGCTGGTGGCCAGCATCGCCGCCCTGCATCACTGGGCGGGCTGGCTGGGCGTGGCCGGCTTCTTCCTCAATGGCGGCTGGGCCGGCTGGGCGCTGCTGTCGAGCGGCGAATGGCAGGACTATCAGGCCCCGCTGGCCTGGAAGAACTTCTTCCTGAGCCTGTTCATCACGCAGCGCGGTCTGATGTTCGCCCTTCCCGCCGGGCTGCTGATCCTGCTGGCGGGCTCCCGTGCCCTGCGCGAGCCCGGCAGCGTGACGCGCAGCATGCTGGTCCTCATCGGCGTGCTGTGGGGCGGCCTCGCCTTCTTCCACCTGCACAGTTTCGTTGCCGTGAGCCTGATGCTGGCCATCCTCGCCGCCCTGGCGCGGCAATGGCGCACCCTGCTGCCGATGCTCTGGTGCGCCCTGCCCCTGGGCACGGCCTTCGTGCTGCACTCCACCCAGTGGCTGCAGAAATCCAGCGTGATCTGGCTGCAATGGGGCTGGCTGGCAGCAGAGCAGTCCATCGCCGCCTTCTGGTGGCAGAACCTCGGCCCGTGGCTGTTGCTGCTCGCCGGCGTGCTCGCGGTCCTGGTGTGGAAACGACAGTGGCTCACGCTGGCTCACTTCGTGTGCTACACGGCACTGTTCGCCGTATTCACCGTGGTCATGCTGGCGCCCTGGGACTGGGACAATGTGAAGGTGCTGATCTGGCCGTACATCGGTCTGCTGGGCATCGCGTGGCAGGTGCTGCCCCGTGCCGAGGCCGTCGCGCACTGGCCGACGCCAGCGCGCCTCGCCGCCGGCGCCTGGGCCTTGGTGCTGGCAGTGGTGCTGAGCTTTTCCGGTGGCGTGTCGGTGATTGCGTCGCTCTCTGTGCAGGAAGATGCCGTCACGGTGTATCCGGCACGCGAGCTGTGGGACATGGAAGGGGCGCTGCAGAATGTGCCGGTGGATGCGGTGTTGCTCGCGGCGCCATCCTACAACCATCCGCTGACCTACTGGGGCCGCATCCGCGTGCTGGGCTATGAAGGCCACACCTGGTCCCACGGCATCGACTCCAGCGCGGTGGCGGCACAACAGGCGCGCGTCTATGGCGGCGATGCGCAATGGCAAAGTCTGCTGCAGGCACTGGGCGCCACGCACATCGTCTGGGGGCCGCACGAACGCCAGCAGTATGGCGACACGTCACAGCCGTGGCGACTGGCCCTGCGCAATGTCTCGCAGGTGCCCGAGTTGGAAATCTACGCGCTGGACTGAACGGCGCTCACGCCACCGTATGCCGATAGGCCGCCCAGCAGGTGGCGTTCTCCCACAGCTTGATCTGCAGCACGCCCTTGCCCGGGAAACTGATCAGCCCCAGCATTTTTTCGCACAGAATCCGGCTGAAATGCTCGATGCTCGGATTCAGGCCCGCGAACTCCGGCTTGTCGTTGAGGACACAGTCGCGGAAGTAGGCCACCAGCTGATTCAGCGCCCCCTCGATCTCGACGATGTCGACCAGGTAGCCGTGGCGGTCGAGCTGCGCCGCCTCGATGCTGACCTCGACCACATAGTGGTGGGCGTGGGTGAAATTCTCACTGCCCCAGTCGCCTCCGACCAGATAGTGATTGGCAATGAAATCCTTGGTGACGGCGACGGTGTACATGGTGCTCCTCAGGGGTTGCGTAACGGTTCTTCCAGAATTCAGTCATGCACCAGCACGGCCTGCAGCACCTCGGCAGGCGCTTCGTGCAGGCGCTGGTAGAGCGTGGCCGCGTCGCGCAGCGGCACGCGGTGCGTGATGAGCGCTTCGGGCTGGGTGCGCTCCAGCATGTCCCAGCACAGCGCGAAGCGTCGCGCCCTGGTCCAGCGGCCGGACAGCTCCGGGGCCAGCGTGCTGACCTGGCTGGTGCTGATGCGCAGGCGATTGCGATGGGCCGCCCCCCCCAGGGCCAGCGGCGCACTCTTGCTGCCATACCAGCTGCCGATCACGATACGGCTGCAGTAGCCACTCAGATCAAGCGCGAGATTCAGCGCCTGGGGCGAACCGCTCACTTCATAGATCAGGTCCGCTCCGGCCACGGCAGCACCCTCGTGTAGCTGCGCACGCAGGGCCTGCAGCGCACTCTCGTCCTGCGGGTCGCACGCCGCGTGCACGCCCAGCTGCAGGGCCCGCGCACGCCGCGCCGGCAACGCGTCCAGCGCGAGCAGGCTGTGCAGCGGGCAGCGCGCCAGCAGGCTGTCGAGCAGAAGGCCGACGATGCCCTGGCCGATCACTACCACGCGCTCGCCCAGCGCGGGATTGCCGTCCTGCAGCAGGTTCACGGCCGTTTCCATGTTGGCGAGAAAGACCGCCGCCTCGAAGGGCACGGCGTCAGGAATCGGTATCACATCCTCAACACGGGCCAGAAACTGCGAGGCATGGGGCGCGAAACTGAACACTCGGCGGCCAAGCCATGCCACGTCCACGCCCTCCCCCACGTCCTGCACCTCCCCCACGCAGGCATAGCCGTACTGCAGCGGAAACGCCGCAGCACCCTGCAGCGCAGCGAGACTGGCGTCCAGCGCCATGTCCGCGGGAATCTGCCCGCGATACACCAGCATCTCCGTGCCGGCACTGACCGCCGAGAGCCGTGTGCGCACCCGCAGCTGACCCGGACCCGGCGGCGGCAGCACGACCTCGCGCACCTGCACCTGCAGCGGCGCGGTGAACCAGAGCTGCGCGGCGGTGTCGCCGAGTGTGGAACGGCTGTTCTTCATGGCGTGACTCCTGCCGACTGCGGTGAATACTGCAGATCCCCCCAGACGATGAGGTCATCGCCGAGACGCTGTGTCTGCAGCGCATGAATGCGCGGCAGTTGCGCGCGTGCCATGTGCCCCAGATTGCCTACGGCCTTGTAGCCGCCAGCGAACACCGGGGCCACGGTAAGGACCAGGGCATCGGCCAGCCCCGCCTGCAGGAAGGCCGTGATGACATTGGCGCCGCCCTCGACCATCAGGCTGCGGATGCCGCGCTGCCACAGCGCCTGCAGGGCCTCGGCCAGATCGAGATGGCCGCGCGCATTGCCGGGCAGACGCATGATGTCGATGTCCTGGCGCTCGCTGCTCACCGTGTCATTGCTCAGCACCCAGCAGCGCCGCTGACCGGGGGCGCACAAGCGCGCCGTGGGCGGAATGCGCAGCTG
>JACCDX010041921.1_pt1 | contig 10969 bp, 5 predicted proteins | sample 7449681 | NCBI WGS metagenome assembly JACCDX01 (sample SAMN15323450, study PRJNA562643) | freshwater metagenome | isolation source: river surface water | place: USA:Blue River Watershed | collected 2017-08-18 | reverse complement strand
TGGTTGCGCCTTGGGGTGGCGTTGGGGGTGCGCTGGGGCTGCGGCAGCTTCAGTGCTGGGGTCGCTTTGCGACTGCCCTCGGTGCTCGGTCACTGGGGGTTCGCGAGGCAAACTCGCGCCTGTGGCGCTCAGACAAGCCTCGCTTTTCACCCCCAGCGCCCTGCGCGCCTCGGCCCAGCAGCAGGCGCCGCCGCAGCCCCAGCGCACCCCCAACGCCAATCAGCGTTCTGATGGGCTTGCCTTCGGCATCGCTGCTGGATGGTGTGGTCACTCGATTCCCAATGCAGATGGCTCTGCCTAAGAGGTCGGATCCGATGCGGTCAAAGTCTTCTGCGCATCCCAGCGGTGAGCGGGTAGCCCGAGGCCGGGTGCGCCTCTGCGGGGCTGAGGAGCGCAGTGACATGAGGGACAAGAGCGAGGCATGTCTGAGCCCCGCAGGGGCGAGTTTGCCTCGCTCCCCTCATGGCACGAGCACCGCAAGGCAGTCGCGCAGCGACCCCCGCAGTGAAGCTCCCGGCCTCGGGCTACCCGGTCGCCGCACCCCACAAACCGCCACACCCCGCAAAAGAAAAAAGCCCCCGAGGCCAAAGACCGGCAGGGGCTGCAATAAGCGCAACGCTGGATCAGCGGAAACGGCCACCGCCTCGGTTGCCACCACCACCAAAGCCACCGCCACCACCGCCGTGGCGCTTGCCACCGGCGGCCAGGCTGTCGATGCTGGTGCGGGTCGGGTCGGGCTGGCCACCGGTCTTGACCGGCTTGCGGCGTGGCAGGTCGAGCTTGGCGAACTGCGTGGTCTTGAGCGGGTCGATGTGGCGCGGCAGCTCGTCACCGTCGCGGGGGCGGCGGTCACGGTTGGCGTTCTGGTCGCGGCGCTGGCCGCCGTTGCCCTGACCCTGGCCTTCCGGACGCGGACCACGGGCCTGCTGGGGACGGTCCTGGCGCGGGCCCTGGCCATCGCCGTGGCGGCGCGAGGGCTGACCGCCATGGCGTGACGGGCGGGGGCCGCGGGCGTTCTGGCCTTCGCCACCTTCACCTTCGCCACGAGGCTGGCGATCGCCTTGCTTGGCCTTGTTCTCGCGGATGCGCGTCATCATTTCCTGACGTGCAGCCTTGGCGGCAGCGGCCATGACTTCGCGGCTGGGCGGCTTGCCCGCACCGCCCCACAGGGTCTGGCGGCCCATGGCGATGGGCTCGGCGATCTCACCGGGTTCGGGGCCGAAGCCTTCGAGCATCTGTACCGGGATTTCCTGCTTGGTGAAGCGTTCGATCTCCATCATGAAGCCTTCCTCGTCCAGGCAGACCAGGTTGACGGCTTCGCCGCTGTTGCCCGCGCGGCCGGTGCGGCCGATGCGGTGGACGTAGTCTTCGGGGATGTTCGGGATCTCGTAGTTGACGACGTGCGGCAGCTCTTCGATGTCGATGCCGCGCGCGGCGATGTCGGTGGCCACCAGGGCGCGGATGTCGCCGCTCTTGAAGCCGGCCAATGCCTGGGTACGGGCGCTCTGGCTCTTGTTGCCGTGCAGGGCCATGGCCTTGACGCCGTTCTTGGTCAGGTAGTCGGCCACGTTGTTGGCGCCGAACTTGGTGCGGGTGAAGACCAGCACCTGGCTCCAGTTGTGTTGCTGAATGATGTGCAGCAGCACTTCCTTCTTGCGACTGCGGCCGACCGGGTGGATGACCTGGGTGATCCGCTGCACCGTGGTGTTGCGCGGTGTGACCTGGATGCTTTGCGGGTCCTTGAGCAGGTTGTTGGCCAGGTCACGGATCTCGTCGCTGAAGGTGGCCGAGAACAGCAGGCTTTGCTTGTCCTTGGGCAGCAGGGCCAGCACCTTCTTCACGTCGTGGATGAAGCCCATGTCCAGCATGCGGTCGGCTTCGTCGAGGATCAGGATCTCGACGGTGGACAGATCCAGATGGCCCTGGCCCTGCAGGTCGAGCAGGCGACCGGGCGTGGCCACCAGGATGTCCACGCCGCGCTTGACGCGGTCGATTTGCGGGTTCATGCCCACACCGCCGAAGATCACCGCGGAGTTGAGCTGCAGGTATTTGCCGTAGTCGCGCACCGACTCCTCGACCTGGGCGGCCAGTTCGCGGGTGGGCGTAAGCACCAGGGCGCGGATGGCCTTGCCGCCAAAGCGGTTCTTGCCCGGCTCGCTCTGGCTGAGCTTGTGCAGCACGGGCAGGGTGAAGGCGGCGGTCTTGCCGGTACCGGTCTGGGCGCCGGCGAGCAGGTCCTGGCCGGCGAGCACGGCGGGGATGGCCTGGGCCTGGATGGGGGTGGGGGTTTCGTAGCCTTGCTCACGCACGGCTTGCACGATGGCCGGGGCCAGGTTCAGTTCTTCAAAGTTCATTTAAGGAGCGCCACACAGGCGCAGGGGATCGGCTTCATCCGTTGCAGGTCACAACGGCCAGTTGGCGCCGATCAGTCTCAGGGGAGTGGGCATGGCAACCACGGCAAAAGGTTCCGGGTCAGGCCCCAGCAGAACGCTGACGTTGCGGCCACTGGCGGCGGCAACGCCCCGATTGTCGCACGTTTTGCCGCGTATCGGCAGCAAGCCGTGGTTCGGGACCTGTCATCGCCAATGCCTAGGCGACCTGACGGGACACGGCGGCTTGGGCAGCAGCGCCGAGCGCTGCATGGATCTGGCCGCGCACGGACAAGGGCACATGGGCCAGCTCCTGCTCCACCAGATGCAAGGCGTGGGTGTCCATGGGCTGCCCATGTTCGATGTGCAGCCAGTACAGCACCATTGCCCATACCCGGGCAGGGTTGCCGGCCAGGCGTGTGTGTTGCATCACCAAGGGGTCGAGGTGGCGTGTGCTGACTTGCTTGAGCGTACTGGAGAGGGCTGCACGAAATTGTCCATAGGCCCCGGCCTGGCGATTGAAGGCTGCCACCAGCCCGGTCACCGGGTTGGCGGGTGCGCCAGGGTGTTGCAACCAGTCGGACAAGGTGATGGGTTGCGCGGCGTTGCTGCGCGGCACCGCAGGCTGGCGCACCGGCAGGGCTTGCAAGGGCACAGGGCTCACGGCCGGCAACACTGCGGGGCCTGTGATGAGGGTGGGCGCTGTTGCCGGATTGTGCGACGGTGCTTTTTTGGCGGTCTGACCAGCGGTGACGCCTGCGGGCTTGCGGGTGGACTTGGAGGGTGCGGCGCGTTCGGCCAGCCGTGAGGCGTCGGGCCAGAGCAAGCCGTGCTGTTCGATCCAGCTCTGGCGCTCGACAGGGTCTGCCATGCGCTGCGCGTCGCGGGTGGCGCACAAACGTGCCACGTCACCGTGTTCGTCCCAGAGCACAGGCAGGGGCGTGAGTGTGGAGGGCTGGCCCAGGCCGTCGGCGCGTTGCCAGTGCAACGTGGCCTGCAGTTCTGGGCAGCCGGTCAGGTCGTCCTGGCCGTGTTCGGGCCGGACCCGCGCCCACAGGTGCAGGGTGTCGGCCTCGTTCAGGCGTGTGGGGCGCTCGGTCAGTTGCAGCAGCTGCGCACCCTGTACCGTGAGGTCGGTGTGGATTTCAAACTGGCTGCGCAGACGGGCGATCAGTCGCGCCAGGTTGGGCTCGACATGCTGACCGGGCAACAGCACATCGCAGGCGCCCCCGCTGGCCTCGGCCAGTTCGCGCCACAGGCTGTTGGCGGCTTCGGCGCCAACAGCCATCACGTACAGGGTGTGGTGGGCTGCGCGCAGGGCGTGCAGCAAAGGCTCGATCGCCCAGATGGGGCTGGCGGTGATCAGTGCCACGCTGGCATGGCTGACGATCTCCTCGTTTTCGTCGGGAATGGCCAGGGTGGCCAGCAGGGCGGGCGCCGCCTGCTCACTTTCCAATACCGGGCGGGGGTGGCGAACCAGTGCACGGGCGCGGCGCAGATAGGCTTCGGTGCAGATTTGCAGGCGCGGCAGTTCGTGCAAGCCCTGCGCCCCGCAGCGGCTGTATGAAAGTTCGTCGCAGGCCTGCAGCTGGCCCAGCTGGTGATCGAGCGCAGCCCGGATTTGCGACAGCCGATCGGCAGGCATGCTGGGACCATCGTCGAGCAACAGTTTCATGCGCAGTGCTTGCGGGGCTTCGTCGGCTTGCTGGAGCTGAGCAGCGCTGCTGACCAGCACGGTGCAGGTGCCGGGCTCGGCGAGGTTGGGGCCTGCCAGCGCAAAGCCCATGTCACGCAGGCCATGCACCGTGAGTACCAGGTCTTTGTCGAGCTGGGCTTGTGGGCGCAGTGTGAGCGTGACGCCGTTGCCATGGCGCACCCGGTGCAGATCATGCGATGGGCTGCTGACGGTGCCGCGGGCCACCGGATCGAAGATGTCAAAGCCCAGCTTGAGTGGGCGCGGCGCGCGCGGGGCCAGTGCGGCAGGCAGCTGGATGCGCAGGCTGCCGCCTTGCAGGTTCAGCAATTGCCCGATTTGCCAACGCACAGTGAGCTGCTCGCCTGTGCCCAGGATGCCCAGGCTCACACTGCAGCGATGGCGACCTTCGCGCTCGATGCGCGAGGGACTTTCTGTCTGCCCTGCGCGCTCCACCTGCAGCCCCAGCAGGCTCTGGTCACAGCCCAGCGCAAAACCAAAGCGCGCCGCCATGGGTGCACCGCTGACGTTGCGCCAGGTTTGCACCATGCTCAAGCGCATGACCAGGCCCAGCAAGGTGCCGTGGGCCTGCACGGACAGCAGTTGTCCCAGACGTCCATCGGGGCTGCTCAGGCCCAAGGTATCAGACAGCGGTGTGTTCATGGCGTTGGCTCCAATGGCTCATGACGGCTTCTACGAAACGGTGCAGTTGCTCGGGGGGCAGGCCGGCTTCCTGCGGGTCGATCTGCAGTTCCACCCCCGGGGCGACCCAGACATGGCTGCGCACCTGCACGCTGCCGGGCGCGCGGACCCGGGGTGGAACGGGCGTGGCGGCGCTACCGCCCAGCACGTCACGGATGCGTTCAAGGGACACCCCCGAATCGGTCAGCTGACGGATCTGCAGCAGCTGCTCGAGGTGACGGCGGCCGTAGCGCGCCGCCCGCGTTTCGCCCACGGGCCGGTCCACCAGGCCGAGCTGCACGTAGTAGCGCACCGTGCGCTTCGGGCAGTCGGCCAGCGTGCACAGCTGGTCGAGGGTAAAAACCGGGTCCATGCGCAAATAATAACAGTAAAACTGTCAATATCGACTGTCATTAATTTGGCGTAAAAACCGAGCCATCCCGGGCTTGGAAAAGCAAAGTCATCCTCGGGCTTGACCCGAGGATCCATGGATTCCCCGGTCAGGCCAGGGAATGACAGCAGGCAGGAGAGGGAGGGTGAAGTGGCCGGATTCAGCCGTTCCAGCGGGTGTGAAATTGCCCCGGTCGGTCGGTGCGCTGGTAGGTGTGGGCGCCGAAATAGTCGCGCTGGGCCTGCAGCAGGTTGGCGGGCAGCCGGGCCGAGCGGTAGGCGTCGTAATAGGACAGTGCGCTCATGAAGGCGGGCGCAGGCACGCCTTGCAATGCGGCGCGGGCCACCACTTCGCGCAGGGCTTGCTGGGCCTGCGCCATGAGGCCCGCAAAGTGCGTGTCGATCAACAGGTTCGGCAGGTCGACGCGGGCGTCAAAGGCACGCCGGATGTCTTCGAGCAGCTGGGCGCGAATGATGCAGCCGGCGCGCCAGACTTTGGCGATGCGCTCGAACGACAGGCCCCAGCCGTACTCGCGGTCAGCGGCGCGCAGCAGGGCAAAGCCCTGGGCATAGGCGCAGACCTTGGCCGCCAGCAAGGCATCGCGGATCTGGGGCAGCAGGGTGGCGGCGTCCTGGCCAGCCTGGGCCTGCGGCCCGGTCAGGATCGCAGACGCGGCCACCCGCTCGGTCTTGAGGGCGCTGACGGTGCGGGCGAAGACCGCGTCGGCGATGGTGGGCGCGGTCACGCCCAGGTCGAGCGCGACCTGGCTGGTCCATTTTCCGGTGCCTTTTTGTTCGGCGGTGTCCAGGATCAGGTGGACCAGCGCGTCCCCGCTGTCCGGGTCCTGCGTGGCCAGGATGTCGGCGGTGATGCCGATCAGGTAACTGCCGAGTTCGCCCTGGTTCCATGCGCTGAACACGGCGCTGCACTGTGCCGGGCTCATGGCCAGCAGGTGCTTCATCAGCCACCAGGCTTCGCAGATCATCTGCATGTCGGCGTATTCGATGCCGTTGTGCACCATCTTCACAAAGTGGCCTGCGCCGCCCGAGCCCATCCAGTCGCAGCAGGGCTGGCCGTCGTCGGCTTTGGCGGCAATCGCCTGCAGCATGGGGGCCACCAGCGGCCAGGCCTCGGGCGAGCCGCCGGGCATGAGGGCGGGGCCGCGCAGGGCGCCTTCCTCGCCGCCACTGACGCCCGCGCCCACGTACAGGATGCCGCTGTCCTGCAGTGAGGCGATGCGCCGGGCGGTGTCGGTGTAGAGGGTGTTGCCGCCATCGATGACCACATCGCCTGCAGTCAGCCATGGGCTCAGTTCACCCAGCACCGCATCCACAGCGTTGCCAGCAGGCACCATGATCAGGATGCGGCGCGGTGTTTGCAGTCCAGCCACCAGCGCAGGCAGGGTGTCGGCCACGCTGGCCTGCAGGCCTTGGGTGTGCTGCGCAAACTGCTGGCGCTTGCTCTGGTCGAGGTCAAAGCCACAGACGGAGAAACCGTTGCGCTCGAAATTCAGGGCCAGGTTCTCGCCCATCACGCCCAGACCGATCAGGCCCAGGCTCTTGGCTGGTGTGCTGCTCATGCGGTGTATCCATGGGCCGGGAGACAAATCCGGCCGGCTGCGCATTGTGCTTCATGCATGCCCGGCAAGGTGTCGCGTCTTTCCCCAAGGACCGTGGTCAACCATGTGGATAAGTGCCTGAACAACTCGCCCGGGCCGCATCCGGACTGGGCTGGCCCGATGTGCTTAAAAAACAGGCGCACGCAAATGACCGATGCGCTGCCGGAGAGGGGGCGGATTGCGGCTATTCTTGTCAGCCCCACCATGGATTGGCAGACCCCATGACCCCCCAACAATTGCTCCAGTACCACGACCAGGGCAGCCTCTGGTCTTCCCAGGATCGCCAGGGCTTGCCCGCCGGACTGCCCGAGGCTTACCAGCGGGCGCTTGCCGTGCGTCGCTTGCGCGAGCAACGCGGCGAAGTGCCGCGGGGCTACAAGATCGGCTTCACCAACCGCACCATCTGGCCGCTTTACAACGTGTTTGCGCCCATCTGGGGCACGGTGTGGGCAGAGGGCCTGGTGTTTTGCGAAGGTGAGGCCACGCTGAGCCTGGCCGCGACCTGCCAGCCGCGCATCGAGCCCGAAATCGTGTTCGGCCTGGGCGCCACGCCTTCGCCCGATGCCACGCCGGATCAGCTCTTCGATGCGATCGAATGGCTGGCGCCGGGCTTCGAGGTGGTGCAGTCCCATTGTCCGGATTGGAAGTTTGTGGCCAGTGACACCGTGGCCGACAGTGGTCTGCATGCGCGCCTGGTGGTCGGACCCCGTGTGCCGCTGCACAGTCTGGCCCAGGATGCAGACGCGCTCAATGCCTTGCTGGCCAAGGCCCAGGTGCACCTGCAGCGCAATGGGCAGCTTGTGGCACAAGGCCAGGGGGCGAACGTGCTCGACAGCCCCTTGCTGGCGCTGCACCATTTTTTGCGCGAATTGCGTCAGTGCCCGGGTGCGAGCGATTTGCAGCCCGGAGATGTGGTGACCACCGGCACCTGGACCGATGCGTTTGCGATTGCGCCCGGTGAGCGTTGGTCTGCACAGTTTTCTGCGCCTTTGCCGGCCCTGTCGGTGAAGATGAACTGAGCGTTGTCCCACTGCATGCCTGCCTCCAGCATTTCCCCCGGCTTCATCGCCCTGCACAGCCACCGCGCAGAGGTGCTGGCCGAAACCCTCACGGGCTGGCTGCGTGCGCACCCCCTGCACCCGCTGGAGAGCGAGGTGGTGCTGGTGCAAAGCAACGGCATGGCCGAGTGGATCAAGATCGAGTTGGCCCGCCAGGGGGGGGTGTGCGCCGCCACGCGGGTGGAGCTGCCCTCGCGCTTTTTGTGGCGCACTTACCGGCAGGTGCTGGGCACGCAGAATGTGCCGCCCGACTCGCCGCTCGACAAGCTGCCCATGACCTGGCGCTTGATGGCCTTGCTGCCCGGCTGCCTGAGCGATCCTGTGTTCAAGCCCGTGGCGGGGTTTTTGAGAGGCGACGAACCCGACCGCCTGCTGCAGCTGGCCAGTCGCCTGGCCGACCTGTTTGACCAGTACCAGATCTACCGCCCCGACTGGCTGCAGGACTGGGCCACCGGGCGCGATGTGCTGCGCAAGGCCGCCGGCGTGGACGAGCTGGCCGAAGACCAACGCTGGCAGGCCGAACTCTGGCGGCGCGTGCTGGCCACGCTGGACGACAGCCAGCGTCAGGCCACCCGCCCGGCGCTGCATGCACGGGCGCTGGCGCACCTGCAGTCGGGCCAGCCACTGGTCAGCCCCGTGGCGCGGCGCGTGTCGGTGTTTGGCATGAGCCACATGCCCTGGCAACTGCTGCAAATGCTGGCGGCCTTGGCCGCGCACAGCCAGGTGATGCTGGCCGTGCCCAACCCGTGCCAGTACCACTGGGGCGACATCATCGACGGGCGCGAATGGCTGCAGGCCGAGCGCCGCCGCCATGCCTACCGGGGCGAGGCGCTGGCGGGCTTGCCGCTGGCGCAGATGCACCTGCACGCGCCCACGTTGCTGGCCGCCTGGGGGCGGCAAGGGCGGGACTTCATCCGCCAGCTCGACGCGTTTGACGACCTGCAGGCCGCGCAGCAACTCACGCAGTGGCCGCGTCTGGACTTTTTTGACGATGTGCCCGGCGAAGACGGCACGCGCATGCTGGCGCAGTTGCAGCGGCGCATCCGCGACCTGGAGCCGTCCAGCGGGGGCAAAGCGGCTTTGCCACTGGCAGCGGGCGACCAGTCGCTTGTGTTCAAAATCGCCCACAGCCCGGTGCGCGAACTCGAAGTGCTGCACGACCAGCTGCTGCAGTGGTTCCACACGCCGCCGGGCGATCAGTCCTTGTCGCCGCGCGACGTGGTGGTCATGGTGCCCGACATCGAAACCATGGCCCCGGCGATCCGCGCCGTTTTTGGCCAGTACAAGCGCAGCGATGCGCGGTTCATTCCGTTTGACATTGCCGACCTGGGCGCGCAGGCCATCAGCCCGCTGATTCACGCGGTCGAGTGGTTGCTGGCCTTGCCGCAGCAGCGCAGCCGCATGAGCGAGCTGGTCGAGCTGCTCGAAGTGCCTGCATTGGCTGCCCGCTTTGGCCTGAGCGAAGAGGGCTTGCCCACGCTCACGCGCTGGATGGCGGGCTCGGGCATCCGCTGGGGGCTGTCGGCCCAGCACCGCGCAGGCCTGGGTCTGGCTGTGTGCGGTGAGGACAACTCGGCCCTGTTTGGCGTGCAGCGCATGCTCATGGGCTATGCCTGTGGGGCCGACCCTGTGAATTTCCATGCTATGGGTGCCGATGCCCCCGGAGCCACGCCTTACCCCGAGGTCGGCGGGCTTGATGCCGAGTTGGCCGGGTCGCTGGCGCACCTGCTGCAAGCGCTGATCGACTGGTGGCAAACCGCCACGCAAGACGCCACGCCCGCGCAATGGGCCGAGCGCGGCCGAGCCTTGCTGGCCGCGATGTTCAAGCCGCGTGACGACAACGACCGCAGCGCACTGTCCGCGCTCGACCAGGCGCTGACCGACTGGGTGCGCGCCTGCGGTGAAGCCGGATTTACCGAAGCCGTGCCGCTGGCCGTGGCGCGCTCGGCCTGGCTCGAAGCACTCAAGGCCCCCCGGCTGGAGCAACGCTTTCGCGCAGGCGGCGTGACGTTTTGCACGCTCATGCCGATGCGGGCGATCCCGTTCAAGGCGGTGTGCCTGCTGGGCATGAACGACGGCGACTACCCGCGCCGCAGCCCGCGCGCCGACTTTGACCTCATGGGCCTGCCCGGCATGCAGCGGCCCGGCGATCGCTCGCGACGCGACGACGACCGCCAGCTGATGCTCGAAGCCCTGCTGTCGGCGCGCCAGGTGCTTTATGTCAGCTGGAGCGGCCGCAGTGTGCGCGACAACAGCGAGCAACCGCCTTCGGTGATGGTCTCGCAACTGCGCGACGAGATCGACCTGCTCTGGGGCAAGGACACCGCCAGGCGCCTGACCACGGTGCACCCGCTGCAACCTTTCAGCCGCGCTTACTTTGAAGAGGGCAGCGGTTTGCAGACCTACGCCAGGGAGTGGCGTGCTGCGCAAGAAATGCATCGCGGCGAGGGCGCCGCTCCTGTGCAGGCCGTTGAGGCAGCGGCGACCCTGCCGCGATCTCTCGCCTTGTTGCCCCCGCTGGAGTCCGCCCAAGGTGTGCCCGTCATCACCCTTTTGCAATTGGGGCGCTTCCTGCGCAAACCCGTGGGCGCGTTTTTCCGTGAACGCCTGCAGGTGCATCTGGATGACGAGCGCAGCGAACTGCAGGACGAAGAGCTCTTTGGTTTGGGTGGTTTGGACTTGTACCAGTTGATCGACCACGAACTGCAGCATGTGCCCACCGAACTGAATGCCGACGCACTGCCCGCACACGTGCAGCAGGTGGTGCAGCGCCTGCGCCAGGCCGGGGCTTTGCCACTGGCGGGTGTGGGCACGCTGGAGGCGCAAAAACTCAGCGCCCGCCTGCAAGCCATGCTGGGCGCTGCCTTGCGCGAGCGCGAGCCTTACCCCCATGCCGCCGAACGCGTGCTGGTCGACTTGACGCACGAACAGGTCGCCTTGCAAGACGCGCTGGGCGATGTGCTGACAGGTGAGGGCGGGCATTTGTCCCTGCACCTGCGTGCCAACGACCTGGCCAGCTTCAAGACGAAAAAGCCCTTGGCCTATGCCGACAAACTGATCGACATCTGGCTGCTGTCGCTCGCCGCTGCTGCGATGGATCAGCCCTTGCAATGCGTGATGGTGGGGCGCAACGCTGTGCTGCGTGTGCCCGAGCAGGAG
>JACCDX011115374.1_pt1 | contig 10970 bp, 9 predicted proteins | sample 7449681 | NCBI WGS metagenome assembly JACCDX01 (sample SAMN15323450, study PRJNA562643) | freshwater metagenome | isolation source: river surface water | place: USA:Blue River Watershed | collected 2017-08-18 | reverse complement strand
TGCGGATTTAAAACACCTTTGCGGATTTAAAACACCTTTGCGGATTTAAAACACCTTTGCGGATTTAAAACACCTTTGCGGATTTAAAACGCCTTTGCTTTTTTTGCTGACAAGTCGGCGTTTTAAATCCGCAAAGGTGTAAAATAAATAGGATACTAATAACCCCCCCAAAAGCAAAACAGGATTATAGGAAGTCAAAAGACTCCTTACAGCAATTACAATAACTGCTTACAGTAATCTGACTTTGAAAACTATATATTATCGCTTATTTATTTCAAAACAGGTGTAATAGAAGATAATATAGAGGATATCAATATTATAGATAATAATATTATATTAGTTAATTTATTTTTATCATTTGATATATTTTTATTACCACCAATAAAATTATTTTTATTTTTATTTGAATTATTCAAAATTATAGAATTATAATTGTCTGAATTTTTGTTTTTATTATTTATAATATTATTATAATTGTCTGAATTTTTATTTTGTAATAATTCAACTATTATATTTAAATTTTCTAAAGTAAAATCATCATTATTTAGTAATTTATTTATTATTTCATTTGGATTATTTGTAATTGGATTATTTGTTATGTCCAATATAAATTTAATGTATGCAAATACATATTTTATACAAGTTATATTTGGTAATGATAAATAATATATGTCATCATCATTATTATGAATTTTATCAAAACTACCAAATAATAATATTAATAATGTAAAATCTTCTACATCTGAATCTTCAGATCTACTTACTGATGGTAATTCAAGTAAATAATTTATATTATAACTAAATCCATATTCTTGTAAATATTTAACAAATAAATTTATTTTATTTTCATCGAATAGTATATTATAATCATTATTACTATAAATTTGAATATATTTATTTTTATATTTTTTTCTTAACGAATCTATATATTCTTCTTTTTCTTCCAAACTTATATTATTCAAAAGAAATGAAAAATATGTATTATTTTCAAAAGTTGTTACTATTTTTCCTGCATATTTTATAAATGATAAAAATCCATCAACATCACTTATATTTTCAGCAAACTCTTCTGATGTAAATTTCTCCCTATATGTAAATTTATATATATTATTTATTCCAACCTCTAAAGTATTATTTTCAACTTTACTAAAAAAATAATATATATTTAGATTTTGTGGATTAAAATTATCATCTCTATTATATTTTACGATTTCTTTACTAATAAAATTTAGTTTTAAATCTTCTTTAAATTTAAATTTCTCTAAAATATAAGTCCATAATTCATCACACTTACTATTAGGTGAAGCAAAAAAAGGTTGATAATAATCTACTCCTAACTTTGTATATGGTACTTTATGATATGGTTTTTGAACATAAATTGTACTAAAATTAGGATCTATTTTAATTAAATTAATTTTCATTTATATTTAACAAATATTTTTATAAAATAATATATTTTCTTGAAAAATTTGAAAGTCTGTCTAATAATTTTTATTATCTTCTTGTCATAAAATATATACTTAATATGTCTATTTTTCTAAGAAATATTAGTGGAGAAATTGATAGCGAAAATCTTTCTATGGTAGAAAGACTAAGACGAAGACAAAAATTACAAGTAGCTTCCGAAAAACTGGAAAAAAATAAATCTTCGATTTATCTCAAACAACATTTTGATCAAATCGTTAAAAAATATAAAAATGGTGCTTATAAAATTCGTAGTGATTTTATCTCTAAATTAATACATACTGCTCAATGGGGAGATAAAAATAATAAAATATCCTCTATTATTGATACTCTCGAAAAATCATCACATGTAGAATTTTATAAAGCCATGCATAGTTTATCATCTAATTTACCACCAGGAGATCTTGTAAAAGGACCTGTTGATGGTAATATTTGGAATAATAATAATAGAATGGAAAATACTATGTATAATCTTCTTAAAAAAGCATTAATTGTTTCTGTTCGTAGTAATGAACATTTTATTAATAGAATTATTCGTAAAATAGAAAAAGATAAAGTTGATTTTATTATAGCTGAAAAACTTAAGAAAATCAACAAAGAAAAACTCAAAAAGGAACAAGAAAATAAACTAAATCCTATTAATGAAGTTATTGATAATTGGGAGGATTTGGAATTTTAGAATAATATTTTATTTATAATTAATTCATCAAATTTATTTGGAATAAATAAATTTACAAAATAAATAATATTTAAAATATATAAGAACTTTTTTTTTATATATTTTAAATATTATTTATTAAATATGAAAAAAGAATTATCTAATGATCATTTTTTAAATGATAATTGGATTTTGTATTTTCATGATCCATTTGATTCTAATTGGAGTAAAGACTCATATAAAGAAATTTGTAGAATTGATACAATCGAAAAATTTTGGCAAATTACTAGTTTATTAGAAGATAAAATTGAAATTGGTATGTTTTTTCTTTTCAGAGAACATATTTTTCCACTATGGGATGATTCTTATAATGCAGAAGGAGGAGCACTTAGTATGAAAATCTTAAAAATAGATGGATTTCAATGCTGGATTGATACTGCTGTTAAATTACTTAGCGAAAATTTACTAAAAGATGATATCAATAAAGAATTAACTGAAGAAATTAATGGTATATCAATTAGTCCTAAAAAAACTTTTTGTATAATTAAAATTTGGGTAAAATCTAAAAATTTATCAGAACCTGCTAATTTTAAAATTATTGAAAAATATCATGGAAAATTATTATTTAAACAACATTCTTAATCCTAAAATTTTACACTTTGCAGATTTACATTTCTGGATAAAACTCCGAAGGTTTAAAAATTCTATTTTAAAATCCTTTTTTATTATAAAAAAATAATGTTTAAAAATTTTTTTTTTATATTTGTATTTATTACTACTACTTTTGCTTGGTATAATGATACTTCCGTTATAAAACAAACACTTAATGTAGAAGAATATATTAATTCTTGTGGTATATATTATCCACCCAAAAATTTTCTAACTGCTGCTATTGATTTTAATAGATATTATAATGGTACTGCTTGTGGTAATTGTATTGAAGGTATTATCAACAAAAATATACAATTTAAAGCAATTGTCAACGATTTATGTTCTGAATGTAATGATAATGAAATTTTAATCAATTTAGATAATAATAAAAATATACAAAAATTACCTATTTCATGGAAAACTATAGATTGTCCTAGTAGTCAACCAATTTTTATAACTGAAAATAGTAATTCTTATTATGGTAAATTAAAAATTCTAGATATTGGTAAAATTAGACAAGTCAAAATTAATAATATTAATGCTATTAGAACTTTTGATAATTTCTGGTTTGTTCTTGATTTTGATGGATTATTAGGATGTGGACCTTTAATTCAAATTACGGATTGGAATGATAAAATTACTAAATATTGTTTAGATAAAAATTATTTTGGCGGATATTGTCCTAATCAAAATATTAAATGTACAATCTAATTACAAATAATATAAAAATTTATTTTTTTGCTGTATTAAACATTTTTTCCCCATAACCACCTTTGATTTATTTTTCTTGCTTTATTAAATATTCTACGTTTCCTCTCTATTGAAAAATTTGCAATATTCGATAATTCTACTGGTATTTCAAAACCACTTCCAGTTCTAGTATTTAATTCTACTGGAATAGTGTTATTTAATAATAATTTTAATTCCTCTTTTATAGTTGAACGATAATATATATTATTTATATTTTGATTATCATTAGTAATTTTATTATAATATGATAGACATATCTTATATAATCCTATACCTAAAACTTTTAAAGCATAATAAAAATCCGTATAAATAAAGCTCTCATTATAATTACGAACTAATCTTACAGTAAAATGACAATATGGATTATTAATCCACATATTTAGCATTATTAATTTATTGTTAATATATTCATATATTTGCGATTCAGTTAATAATTTATCTTTGAAATAAATATTATTGGGTATAGAAAGTTTTCTTTTATATATTGAAGTTTTTAATTTATCATATATATTGGTGTTTGAATATCTACGTTGATCTGGATTAATACTATTTAAAGTAAATGGTCTAACATATAAATATTTTTCTCTAAATTTTCTTTGAACTTTTTTATTTATTTCGGAATAATCAAATGTTTGTAATATATTTTGTTTATTAGTTTTTTCTATAAATTCATTTATACTTTCTAGTAAAAAACAAACTTCTATGCCATCTTGTATTTGCTTAAATTCTAAATATTCTGCGTTATCATTTGTTAAATTATAATCATAAAATACTTTAAATTCATACTCATCAAAATTTTCTCCAAATATAAAAATTTCGTAAATCCTACCAAAAATTTTTGATGTTATCATTTTATAGTCTATATCTTTAAATGCATCTAGATTTTTATTAATATCATTTAATATAATATTTAATATAGTATAAAGAATCTTATAAATAGGATCACCTAATTTTTTTTTTAATATGATAAATAATATTTCTATTAATTCTATATTTTGCTTATTATCTTTGAATTGTTGTTTTAAAATTTTAAAATATTTAAGAGTAAATCTATTTTGTTGAATATTAGAATTATTTGATAAATTATTTAATGAATTATTTAACATATTATTATTATTCAAAGAACCGCTTTTTGTATTTTTTATAGAATTTTGTGGATTAATTCTATTTTTTTTTGACCTCAAATTATTCGAAGAATTTTGTGAATTATTTCTAGTTCTTTTTACAATTATTGTATTATTATTCTTATTCATTTTATTTATTATATAATATTATATAATAATCTTATAATATTTTAGGAATAAAATATCTATTATATTTAATATAATAGATATTTTTTTAGAAAATATAGTAGAAAATAAGAAAAATTGACAATCACATAGATTATTAAAAATTATCCTTTCGGCTCTGCCAAACAATTGTATACACTCTCAAAAATGTTTAAGCGAAGTTGCTATGCTGCTGCATCTTTTTCACAAAAAAAAATTAAGTGGTCTCCAAATCTTTTAGATGCTCATCTGATGGATGATGATGAGAGATATGGAGATGTTGAGGATGACATCTTTGGAGGAAAATTTGCAGAACTCTATATCGAAAAGAAACCAAAGAAGCAAATTCTCTATGAGAAAGAACTCAATCTATACAAAAAAGACAAAGATACAACAGAGAATCTCTTTGTTAATATGATTTCAGTGATTCCTGCAGAATGTGTTAAGAATATCAAGGAATTTTCAGATACTACCAAAGTCTACAAGCACGACTATATGACACGATGTCAAGAATCATTTCTGAAGTTTGCAGATTGCAAATGCTACTACTGTGAAAAAGAGCGCCAGGAAGCAATTGACTTTGAGATCATGATAGAAGAAGAAAGGGTTGATCACATGGCTGATCAGTATTATGATTGGTAAAACACAAAAATAAAATACCTATTAATAAATTTTTATTATATTAAGTTTTTATTTATTTTATAGTATTTTTCTTTTAGATAGAAATTTAATTTCCGTCAACTTGTATTTGTGTTAGACATAGCCTAATGATTCCTAATGAAGCTACAGAATATTCCAATATTATTGGATAATTGTTTTGTAAGAAGATTAATACGTGATTCGAGAGATTAGTGCATTTAGTAAATAAGAATAGATATTTAAGAGAGAAAACTCCTTGAATAATTTCGCCAGAATCTCCGTCATTTTTAATATTAATAAAATCATTATCACATAATATAGTTTCCTGTTTACAAAAATCTCCTTCACAAGATATAATAAATTCCTTATGAGTATTCTTAATATCTACATATGTTGCTATATTATGCATATCTCTAATAATCTTTTGAAAATCCGCTGAAGGCATCGTAATCACTGAATTAAATTCTACTGGAGGAATCTCATATGATGTATTATCTAACTCAATTAAATTAATCTCAAACGTTGTTCTATTATTCTTCTCACCATTCTCAATTCTCACACCAAGTTTATTGTTGTCGTTTCTATTCATAAATAATGTCAAAGTATCATTGCTATTAATTGTTTTAATTACTTTATAGAAATTTAACATATTAATACCTATTTTCATATCTTTCTCACAATAATAATACTCAAATTTATCGGAGTTCAATTTTAGATGAATTAAAATTACATGACTGTTGTCTGTCGTAATAATTTTAATGCCGGTCTTTGTAAATTCAATTACAGTGTCAGTTAGTAACTCTTTGAGAGCCTCAATTAATACTTTAAATGCTGAAGATTGAACCGTCTTAATTTCTAGAGAATAATTTTTGTCCATTTTTATTTTTTACTGTAAAATAATCTTTAAATGCTTTTATAAAATTTAAACGAATTAATTAATTTTAATTAATTTGTAATCAAATTTTATAAAATTTGATTATTTTCTTGAAATTATTTATTATTTAAAAATGACTATTAAACAAAATAAAAATAAAATATTATTGCCAGATAATTTATACTTAGAAAAATATATAGTAACATTTAATTATGATTCCAATAATAAAAATTATATAAATTCTCCCAGCACTAATACACAAAATAATAATTTACTCCAAAAAAATAAAGAAATAAAACCAAAATCATCGTATATTTTATTTGTTCAAGAAACAACAAATATTTTAAAAAATACAAATTCTGAAATGACGCCAGCAGAAAGAAAAAAAGAAGTTTCTAGATTATGGCAAATAAAAAAAAACTCATAAATTTTTACATTTTACATTTTACATTTTACTAATATCCATTCAAATAATTGACTCTCACTTATCATCTTTATATTCAGAGAATTCGCTATATCTTTACCAAATATTTTCTCTATATATTCTGGTATATTATTTTCTGTTTCTAATACAGGAACTCTTACTACTATTTTATTCTCAGTATATTTTATTGACATTGGTGTTAATAACCATTTAATACTACAAAAAGGATTTTTTTCTATAACTATATCATCTTCGAAAATTATCGGACGATTTTCATATTTTTCTTTATCTACTTTATCTATCTTATTTAGTACAGATTCTAATAATTCTTCACCTATTTTCTTTCCTATATTTTTTTTATAATCCTTTTTTTTTAATTTTAACCAAATTGGTGCATTAGTTATTTCATTTTTTTTTATATAACTCACTATACTATTTTTAAAAGGTTTAAATAAACTTATATTTAAATTATTATCAACTATATTAGGATGAGAATATATAAACTCAGGAACAAATTTATATAAATATAATAATAATTCTGTACTACTCGAACTAAGTTGTAAAATTGTCTCAAATATATTCTCCCCTATCGAATAATTTTTAGTATAAATATTATATTCTTTATTATTTAAAACCATCTTCTGTATTTTTTCTCCTATTTTATTTATATTATACCACCTTAATGAATCTATATAATCTTTAAATTTTCTTGTAGTTAATCTTTCTTTTAACTCAATATTAAATTTTGCATCTATATCGTTATTCTCAATATAACTAATATAATCAGATATTAAATTTGATAATATACTTAATCTCATAAAATCATTATCTATTCCAGACATATGTGTAAAATCATCCAATACAATCATTTTATGATTTGTTGGTAATACTGCTTTATCACATATTGCATCTGTACAAGGTAATTTTTCATCTAATTCTGCTAATATACTTATTGATGGACATTCTATAAAACCTATTGATGTACTCGGATATGGTAATTGTTTTTGTAAATTAAAATGAGAACACCATTGTACTAAACTTTTTATTTTATCGTTATGTTGAGCATATAATGAACCTTGATATCCTCCAAAACTATGACCTATTATATGAAATTTATTATTTATTGTTTTATTTGATATTAATTTATCTATTTCTTTCTTTTTATAATATTCATCTATTAAATAAATATTTGCTTCTATATTTCTATCTAATAAATTTTTACAAATATCTTTAATTAATGGTTTATATTTATTCTTATCTACCATACTCCCAGATAAAAATACAATATCTATTATTTTTTTTTTTACTATTTTATCGAGCACTAGTTCAGGTGCTTCTTCCATTAAATTAGTTTGTTTTATAATATTTTTAGATAAATTACTATTTATTGTTGGTGTAAAAGCATATAATGTATGTAATATTAAAGAAGAATTTATTAAAATATTATAAAATCTCATTTTTTTATTAATTTATTTTTTAATTCTTAAATTCTTTTTTTTATATTTTTTCTAAATTATTAAACTTAGATTAGATTCTATATATGCTAATCGGTTTATTATAGCTTTATTTTGTTCTTCTAAATTATTTACTTTCCATTTTAATTCTGTATTTTCTATCATTAATTGTTTTATTGTACCATACATACATGCATAAATATAATCTGTATATAATGTCTTAAAATTACTTATACCATATAAATTTTGTTCTATTACTGCTTTAGGATAATATAATTCTACGTCATTTGCTATCCATCCTAAACGATGTCTATCTTCTATTATATTCGTCTCAAAACCTGATACATCGTCTTTGTATTTATAATATTTTAAATCTAAATTACTCATTATATCATAACATCGACTATAATCCGCTATTGATATATCTGTTTTAACTCTTATATCTGAAGCTATACTCCAACTAGATGATGAAAGTTTAGTTGCTGAATCAGTAGCTAGATATAAAGCACCTGTAAACGAATTTAGAGACATTAGTCCGCCCGAATCACCAGTTTGTGAAGTATTCTCCCAGATAAAACCCATATTACAACCTTTATAACATCTATTACGAATAGCATATGAATTAACAGTACCACATGTAGGTGCATAATCGCCATTAAAAGAATTAGTATTACTTGTCCCACCTGTTGTAAAATAAGTAGCATAATGTGTGCTTGACCACCAACCAATACCTTTACCATTACTATACCCATTAGGATTTAGCGATAACACAGCATTTGCAGAAGGTAACTTCAAATTACCAGAAATTGAACCAGAAATTGATAAATCACCATAAATTAACAAATTACCAGAAATTGATGTATCTGGTGTTATTTCTAATGTTGGTGTAGATAACGTTTGACATATAGATTTATACTCGAAAACATATTTTAAATTTTTGTCATCATAGAGAATTAGAGTATTACTCTTTGCCATCAAATTATATCTACAAGAATTTGTATCTAATGAATAACCTACATAAGTACTTCCATTATTACTATTAACAGCAGTATCTTGTATTAATATCCCTCTTCTGTTTGTTGCTTCATCATTATATGATCTTAATACTAATGTTTTTAAATTTATATTACCATCTACATATAAATCACCAGAATTTTTAATACTTAATGATTTATGAGCATATCCATAATATTTTAATTCTGAGATACCACATCTTAGATATGAATTAGATATTATAGTTGTAATAATAAATCTTATATATTTATATGTATCAGTAGTTTTATTACTACCAATACTTGTTGGTATTGTTTGTGATGAACTTGTAAAATTTAATGTACCGTAATCTATTAAAGTCCAAGTAGAACCATTTTTTGAACCACATATTATATAATCTTTCGGACTATAATCGACTGTTGGTGTACTTGTAACATCGTAACCACTTATATATATTTCATAAGGTAAGTTAATTTGTATCCATGGCCCATATTTGTCACCATAATCAACAATATTAGTTATTTCTTTACTTATAGTAGAACCTGCAGAAAATTGTGAAGTTGCAGAGTTCCAAGCAGTAGTTGTATTATAATCAAAAGCTTTATATGGCTCTGCTGTACTATAAATACTTGATGCTTCAACAGTATAAGTTAAATTATCACTCAAAATTTGTGTATTTGCTGTCATAGAAGATGGAGGATATACTAAGATGGTATTCGAAGGTATAATATCTAATATATTTGAAGGATTATTTGTACCAATACCAATATTTCCCGTGTTTGTATTAATATATAAATTTGAATTATTAACTATTAAATTACTATTAAATATTCCTGTTCCTTTTACTATTAATTGATTAGATAAAGATGTTACATCTGTTACGTTTAATGTTCCGCCCAATGTTGTATTAAATGATGATACTATTAAATTACTATTAAATATTCCGGTTCCTTTTATTATTAATTGATTTGATAATGATGTTACATCTGTTACATTTAGTGTTCCACCTAGTGTTGTATTATAAGCAGATACTAATAAATTACTGTTAAATATTCCAGTTCCTTTTACTATTAATTGATTAGATAATGATGTTACATCTGTTACATTTAGTGTTCCACCTAGTGTTGTATTATAAGCTGATACTATTAAATTACTATTAAATATTCCAGTTCCTTTTACTATTAATTGATTAGATAATGATGTTACATTTGTTATATTTAGTGTTCCACCTAATGTTGTATTATAAGCAGATACTATTAAATTACTATTAAAAATACTTGTACCTTTTACAATTAGTTGATTAGATAATGATGTTACATCTGTTACATTTAGTGTTCCACCTAATGTTGTATTAGATGATGATACTATTAAATTACTATTAAAAATACTTGTACCTTTTACAATTAGTTGATTAGATAATGATGTAACATCTGTAACATTTAGTGTTCCACCCAATGTTGTATTAGATGATGATACTATTAAATTACTATTAAAAATACTTGTACCTTTTACAATTAGTTGATTAGATAATGATGTTACATCTGTTACATTTAGAGTTCCACCCAATGTTGTATTAGATGATGATACTATTAAATTACTATTAAAAATACTTGTACCTTTTACAATTAGTTGATTAGATAATGACGTTACATTTGTTACATTTAAAGTATCAAATGTTGTATTACCACTATATGTTGTTACTCCACTTACTGTTATACCATTTTGAAATGAGGCTATACCAGATACATTTAAAATTCCGCCTATTTGCATAGTATCTGATATATAAGAAGAACCT
>JACCDX011694608.1_pt1 | contig 10971 bp, 8 predicted proteins | sample 7449681 | NCBI WGS metagenome assembly JACCDX01 (sample SAMN15323450, study PRJNA562643) | freshwater metagenome | isolation source: river surface water | place: USA:Blue River Watershed | collected 2017-08-18 | reverse complement strand
GTAATGACCGATACCTTTTACAACGCCCTTGATGAGCCAGCGTGTCTTAGGATTATCGACCTTGCCGAAGCGGAGGGAATTGAGCGACGCTATAGGGCGGGCGCCCATAGTGAAAATGTCGCGGTGAATACCACCTACGCCCGTTGCAGCACCCTGGAAGGGTTCGATAGCAGAAGGGTGGTTATGGCTTTCGATCTTGAAAACACAACCCCAGCCGTCGCCTATGTCCACGAGGCCGGCGTTTTCCTCACCTGCTTTTACAAGTAGTTTAGCACCATCGCGGGGCAGCGTTTTCAGCCATTTGATGGAGTTTTTATAGCTGCAGTGTTCGCTCCACATAACGGAGTACATTGCTGCTTCAGTAAAATTGGGGGTACGTCCCAGTATCTCTTTGATCTTTTCGAATTCGTCTTCGCGAAGGCCCAGTTTCACGGCCTGTTCGAGTGTGGCTAACATGGCGTAAAAGTACAATTTTGAGGCAAATTTTCTCAGGTAACGTTATTTGACCGGAATAATGTTTCGAAGGGTGTAGGGTGCCTTACCACCCTATGTAGGGAATGATAAAGTGTTGAAAATTTCAATTTAACGATCTGGTCTGGGGTTATTCACAGATATCCACATAAAGTCACAGGTTATTCACAGGATTTTATATCACATTGTGGATAAATATGTAATGCGGCAAAAGTGGTAAAATGTGGTAAATGGTGTTTCTTTGTGTCAGTAATCATCCATCAAACACGCTCATGACCAATTTTCTCGGAGAAAGTGAAGTAGCAGTAGACGCCAAGGGGCGTTTGATGCTGCCTGCTCGTCTGGAGAAGCAGATCCCTGAGGGTCTGCGTGAGAAGTTTGTGATCAACCGTGGGTTTGAGAAATGCATCAACGTGTACACGATGGACGTGTGGAAAGTGATCCATGACAAGGTGAGCAAGTTGAATGATTTCAAAGCAGAGGTGAGGAAGTTCAAGCGCGTGTTTCTGAACGGAGCAACAATAGTGGAGTTGGACAGCGCCGGAAGGATGCTGGTACCCAAGCAACTACTGGAGTATGCCGGAATAACTAAGGAAGCTGTGTTGACCGCGCAGGGCAATAAAATGGAGTTGTGGGACAAAGATAGCTATTATGCCTATCTGCGTGAAAATTCTGAAGGTTTCGGTGATCTTGCCGATAGTGTAGCGGCAGACCTGGGTAATCCATTTGACGGCATGTAGTATGGAAGAGCAAAAATTCTATCACACCACGGTGTTGCTGCACGAAGCAGTGGAGGGGTTGGCAATAAAGAAGGATGGTGTGTATGTGGATGCGACATTCGGAGGTGGTGGACACAGCAGACTGATACTGGAGCAACTGGGGCCTGAAGGTAAGTTGATAGCGTTTGACCAGGATGCTGACGCGTGGGTGAACAAGCCGGATGATGACAGGTTGATACCGGTAACAGAAAATTTTAAGTATCTGCGTCGTTTTTTACGATTGCACGGACATAGCGAAGTGGATGGGATATTGGCGGATCTGGGAGTAAGTTCTTTTCAGTTTGACACAGCAGAGCGCGGTTTCTCGATAAGGTTTGACGGCCCGCTGGATATGAGGATGGACAAACGTGGTGAGCTGACAGCGGCGCACATTGTGAATACCTATTCGGAGCCGCAGCTACACCAGTTGTTTGAGCAATATGGAGAGGTGCGCAACTCGCGCCAGTTGGCGAAACACATAGTGTCGGCAAGAAGTGTGCAAAAGGTGCAGACCATAGCATCGCTGAAAGCAATGCTGGCACCAGTGATGAAGGGAAACCCCAACAAATACCTGGCGCAGGTGTTTCAGGCGTTGAGGATTGAAGTGAATGATGAGCTGGGAGTGCTGAAGGAGTTGCTGCTGCAGGCGGCGCAGAGTCTGAAGCCGGGAGGAAGATTGAGTATCATATCATTTCACTCGTTGGAGGACAGGATAGTGAAGCACTTTATAAAACGCGGCCGATGGGATGAGCCCGGAGCTTATGAGGAAGTGGCGCCGCCGGTGATGAAGCCCGTGAACGCAAAGCCGATAGAGCCAAGCGAGGCCGAGCAAAGAGCGAACCCGAGATCGCGGAGCGCAAGGCTGAGGGTGGGTGAGAAGTTGTAAAGTAAGTTGAATAAAAATGCCCTTCGGGGACTGATAATATAGCGAGCATGAGCAGCGAGGAAAAAGATATAACGCAGGAGGGGCTTACGCCTGCGCAACGTGTGCGGAGTGACTGGAAGTCGCTGGTGGAGAAAGTATCTTATAAGGCAATCGTAAATAATATTCCTTTTCTGGCATTCCTGGTATTGCTGTGTGTATTGTACATAAGCAACAGTCAGCGGGCGATAGATATGCAGCGAGAGCTGAACGCACGCAACCGGGAGCTGAAGGAACTGCGTTGGAAATACATGGATGTGAAATCGCAGCTGATGTATGTGAAGACCGAGACACAGGTGATGACCAACGCTGAGAAAATAGGATTGAAACCGTCTTTGCTGCCGGCTTATAAGATAAAGGGAAAGTAAGTAATGAGTGCTACCGATAACATAAAGAACGATATCCGGTTCAGGGTATATATCACGTTTACGTGTATATTCCTGTTCGGCTGCGCTGTTGTTGTTAAGGCATTTCTGATACAGGCAAAGGAGGGGCCACGTCTGAGGTCTATGGCGCGTGAAATGCATACTCGTTTTGATACGCTGATAGCTGAGCGGGGTAACATACTGAATGAGGATGGCGTATTGTTGAGTTCTTCTATTCCTGAGTTTGATGTGCACATTGATTTCTCTGTGATAGACTCTACGCTGTTCGAGCAGAAGATAGATACACTGTGTACTTGTCTGGCTGCGCTGTTTCCTGCAAGCGGAAAGACAGCTGAACAATTTAAAGAAGAGTTTGTGAATGCCTACGACAACAGGAATAAATATTACCTGCTGTCGCGCAAGCTGAAGTACTATGAGTATGAGGCATTGCGCAGCTTCCCGATATTCAACAAGGGTAAGGCGTACGGAGGTTTTATTGCCGAGCCTCGTGAGAAGCGCAAGCTGCCTTATGAGAAACTGGCGCGAAGGACGATAGGTGTTTTCAGGGATAGTAATATTACCGGACTGGAAGCGAAGTATAACAGGCAACTGAAAGGCGAGAATGGCCGCAGGGTGGTGCAGAAAGCAACGGGTAGCGTGTGGGTGCCGGTGGAAGGCAGTGAGGTGGATCCGCAGAATGGCAAGGATGTGATAACAACGCTGGACATGAATGTGCAGAATGTTGCGTATCACGCACTGCTGAGCAAGCTGCAGGAATATGAATGCCAGTACGGCACCTGTATAGTGATGGAAGTTGCTACCGGAAAGATAAGGACACTGGTGAACCTGGGAAGGCAAAAGGATGGTAGCTACGATGAGGATTTTAACTACGCAACCATACCTACCGAGCCGGGATCGACTTTTAAGCTGGCAACACTGATATCATTATTATCTGACAAGAAGATAAATGTTGAACAGACGGTGGATATTCAGGGAGGAAGGAGGCAGTTTGGTAACCGTGTGATGCAGGATTCGCATCCGGACGCGCGACTGGGTGAGATGCCGATTTGGAAGGCATATGCCATATCGAGTAACGTGGGAATGGCGAAGCTGGCAGATATGCACTACCGTGACAATCCGTCGAAGTTTGTGGAACATTTGAGGAAACTGCGCCTTGACAAGCCAACAGGTATCGACCTGCTGGGCGAGCGCAGGTCTTTTATCACAGATCCCAAGAGCGCGTTGTGGAGCGGAACGACATTGCCATGGATGGCTACGGGATATGGTGTGATGATCACCCCGTTGCACACCTGCATGATGTATAACGCGGTAGCTAACTACGGCAAAATGATGCGTCCGTATCTGGTAAGTGCTATCAGGGAGTATGGGCGAGATGTGCAGACATTTGAGCCTGAAGTGCTGACCACTATATGCGACAGCGCGGCTATCGAGCAGCTTCGCAAATGTACCCGCGCGGTGGTGACCGATGGTACAGGAAAAGGAATCGAGTCGCCCTACTATACAATGGCCGGTAAGACCGGTACAGCGCAGGTAGCAGACAAAGGAATTAGGTATACCGATGGTGTGTATCAGGGTTCGTATGTAGGCTATATGCCTTTTGAGAATCCGAAGTACACAATATGTGTAGTGATACGTACCAGGGCGCATTCCGCGGCATACTATGGTGGTACTATCGCTGCTCCGGTGTTCAGGATGGTTGCTGACAAGATCTTCTCCCAGAACATGGGTGCATGGTCGGCGCCGCTGGACAGCATGGCACTGACCGGTTCGTCGGTAATACCTGCAAAGGCGGCAACTGCGGCTACTTATGATGTGTTGCTGGGTCGCCTGAATCGTAAACTGCCTGTGGTGACAGATTACAGGAATACGATGATGCAACTGGTGACGGATTCAAACAGACGCAGCGAGGTAGTGCAAAGGCATGTATACAGAGGTGTGATGCCTGATGTGACCGGAATGAAGCTGAAGGATGCTGTGTACATGTTGGAAAACTACGGATTGCGCGTTCGTGTAGTTGGTAAAGGAAGAGTGCAGGCGCAATCGGTGCCAACGGGAACAAGGTTAATGAAAGGACAAGATATAATACTACAACTAAGTTAATGATACTACTGCGCGACATATTGATACCTATACAGCCGGTGGCGGTGCATGGAGATACCTCTGTTGCTGTGTCCGGTATCTGCATCGACTCGAGAGCGGTGCAGCAGGGTAGCGTATTTGTGGCGGTAGCCGGTACAACAGTAGACGGGCATAATTTCATTGATAAGGCAATAGGTTTGGGTGCTATAGCGGTTGTATGCCAGCGCATGCCGGAGGTGAAGGTGGAGGGTGTGATATATGTGCTGGTTAAAGATAGTGCCGTGGCGACAGGCTTGATGGCGGATATATTTTATGGTCAGCCATCGCGGCAAATGAAGGTGGTGGGCGTTACCGGAACCAATGGCAAGACCACAACAGCCACTTTGCTGTATCAGCTATTTGAAGCGATGGGGCATAAGTGCGGGTTGTTGTCTACGGTGAAGAATCACATCCACACCGAGGTGGTTCCATCAACACACACGACCCCTGATGCGGTGTCGGTGCATGCATTGCTGAGGCGAATGGCGGATTCGGGATGTACATATGCCTTTATGGAGGTGAGCTCGCATGCGGTGCATCAGCACAGGATAGCAGGTATTGATTTTGCTGGCGGCCTTTTTACCAATATTACGCATGATCATCTTGATTATCACAAGACGTTTGATGAGTATATTAGAGTGAAGAAGATGTTCTTTGACGGACTGCCGGTTGGTGCGTTTGCTCTTACGAACATCGACGATAGGCGTGGAATGGTGATGCTGCAGAACACAGATGCACGCAGGTATACATACAGCCTGAAGGCACCCGCTGATGTGAAGGGTAAAGTGCTGGAGAACAACCTGTCGGGCCTGGTGATGACGGTAGATGGGCACGAGGCTCACTTCAGGATGATCGGTACATTCAATGCCTACAATCTGCTGGCTGTTTACGGCGCGGCGAAGTTGCTGGGTGAAGATCCACTGCAGATACTTGCTGTACTGAGCGGATTGCACGGTGCGCCGGGTCGTTTCGAGACCTTGGTTTCTGCTAAAGACAAGATCCTGGGAATTGTGGACTATGCCCATACACCTGATGCGCTGATCAATGTACTGGCAACCATCAACCAGTTGCGGACAAACGGTCAGCAGTTGATAACGGTAGTGGGATGCGGCGGAGACAGAGATACAACAAAGCGTCCGGTAATGGCGCAGGTGGCATGTGAGCATAGTGACAAGGCAGTGCTTACATCAGATAATCCGCGTAGTGAAGACCCGGAAGCGATACTGAACGAAATGGAAGCCGGATTGACAGGTGTGCAGAAGCGCAAATCGTTGCGCATAACTGACAGGCGAGAAGCAATAAAAGTGGCGTGTTCACTGGCTCAGCCGGGAGATGTAATACTGGTGGCCGGAAAGGGGCATGAAAACTATCAGGAGATAAAAGGTGTAAAACACCATTTTGACGATAAAGAAGTACTAACAGAAATATTCGAAACACTCAATAAATAAAAGGCAGCATGCTGTACTATTTGTTTACATACCTGCGCGATACGTTCCACCTTTCGGGGGCGGGTGTGTTCAATTATATAACGTTCAGGGCTGCTATGGCGATCATCCTGTCGCTTACCATTTCAATGGTGTTCGGCAAGCGCCTGATAGATTTTCTGCGCCGTAAGCAGATAGGCGAGACCGTGCGCGACCTGGGTCTTGCGGGTGAGCAACAAAAGAAGGGTACACCTACCATGGGTGGCATCATTATTCTCGCATCTATACTCATTCCTACATTGCTGTTTGCGCGTGTGCTGAATGTGTACATCCTGCTTATGATCGTTTCCACTGTATGGCTGGGTATTGTAGGATTTCTGGACGATTACATCAAGGTGTTCAAGAAGAATAAGGAAGGATTGGCCGGCCGCTTCAAGATAATGGGGCAGATAGGACTTGGTGTTATTGTGGGTGTGACCATGTACTACAACGAGAATGTTGTGATCAGCCGCGAGGTGACACGTGGTCAGGAAGGTGTGTATAGTATTACAGAGAAGGCGGATAATGCCCGCTATGTGCGTAAGGATGATAAAGGGCGTGAACATACCTATGTAAAAGTGCGCACTGCTACTACGACAATCCCTTTTCTGAAGTCGCACGAGTTCAGGTATGAGAAGATAGCGAGGATATTCGGAGAGAAGAACGTGGAGTGGACAACACCACTTATCTATATACTGTTTGTGATCTTCATTATCACCGCTGTATCGAATGGTGCCAATCTTACCGATGGTATAGACGGATTGGCAACAGGTGTGTCGGCAATCATAGGTATTTGTCTGGGTGTGTTCGCTTATGTATCGGGTAACTATGTGTTTGCCGGTTATCTGGGCATTATGGACATACCTAACCTTGGAGAGCTGTCCATATTTATAGGTGCGTTTGTGGGAGCGTGTGTGGGTTTTCTGTGGTACAACGCCTATCCGGCGCAGGTGTTCATGGGCGATACAGGAAGCCTGGCACTGGGTGGTATTATCGCTTCACTCGCCATCATCGTGAGGAAAGAACTGTTGATACCTATTATTTGCGGTGTCTTCCTGGTAGAGAATCTGTCGGTGATATTGCAGGTGTGGTATTTCAAGCGTACGAAGAAAAAGTATGGCGAGGGCAGGCGCATTTTCCTGATGTCTCCGCTGCACCATCATTATCAGAAGAAGGGCTATCATGAGGCAAAGATCGTGACGAGGTTTTGGATCGTGGGCATCATGCTTGCCATTATGAGTATAGTAACATTAAAGCTGCAGTAAAGAAATGAGCACAATATCAAAACGTAATGTCATACACTGCGCCACTGAAAGCGGCGTAGGGGCTGCATTGCTTGGCAAGCAGCAGGGATGGGATGTGTTTGTGAGCGACGGCGGAAAGATCAAACCAAAGTTCAGAGAGACGCTTGAAGCTAATGCCATACCATTTGAAGAAGGATCCCATACAGAAGATCTGGTATTGAACGCGGATTGTCTGGTGAAGAGTCCCGGCATAAGTGATAAGACTGCCATCATGAAGAAGGCGAGGGCAGCAGGCATAGAAGTGTGCAGCGAGATCGAATTCGGATACCGGTACAAAGGCGATAGCCGCATCGTGGCGATCACAGGCAGCAATGGCAAGAGCACCACAACTATGCTCACGTATACGCTGTTTAAAGATGCGGGTTATGATGTGGCTCTCGTTGGAAATATAGGCTACAGTTTCGCGCGCCAGATAGCCGAGCGCCCGTGCGCCTGGTATGTGATGGAGATCAGTAGCTTTCAGCTGGACGATATTCACCAGTTCCGACCAGACATCGGGATACTGCTCAATATCACCCCCGACCATCTGGACAGATATGATTACAAGTTTGAGAATTACGTTGCCTCAAAGTTCCGTATCACACTCAATCAGACCAAGGACGATTACTTCATAGTAAACAAAGACGACCAAGCAATACAACAATATTTTACTACCCATTCTATTCACGCTACTACAATTTTTTTCACAATGAGCGATAACGTTACAGGCCAAGAAGGAGGATTCATCAACGACGACAATATGCGCATATTGTATGGTGGTGACTACTTTGATATGTCTATTCACGACCTGGCTATCAAAGGAAAACACAATCAATATAACAGTATGGCAGCCGGCATATCCGCCCGCATTGCAGGCATAAGGAAGGAGAAATTACGAGAGACGTTCACAAGGTTCAAGGGACTGGAGCATAGGTTGGAATACGTGGCAACCGTTCGCGGCGTTGATTTTATCAACGACAGCAAGGCTACCAATGTTAACTCAGTATGGTTCGCGCTGGAAAGTATGGACAAGCCTACCATCCTCATTTTGGGTGGTCAGGACAAGGGTAACGATTATAGCGAGATCATGGATCTGGTGAAGAAAAAGGTGAAGGCTATTATATGTCTGGGTGTGAATAACCAGCCGATACACGATGCGTTTGATTCAATGGTAGATACCATTATAGAAACAGCAGGCGCTGCAGAAGCTGTGCATGCTGCCTATTCTTGCGCCGAGGCCGGCGACGTAGTGTTGCTGGCACCTGCCTGTGCAAGTTTTGACAGGTTCAACAATTTTGAAGATCGCGGAGAGCAATTTAAAGAAGCGGTTAGGAGCCTTTAATATCAACAGTAAAGTGAAGGCATAGCAAAACAAAAGTCATGGCTGACGGAATGAAGCAAATACTGACAAGAACGAAGGGCGACAAAGTGATTTGGGGCGTCGTGCTTGTGCTGTCTTTTATCAGCCTGCTTGCGGTGTATAGTTCTACGGGTTCTCTTGCTTACCGCATGGAGAAAAACTCGGGATACTATCTGGCAAAGCAGGTGATGGTATTGGGCCTGGGTCTGCTTATTGTTTATTATGTGCACCGTATCAATTATACAAGGTTTGCGAAATGGTCGGTATACATGTATATGGCTTCATTGCCGTTGCTGGTATACACGCTGGCGTTCGGGACCAGTCTGAATGAGGGTTCCCGTTGGATAAAGTTGCCGGTCATTAATCTTACGTTCCAGACATCAGACCTTGCCAAGCTGGCACTGTTCATGTTTCTGGCACGCATGCTCACCATCAAGCAGGATGTTATCAAGGATTTCAGGAAGGGATTTATACCGGTGCTTGTGCCCATGTTGCTGACCTGCGCACTGATCGCTCCGGCGAATCTGTCTACAGCCTTGATGCTGGGTGCCACGTGCGCCATCATGTTCTTTATTGGCAGGGTACAGTTAAAGCATCTGGTATTTTTGGCAGTAGCAGGTTTTATGTGTCTGAGTGTGGTGTTCACTATCTCTAAGCTTACAGGGGTTGGTCGCGCGGCTACATGGGAGCGCAGGGTGAAGGACTTTTTTAAAGAAGAGGATAAGACCAGCAAGCACCAGGATGTATATCAGGTGGAGCAGGCTAAGATAGCAATCGCTAATGGCGGCCTCACCGGACGCGGACCGGGAAAGAGTCTGCAAAAGAACTTCCTGCCACATCCTTATTCCGATTTCATTTTCGCCATTATCATAGAGGAGTACGGGTTGTTGGGCGGAACTTTCGTCGTGCTGTTGTACTTGCTGTTCTTGTGGCGAAGCGTATTGATATTCAAGAGATGTCCGTTTGCCTTCGGTGCATTTTTGGCGGTGGGGCTCAGTGTGACGCTTGTTTTTCAGGCCATGCTGAACATGGCGGTGAATGTGCATCTGGTGCCGGTCACCGGCCTGACACTTCCTATGATCAGTATGGGTGGGTCGTCAATTTGGTTCACCAGCATCGCGATAGGTATTGTATTGAGTGTGAGCAAGTATGTTGATGAAATGGAGGGTGAGCGCAAGAACGCCGCGAGGCTTGCTGCAGTAGCGGCTGCTGAGGCTGAGGCCGAAGCTGCATCAGAAGAGGTGGCTGTAGCCGCATTAAAAGGTAAGAAAGCGAAATAGAAAGAGTATAGATATGAGTGAAATGCGTGTCATAATAGCAGGTGGTGGTACCGGGGGGCATATATTCCCCGCGGTGGCCATTGGGCACGCATTGCAGCGTCTGGCACCGGGCACACGCCTGTTGTTCGTAGGCGCGAAGGGTAAGATGGAAATGGAAAAGGTGCCGCGTGAAGGATTTGAAATTGTGGGATTGGATATAGCGGGGTTCAATAGAAGTAATATGTGGAAGAACATTACGCTTCCGCTGAAGTTGTTAAAGAGCAGAATGCAAGCAAGGAATATCATAAAGGAGTTTGCACCCACGGCAATAGTGGGCGTTGGCGGTTATGCCAGCTTCCCTATACTGCATGCAGGGCAGGCAGCGGGTATTCCTACTTTGATACAGGAGCAGAATTCATGGGCAGGAAAGAGTAACAAGATCCTGGGTAAGAATGCAAAAGCAATATGTGTGGCCTACTCGGGAATGGAACGATTCTTCCCGGCTGCGGTGCTACAGATGACGGGTAACCCGGTTCGTAAGGCTATTGCAGATATGAACCGATCAGCCGCAGAGGGACGTGCAAAGTTCGGATTGAAAGAAGGTCGTAAGACGGTGTTGGTGATAGGTGGTAGTTTGGGAGCCCGTTCGGTGAACGAGGCGATCGAGGCCGGTCTTGCCAATATAGTGAGCGAGCAGGTGCAGCTGTTGTGGCAGACAGGTAAACCGAATTATGAGCAAGCCTGCGCGGCTGCGGCGATGTTTGGCGACAAGGTGGTTGTTCGCGATTTTATTGCAGAGATGGATTATGCCTACGCCGCTGCAGATGTTGTTATCTCGAGGGCCGGTGCACTGGCAATAGCGGAACTGTGTATAGCCGGTAAGCCGGTGATATTTGTGCCCTATCCACATGCTGCCGAGAATCATCAGGAAAGTAATGCTATGGCATTGGT
>JACCDX011223056.1_pt1 | contig 10971 bp, 9 predicted proteins | sample 7449681 | NCBI WGS metagenome assembly JACCDX01 (sample SAMN15323450, study PRJNA562643) | freshwater metagenome | isolation source: river surface water | place: USA:Blue River Watershed | collected 2017-08-18 | reverse complement strand
TAGGTCCTCGTGTTCAAAAAATTAATCCAGAGACAATGCAATTAGTAAAAGTATATGAAAGTGCGACTGAACTAATGAACGAGGATTTCAATATAAAACGCCCTAGTTTAACAAAAGCTGTCAGCGAAAATACAGTTTATAATGGGTTCCGATGGTTATTTGTTGAGAGAAATGCGGACCCAAATATAATACACAATATACAACCCACACATAATACACAACCGCAAGATCTTGGATATATAGCAAAAATAGATCCACACCAAACAGAAATTCTAAATGTATATTTAGATAGAAAGACTTCTGCAAAATTAAATAATTATGCTAGTCCGTCTGCATTAGACCTTCCTGTTAAATCAGGAAAGATATCAAAAGGACATTATTATATGTTATACGAAAAATGCAATCCTGAATTAATCCGCAAATTTCAAGAAACCCACGGAGAACCATTATTGTATAAAGCAGGCGTGGGCCAATTCAATCCAAATAATGAACTGGTTCGCGAGTTTTCCTGCAAATATGATTGTTTACGGGCTCTAAAGATGAGTGACAAAACATTAGCAAAAGCACTTGATAATAAGACTATATATAATGGTTTCTATTACAAGGAATTAGGCCAAAAATTGAGTGTCATATAAAACTGAATAAACTAGAACAAAAGAAAACTAGTTATTGTTTCTACTCCGATCTACCATAAAATATATAATAAAGCACATTACATATTTTCTCACTGGCACTCATATGACTAACCACTGCGACGCGATTTTTTTGATATACGAGCGCCCTTTGACCCTTGCGAGCCCTTGGACCCTTGCGACCCCTTAGACCCCTTGGACCCCTTGGACCCTTGCGAGTCACTGCGTGCACGTTTCTTCGTTTTGTTAGACCCACGCGAAGATGCCTTGCTACTAGCCGACTTCCTAGACCCACGGCTACTAGCCGACGAATATTCACTCCCAATTTCAGGGGTTGCTTCTTCAATCTCTTTTCTCAAATTGCCAAAAACATTTTCCAACATAATATAGACCTTCTCCTTAGTGTCTGAACCAGCTGTATCATTTATTAAAATGTCGGTGGAATAAATTATTAAATCAAGCATAAATACTGGTAGATTTTTTATATCACCCGGTTGTAGTCCTTTTGAGCTGTCAGCATTTGTCATCATCTTCTTATATGTTTTGATAGTTTCTTCATTCATTTGTAATACAGACCATATTTCTGGATTGGCTTCACTATATGCTTTAAATGATTTAAATATGGATAACTGGGTATCGCTATATCTGTTCTCACTCAAATCAACATTGTTCATTAATCTCATCAATCTGGCATCACCCAATATTTTTCCCATAGCAACATTGTTGTTTTTATACGTATTAAAATAAGATAATATTGTGTGTTCGTCGTTATATTTACCTTGCACAAACGACTCGATATTTCCCTTTTTATTATTATCTGTTTTAGTTGTAATATCAATGGTATATGATTTGGATGAGTATTTTGTAGTATATGGTTTATTAATAATTATTTCATATAGCCCATAATTCGCAGCGCCATCATAATAGGTTGCCGGTGTGAAAATCTCGTATGGAAGCAACCCTTTCTGTTTAAGCCTTTCAAGTTCTTTTTTATATTCTTTCATATGCTGTTCCCGATTTATTTCGATAATTCTTTTGTTACACACATACCCATTTAATATATTAAATACAGTCGATTTTCCATATTCATACGGTTGTGCTCCTGAGTAAAAATCAATAGAATAAAAATAGTTTTTATTGTCAAACACTGTCTTGAACAAATACATCAACATACAACTGTCTCTTTGTATTGTCGGATAAGTATATGTTAATGCATTTTTGTCACCAATAAAAAACGACATCTTGCCATCCACTAAACCAACTGATACATATCTACTATCTTTGATTGCTTCGTGAATACACACGGTTTCTTGGTCTACGCCTTTTGTTTCTATTTTATTTATAGCATCTTGCGACAATAAATACGATTTATCAGGGGTGTTTGCAAATACTTGGCTAATAAACTTTTTTCCAAGAGTTGCAATAAAATCGAGACCACTAAAATCGTGGCCATATATATTATCATAACACGCAGCAATAATCTCTTGTCGTGACATTTGTTCTTTCTTCTCACTACTGATATGTGTATTTAGTGGAAACAATAAATTATGCATATTTTTTGCAATGTGATACAAATAGGTCTCACAATTAATAAATTTTTTGTCTTCAGTTTTTTTGGTTTCGTATTTTCTGAGAGCCACAAACAATTTTCTTATTATTGTCATATTTTCACCACTAATAATTTTACTTAATTCCTTAATTAGCCTGGCATATGCAACTATTTTTTCTAACTCTGGATGTTTATTAACATCTGTCTGTCGAACCATTTTTTTAATACTAGAGACAAGTTTGAATAAATCATTTGTGTGAGTATCCATATCTGTAATGAGTAGCTGTTTTTTATAATTATCTATTACTCCAATACATTGTTGTCTCAACCCAACTATCATATTTTTATCGGCATCAGATAACCCTAACTTATTATTCTTTATTAAGTTGTCAACTGTGCTACCTTTTCCACGCATAAAAAAAGCCAATCCAGCAACATCTTCTTTTATTAATATAGAATTAATACTCAAACCACCATATTTATATGTGCATAAAATTTCAAAATTATAGTCAAATACACTGGCAACCATCGTCATAAGCGCAGCCCCGATTTTGTCCGAACTGACACCTATATAAGTCGATTTATATAGCGAATTAATGACATCATAATCGGACATTTCATCTCCACCTCCTATAGTTTTCTCGCGGGTCTCAATATCCGCCATATTTGTTAATAACGCACCATATTGACTAATATCTGACAAACTTTTGAACAATATGTTGGAATACATTTGCGCTATTTTTTCTGTATCCCCGGAATACACTTTCATTGCCGAGGTCACTAATTGATTAACAACTTCCAAATTCGTATTCTTCTTCTTCCACCAATCACGCGGTAATGTAAAAATAGCGTTCAGGACATCATTAACATTGGTGTTATTTTTATACTTAAGTGTGCCTTTATCAACATTGAATACTCCGCCCTTTTCCCTTTTTTCCATCAAAAGGTCTCTACAAGTGCTCGCTAAATGATACAAGCATTTTTGCGGTGTCCCCTGTGTTGCCGGACGTGTCATACTAAACAATTCTCTGCCCCCACTGCCCATCAACTTGATAGTGCGTGAGGTGCTGTCATCTAATGTAGCCGAGTCTTTTTCATTATCGTCGCTACCCATTTTTCTATTTACTGCTATATATACACCAGTAGATAATATAATATGTTATAACACAAAAAACAAGAAAAACAACATAAAAAGAATACTTCTATGAACCTTATTAGAATAGATTTTACTATCAGTATCATAAATAATAAATAATGTCTGTATGCACAACATATAATACAAAGACACAAAATGGGTTGTTATTGAAGAATTTAATGGAGTTCTATGAGAACAAACAGAATTTATCGAAGATGATGAAGATTATTAATGGCGGGTCTCGCATATCACTGCGTATTATGGACTGGTTCGCCACAAATTATTCGAAAAAGTATTTCACAGTGTATGATGTGCAGTATGTGAATATCTCGGGTGAAGTGGAGCACACACGGTTTAAGGTATACAATGATTATAAGTTGAAATTGAAGGCGTATAGCAAGAAATTGTTCGACCCATTTTGTAGGTGGGGTAAGATTGTTGTGCCGTTCGATAATGAAAAATGTATGGAGACTACTTTAGGACAATTGAATTTTTTTAAATGGTCTATCGAGAATAATATTATAGAATATATTGAGAAGCATCATAAGGAGATAGAGGATGATATGAATAGTAGGAATAGCACGTCGAAGCGTAAACAGGTGAAGAAGTCAGGGAGTGCAGAGGATAGTGGTATTAGCGACGAAAATGTGGTGGATGATGACGAGTTATTGAATAGGGAGGGAAGAGACGGGGAAGAAGAAGTAGAAGAGCATTATGTGTTGAAGGATGATGGGGTCGGTGGAGGAGCAGGGAAGACGCGTAAGAAGAGGGAGGAATTATCGGTGTCGGCGTGTAAATGTATAAAGAAGGAGACAGTGAAAATAGTGGTGAAGTTTACACAGGGGGTATGAGGATGAGGGGCTATTTAGGAATGATATTGGGGAAATAAAATATTTTTATATATTATATTGAATAATAAAAGAATAATAGAATGTCTGTAGATAATGTGCCAATAGAAATAAAGGGTAATTATATTTTTAATGGTAATAGTACTCCAAAATCTTGGAGCTACGTATTAGATAATATAACGGTTGGAAACATAGTATCTGTTGTAGGTAATAATTTACCTATTACAACATCCAATATAGCTGCTGCTGGTAATGTTTCTTTAACATCCATACGCAAACACTTATTAGAAAAAAGTCTTTCTCATTTAGGAGGAATGCATAATTTATTAATAAATACTACTCCTGGTGAAATAATTGATACTACTCATATAGAAGAAAAACTGCTAGATAATAATCTCACAAATACACAACCACTACCACAAACACTCGGCGGCAAGAAGAAATCCAGCCACAAATCAAAGTCCACCCAAAAGCGCAAACAAAAGAAGAACAACAAGACCCGCTTTGCCCAAAGAAAACGTTAAATAAATATATATTATTTTCATATTTAGTAAATAATATATAAAATTATACAATATTATCATAATATAATAATAGTGTATAGAATTTAGAAAATACAAAATATAAAATTACAAGATGCCAAGTAAAACTAGTGAAACTATTCAAGGCAGACAAAAAAAAGGTATAAACAGTATAATCAAAGAGAAAATAAGTTCTTACATTAACAATAATAAAAACATACTTTCTGCTTTACCTACAAAAGATGATGTTGTAAAAAAATTATATGATTTGTTGGATGAAGAAGTAAAAGAACCGGACTACGACCCTATAGATATTAATAATTTTATTGACGAACAAATAAATAAAAATTTTCAGTTCAATAAACAAAAACATTTTGAAAACACAAATCAAGGTATAGTTAAGAATACACCAGAAGTTAGTTCTGTTGTGTCAGATAAAGATTTAGAAAAAGCAAAAGATGCTCTTAATAATGCATTTCAAAATGGTAATGTGAATGCTGTTTTAACAAAGATTTATGAACGCCATCCTAGTTTAAAACAAAATAATTATTTTAAAGCATATTATGATACTTTATCAAACAATTATTCAAAAATTAAAACCAAAGAAACATCCGACGAATCATCTAACAAGGGTTCTAATATACCAACACCAGCGAATGATGTGCAAAGTGTTACAAATAATAAGTTTTTTGGGTCCATAGATGATGCTTTTAGCAAAGGTGATGATGCTGTAAAAGAATTAGTTAATTCTAGTTTTTCACAAGTATTACGTAATAATGAAGAAGTTAGAAAGTATTTTGAAAAAAAACAAAAAGAAAAAAAACAAAAAGAACTTGAGCAAAATAATCCTAATGTATATTCCAAGTCATCAACAAATACCGCTCCACCTACAAACAACTCTCTACCTACAAACACATATAATACATTCAAATTACCTCAAGTTAATAAAAATGTATTACAAGGCAATCTGAATAACAAACCCGAATATAATTATAATGAGAAAGTCTCAATTCCACCATTAAATAATACAACACGTAAATCTAAAGATTATGTATCGAATAATAGAACATCAACATTCAATAAAACAAAAAAAATACACACAGAAGAAATACCATCAGTACTTGAGAACAAAACTGATAGTGATACAAATAAACAAGACTATCCACACAAGCTACAACCAATACCAACAGACATATCACAACCAACCTCACAACCAACCTCACAACCAACCTCACAACCAACCTCACAACCAACCTCACTATATAACCTATCAACTAGAAAAAATAAATCATTACTTTCACCATTAACTATATCACCAACTACATCATCAAACTTACCATCAACTTCATCATCAAACTTACCATCAACTACATCATCAAACTTACCATCAACTTCATCATCAAACTTACCATCAACTTCATCATCAAACTTACCATCAACTTCATCATCAAACTTACCATCAACTTCATCATCAAACTTACCATCAACTTCATCATCAACTGCACAATCAACTGAACCATTAACTGCACAATCAACTGAACCATCAACTACATCATCAAATAAAATTCCCCAACCGCAAAAAAATACAAAGCGTTTTAATGTTATTGTTGTTGATGCATCTAATCCTGTAACAGAAATTAATCTCGAAAAACAACTATTATTTGAAGACCTCGGTATCACAGATTTTTGTATAATAATAACAGATATTCAAATGAATGACACACTTAATATAGGGAAACCAAGATATAAATATGATATTGATTTTGACTATAATTACGATTTTAATACCCCACCTCCTGAAGGTAATTTTCCTCTGGATGATATATCATTTGATGACTTATTAGAAGAAAAAGATCCATATCAAAAATTATATCAATATATTCAGAACTATATTTCTACACAACCAGGTGGATTTGTTGACAAACAGATTAAAATAATAATTCATTATGATGCAGCCAATAATGAACATAAATTAAAATATATGATACCGCCTCCATTATCAACACAATAAAAACATATAATACATATCATATATTATATGCTCTCGTTTTGTATTTATTATTATTATTATTATTAGTTATTATTATTCATCTATTATCTTGCTATGTTCAAACCAAATTCTGCAAGAAATCCTCTATCATTGCTATCCACTTATTCCCGCAATCATCAGTATCATTCTCATCATACGTCGCATTCTCATTCGTCTTTATATGCAACACACTCGATCCGCCCAAATCCTGGCCATCTTCCAACCATTTCGCGTGGAAATCCTGGCATTTCTGCAAATAATCCAATCCAATACTACTCTCGCCATCACGCGCGCGCTTTTTTATTCTCTCCGAACACACCTCGGGGTCCGCATCAATATATACAATACCCTGCAACTTGAAATCTTCCGCATATTCACTATAAAACTTATTATATATCTGAAAACATACCTCATCTATCATCCCATCATTATGCAACATCTTCGCAAATATGTTTTTATCTGCATCCAACGAACGTTCACATACAATCATTTCACATTCCGGATGTTGACGCACCATATCGCGTATCATCGACAGCCTGGTCGCATATGCCATCACTTGAAATGCAAACGCATATTTTTTGGGGTCTTTATAAAATTTGACAAGAATGCCTTCCCCGTCACTGTCTTTAATGGTCTCCCACAAATCAACGGGTTCGCGTAGAAATACGACTTTATCACTGGCCAATCGTTTTTGCATTTGTTCAATAATAGTGGTTTTTCCGGCGCCGATATTTCCTTCAACGGAAATCAAGACTGGTTTTTTCAATTCAGCAACAAAAGAAGTCATTTTAGTAAGCAAGCTAGTAGTAATATAAAATTGTTATATCGTTATTATTCAATAAATTATTATATAAAATAATTCAACGATTATTCCTTAATTCATTTAAAATCCAATCAATTTTTTGCCACCTATTCCATTTCCGCCACCACCACCACCTCCTCCTCCGACATCAATCCCGTATTTCAATATATCCAGCTTCTTACTGGTTGTAGGAAACTCACCTGCACCATAAATATCCTGTAAAAGCAACCATTCAAACAACCCACCGAAATAAATCCCTATTTTATCGAACCCGAGTTTCACTAGTTGATGGTATTTTTTCTCTGCACTATCATCGCTACAATTACGCCCATAAATAATTATTTTATATTTTTGGGTTGCATAGGTCTCCAATATTGTATTTATGGTCTCTTCTTCTTTATGTATATTCATAGTGTTTTTGATAAGACAATCTTGTTCGTTTGTGGGCATAGTGTTTATTATTATGGTCTCGTTGTCTTTAATGGCTTTTTGCAAGGTCTCAAAATTCACTTTTTTAATATAATTATTACCAAACCAATTGCCAAACATTGTTCGTGGTTGTAAATAGCCACAAAAAAATATGTATACAGGTAAATACAATAAGCTTTTTATCTTTTTTATCAGTTAATCATTTTGTTGAGAATATTTTTCAATCAATTCCACTAAGACATTTCCGTGACACATATCTGGATAACACCAACACCCGAGTATTTTGCCTTTGAGTTCAAGTAGTTTGCTAATTAATTTATTATCATTTTCCAATTGTGATATCAAGTGTGTTCGATATTTATTTATTACTTCTTCGCGGGTTCCATCTTTACCAATTTTATATGGATTTGCGAATATAGAGGATACTGGTGGAAACCTCTTTTTATTGATAAAAACCACGCCTGCTCTTGCAATATATACATTATTACTGTCATTCATCCATTCCTCAAGATTATTATACTTAGGCCAAATAAAATTTACTTTACAATTAGCAATCTTTGTTTGCATTTTTTTGTATTCTATAAAATAATCTAGGCACCAATCAATTTTGTTGAGACCCCCTTTCCTCATCATTCATAAATAAAAAAGGGGTTTTTATGGGAGTTTTTATTGTTAGCCTTTTTCATTTTTTTAATAGAGCGTGTTTACCTATCCAAACCAATACAATCTACAAATAGAGCACCGCGCCAAGAAATACACGTGAGATTTGCACCAGTCAAGTTCGCATTTGTCATATCGCAACTTTCAATACTGGCTTCTTCTAAATTAGCGCCTTCCAAGCTCGCATTTTCTAAATCAGACATTGCTAAACACGCATTTTCAAGATTAGCGCCCTTGAAATTTGTGTTTTTTAGATTACATTTTTGGAGACAGGCGTCCACCAATTTGGCGCCTTCTAAATTAGCGCCTTCTAAATTAGCACCTATTAAGTTTGCATTCTGTAAATTAGCTCCAGCCAAGTTTGCGCCTCTTAAATCGGCATTTGCTAAATCAACGTTCAACATTTTGGCACCTTGTAAATTTGCGCCAATTAATATAGCGTTAGCCATACTGGCTTCCTTCATATTTGCATTTGAAAGTTTGGCATATGACAAGTTGGAGTTATCTAGTTTGGTTCTCCATAAAGATGCGCTTGTTAAATCAGTATTTATTAAACGAGCATTGTCTATACTTGTTAAATCTAGGTTCAGTTTGTGTAAATTAGCGTTTTCTAAGTTTGCGCCTGTGAATATAGTGCAATCAATATTGGCACCTCTTATGTCAGCAGATTTCAAATTGGCATTTGTGAAATTGGCATATTCTAGATTAGCACTGTTTAGATTTGCGCATTCCAGTTCCGCATATTCAAGTTCTGCGCATTCAAGATTAGATAAGGAGGCAATAGTGTATTTGTCGCCGTTTCTGTTTACGTAGGTAGAAGACATTTTAGTTAGTAGTTTTTTGAGAGGGATGATTGTTTATAATAATAATGTTATAAATAACCGGCCTTTATTTGAAGTCGAAAAAAGTAGTTCAATTTTCTGAACAATTTTATAAAACTTGTCCAAAAAATCGTGCATACCAGGATATGCGCCAATTTTATGGAAACTGTATGCGAATTTATAAATAATTCTTCTTGATTTTTTGTGTCTTGTTTTTATTATTTCTATGGGCTGGAAGCATTATCTAAAATAATCAATTTATTATTTTGATTTTGATGAACTTGTTTTTCTGTTTGATAAAAGTTTGCTTCTATATTTTATTTTTTTTGTTTGTTTTTCTCCTTCTTTTTTAAATTTTTCACGATATTTAATGGATGTTTTCTCTAATATATCTAATAAACTCTTTTCCCATTCCTTTATAATTTCATCTACTTCTTTTGATTGTATAGGATAATTTTGTAAGGGAAAAAATGGCGATAGCGTATTGTATTTGTCCTTTAATAATAATTCTATCAAAATACCTTTATGAATTAGATTATTATATTGAAAATTATGCAAAAAATAAACTTGTAATTCTGTGCTAAATCCAAAATTGAATAAAATATTTTGAACTTTATCTATTTCATTTTGTTCTAATTTTTCATTTTTTAATAATTTATTTATTATTATTTGCGTAGGTACAATCGGTAAACTTTCTACATAAATTTCTTTTACTTCAATCCCATTTAAAATTTCTTTATAATCGCTTTTAGATATTGCTATTTTTGCTGTATTTGCTAAATTATTGAATTCTTGTATATTCGTTTCATCTTTACATATATTAGGAATTATTTGTATTCTATTATTGTTATTGTCTTTAACATAAATGGATACAAGATAAGTAATTTCATTATTGTCAATATTATCAAAATCTCTATAACAAGGGTATCCTAATATTTTACCCATTTCTTCTAATGAAATATCTTTTTTACCATTATAGTTCGTTTTAGAAATGATTACGCCTTGATATAATTCATAATCTGTGCTCAATAATAAATCCGGAAAATATTCTTTAATTCCTTCTATAATAGATTTAGTTTTTGGGTCATTATGTGTTGCTTCTTTATAATCAGCAGGTTGAACCAACATAGCAGGTCTTACATCTTCATTTACTAAAATACAATTTAAAATAATATCAATATCTAACTCTATTTTTTTCATTAAAGGATATTTAGTGTGTATATTAAATAGTTATATTTTTATAAAATAGAAAAAAAATATACAATATATACAGACACACTCAAATAAATATGAAAACGTTATGGAAATAAATATGAAATCAATATAGAAATAAATATAGGAATTTATACAAGTTCAATAGACATAACCCTTGAAGAATCCCATTCTCCACCACACCAGCAGTGTGTTATTTCCATTGATTCAAATTGGGATACTTCTATAGAGGATAAATCACCAACTAAGCCTGCTGGTAATGCAATATATACATTTTCCTCTGTTATACAAGGCTCCTCTTCAGCTAGGTCACGATCATCATCATACCCCTTT
>JACCDX010833529.1_pt1 | contig 10971 bp, 9 predicted proteins | sample 7449681 | NCBI WGS metagenome assembly JACCDX01 (sample SAMN15323450, study PRJNA562643) | freshwater metagenome | isolation source: river surface water | place: USA:Blue River Watershed | collected 2017-08-18 | reverse complement strand
TGATGTTATCAGGAGTACCAAGATAATTTATACCTTTTATAAGTTTAGCCATTGTATTATTCTTACGATAACAACGATTTTCTTTTAAAAATAAAATCGTATAATAACTGTTGCAGCATATTTTCATATTAAAAGACATCGGATTATTTTTTTCACGGCCGCGGGATGTCATCATGGGTTGTAACATACTATTAAATTTACGTTCTGTGCATAATTCTTTTGAAATAGTTTTAACTTCAACTGATTGCGATTTTGTAGAAACATACCATATTTTAACCAAGTCTTGATCTGTATATACGTTGTTATGTTCTCGATGATGAACAGTTGACAAGTCAAAGTTAATAGCTTGATTACAAGTGCATTTACACTCCAGACGCGACTTCGTCGCGATGTTGTCGCGGTCTGTACACTCGCGTGTTTTCTGGATGTCTCCGGTATCAGTTGCTAAATGGACGCTTTTGGCAGAAGACACTGGGTTTTTTTCTACTCTGTCGTGAAGTGTACACTCGCTGATAAACTGTACTATTTTTCGAGAATCTAGATTGTGTCTGGGTGTTGAAGATTTTAACTTGTCAACATAGGGAGTGTAAACTGTAAGAAAATCATTAGCATCTTGAATTAATTCTCCAACTTTATTAAAATACTTATTTTTATCGTCTTCTGAAAAAGTAGAATATCGAGTATACAACACACTCGACCATTTTCTGAATTTTTTAATAAGTATATTTGAAAGTTCTGGATTATCTGTACTTAATAATTTTATTTTAAGTACACTAAGTTCAATAATGGATTTTTCAAGCATTTTTAATTGTTATTCTAAACATATGATAGTCTAAAACTCACTTTCTTCTTGAAAGAGATCTCGAGCATTGTGGATGCTTTTTAAGAATTTGCGAATAACTAACAGCTATTGCTTGTTTTCTAGATTTATATCTAGGTTCACGCATATTAATTTTTATCTTACGAGATAATCTAGAACGACAAACATTTTTACGAGACACACGTCGAGAACGAGCACTTGTGCGACTACGAGACACACGTCGAGAACGAGCACTTGTGCGAGTATTTTTATGAGAAGGCATTTTTACTTTATATTAAATATAAAGTTTTAACGAATTAAATATTTAGCAGAGACATTTTTCTTCCTGGTGTACAAGACACTTTACACTCCAAGTCTTCGTGGCTTGTAAACGTAGGATTATCTGGCGTTGGAGAATATATGAGTTTATCCAAGACTTTTGTTTTACACTCCAGATCGGCGCGTAGCGCCTCAGAGGGCTCCGCCCGACGCAGCAAAGCCGCGATCTTGTCGCGGTCTGTAGATGTTTTCCTGAGTCGTAATTTTAATGTTTCTTGTAAAAGGTCATTTGAGATCTCATATTGATTCCAGGCTGAAATAGTCATCCAAAATATAAAATCAGATTCAAGATTTGTTTTTATTTCTATAATTTTAAGATCAGTTTCTTCTATTTTTGACACAGACCGCGACTGTGAGTGTATTTCAGAACTTTCGCATCTCCAATAAAATTCAACTTCGAATATTATATAAAACTTACACTCATTGTCTGAACTTTGCACACATGTAAGGTCTATTTTAATTTGTTCACGTGTTTTAAACACACACTCTCCTTGCACAAAACTTTTTGTAATTAGTTTCCAATTTTCAGAAGATTTACACTGTAATGAGCCTTTGTTTACTTCAGATGATTTTGACATTTTTAGAATGTATCCTGGATACACTATAAAAAACTCACTTTCTGCGACCTACAGACTGTGAGTGTCGCGTAGTTCGTGATTTACGTTTATACTGTAACTTCTTGACAGCTGATGTATATTTTTTAGATTTTCTAAGTGTTCCATCAGATCTTTTAATAAATCCTTGAGCTTTACAAGAACTTCTTTGACTAAAGCCCATTTTTGATACTGGTGTAGATTTACAGTATTTTCTTGACATACTTGGCATTTTACTTTATTAAAAATATATTTTTTAGAAAAAAGTTACGCAACTTTGTCGCGATCTGTGTAGACTGTATTCGAATATTACAAAAAAGCTCTCTATAAAATGATTTTAAATAATTATTAGTCTCTGGTATAAAAAATGAGGTACGTCAAACGCGAGTTCAAAGATCTTAAAAGATATATTGAAAGAATAAAAACTCTTGAATTAGACTACTTTGGTAGATACTACGGAAGAAGAGGCGATGATGAGATACTCGAAAGTATAAAACATGGAATCAAGTCAAAAAAATGGGGACCTGTTCCATGCGACCTGTTATTAGAATATATGACAACTAGATATGGATCTGACTGTTTTGATCATCTTATAGCATCTGCAAATGCAGACACTATGGTAAATATCTGGAACTTGCTTCAGAGTGATGTATCAAATGACTCAAGCTTTGAATTTTGTGAAAATTTAAACTACTTAGTTAAAATATACTTTGAACGCACTGGAAAGTTTCTTGTGTTACAAAAACCTGGTGATTACACTCCATCGGTTAAAGTTCCTTGGAAAAAAACAAAAAACACTGAAGATTCTACTCTGGAATGGACACATGCTAGTGTAAACCATCTAGGATTAATAGTATTTCCAGAAATAAACTGGGATGATAAATTCTCACATTTACGCTGTAATGGTAAAACCTTACTCGAACTAGTAGAATGGGCGGTATATTATCATGGTTCACAATTCCTCTGGCTTGTTATGTTGTACCATAAAAGTGGATTTCTACCAGACTACTCAAGTTTATGGTGTAGACTAGACTCGGGATACTCTAGTTGTGGGGTAATTTTAGAACATAATCCTAGTTTATTTTGGAATATTCGTGATCGACATCAAACAGGGAAAGAATTAACAGAAACTCAAAAACAAGTAAAATCGGCAACTAAAGAAGCAATTACAATGTTTGCTAAAAAATGCGAACAAGCTACCAGTGTTCCACTAGATCTATGGAGCATGATACTATATAACTATTAAACCTATGTGTGAAATAATATTTAATATTATTTGTAGGGAACCCGAGACTTGTCGAGGCTAAAGACCCTCAAAGAGTGCTTTGCACCCGACGACCCCTTTCATTAACAGGATGGTTGTCATCGGGCCAAAGGCCCTCTGAGCCGCGTAGCGGCGATTGGCAACCATCAATATAAGAGGAGGGAGTTCGGGCCTTTAGCCCTCCGTAGGCGCGCAGCGCCGTGAGGGAACCTTAATCGGCCCGAAGGGCCTCAGAGCGGCGGATCGGGGCCTTTGGCCCCTCCGGAGGACGCAAAGCGTCCGACCAGCCGCGATAGGTTCCCTCATAGAAAGTGATTTTTTTCGAAGGTATGTGTAGCGGGGAAACTCAAATATTAAAGAGGTTCCCCACTACGATGGAAAATAACGCTCGACGTAAACCAAAAAAGACTTTATCGCATATCATATCAAAATTAAAATCCAAATTAATACAGACCGAGACCATGAGTGTAGAATCAAACGGTACGCGTGAGCAAGTCGTCGAATTACATGAAAGATTAACTAGCACAGAAACTTGCAAAGATAAACTCTGGAAATCTAGATTTAATAAATTATGTCTGAAGTTTGGATTTTCGTTAAATGAAATGGACTTTATTCTCGAACACACTAGCGCAATAATTTCTGGAAGTTCTGCATTGTGGTGCTTTAAACCATGGTGTAAACTCTCTGAATACACAGGAGACTTAGATCTTTACATTAGATACTCGCTTACGGGATCACGTACAACTGAAAAATTTCTAGATTTAGCAATGAGAGCTAACGGATACACTTCAACTGATACTACTGATAAGATCATGAAATGTCCAGTTTGTAACAAATCAGAAGAAAGACTTAAAATGCTTAACCCATGTGGATGCAAAATTTGCACCAGTTGTATAGTTAAATTAGAAGATTCTAACAGACATCGATCATTGGAAGGGTACAAGTGTCCAAGCTGCGATCAAAAAGTTATTAATCTTAAAGATCAACTTGTGACAGATAACCACGAACAACATGGCATGGTTCACGAGTACTCTAAATTTGTTATAATTAGATATTATAAAGAATACACCAAGAAGTCGAAGAAAATTCAAGTCATATTTGTTGATAACCCAACAGAATGTGTTCAAAATTTTGACCTTTCATGTTGTTGTGTTTATATAAGAAGAACTAGTTGGCAACCTTCTTCACTAAAGTTAGAATATATGTATCACAACATTACACTTTTACACTCGGAGTCCCGAGACTCATCGCGGACTGTGGAAAATACTTGTGTATATATGTATTTTGGAGATATTCATGAGAAAAATCAAATTAGAATAAAGAAATACACCGAGCGCGGTTACAAAATACAATACGTAGACCCAGTTCACTGTATCAACTACTTAATTAACAACACAGAAACGCTCAGAAAAACAGGTCTAAACACCGACTTATTCAAGTATGTTATAAAAGACTACATTGTACCTTATGGTCAAGAACTTGTTGAAAAATGCGCACGTGTACAGACCGCGACAGGATCTGGAGTGTAAGTTAACTATGACACATCTTGTAAAATATATTAAATATATTTTTATACACTCACGAGCTGTACACAACCAGAAGTGGGACTTTAAGATTAGCGTCTATTATGATAATCTTGGTCTTCAATCAGACCTCCTTCTGGAGTATTTATACCTAAAGTAGTATACACATCTTTAACATTCGGGCCGCAATACTTAGTATCTAACATGAAGAATGGTTTTACGATGTATTCTGTTATATCTTTTGGCAGTTGTAAGTACTGAAGTTTTCTAGTTTGTTCACGACAGTTTTCATGAGCAAGTTGAGGCTTTAGCACATAGACTGTGAATCCACGCTCTGTATATTTTACGATTCTGGACACGTTGTGGTCTGAGAATTCTTCGGTATCTTTAACCCAAATTGCAATTTTGCGATCAAATAACTTCTTGTGAAGTCCTTTAGCTACTAAAGCTTGATGAATGTGATCATATGCTATGTAAATACTACAGCAACTTAGGTCAAAACGTTTAATGCTCTTAACTCTAGGATTTATACAGAATATTAATTGAATTTTACGTGTGGTGTTATTAACCGGGCCTGCATAGTTAAATTCTACAAGATATTTAATTTGTGCTAATTTGTGATAGTGTCTTAGATTTTGTTCTACGAGCATGCGTCGTGTTCGGTGTCCATTTTGAATACGTAATCCTAAACTTTCTGTTGATAAGTAAATATTATCAGTTGGTCTGTTACATCTTGGACAAGATACTTTAAATTCAATCTCTGTTTCAGGAAATACAGTGTTTTGGGCTTTTTCTTTGTTACACGCGTTGCAGCAAGTACATCCGCAAGGAGTGTTCATGTACAAATTTGCAGTAGAATTACACGAAGTACAACTCGTAGCAAGTTCAGTAAATTGAGCAACTTTAGTATAGCCCTGAAGAAATCTTTCAAAAGCACTGATTACGCTGTGCACTGTGTCTAAATTATAGTTTATAAAAAAGTCAATGTCTCCATAGTATTCTGGTTCTGAACTCATGCACCATACTGCAGCACCGCCAGAGATGTATATCTCAAATTGGCTCATGAGTTCTACTAACTGTTGGTAGTTTATGTGAAAACTTGTACATAATCTTGTTAACTTCTCAGTAAATCTGTATTCTGTATCTGGGAAATTCCAATATCTAGGAGTTTCTTCCATTGTTGTGGTTTTTATATCATAGGTATTCAGTTAAAAAATCACTTTCCGTGAGGGAACCTACGCGGCTCACAATTGCATGTCCCAATTACATTTTGCAGTGATCTGAGATGTACAATTTTCAGTCTTTTCAGTGTACACGTCTTCTAAGTCGCTGTCTTCAAATTCTGAATCTTCTCTTGAGCTAGGATCTGTATCTTCATCTGTTAAATATGGTAATCCTGAACTTCTAAGACGAAACTCTTTGACAATATTTCCATCTTCGTCAAAATGTTGTTCAAAAGTTCTACGATTTTTTACAATTTGTTTTCTTGCAACTACTTTTTGAAATCTAGCACGTTCCTCTTTAGGAACTACTATAACTTGACTTGACTCAGGCTGCACAAGTTTACAGCTAACGGTTTCAGAAGTCTGGTCACTTATTTTTTGAATGTTTTGCTGAATCATAGAATCAAATTGAGCTTTTGAACGAGAAAAGTTTGTGATATATTTTGAAATTCTTTTACTAATTTTCTTTTTTGTAACTTCATTTTTTATTCTTAAAGATTTATCTAAGTCTTTATATTTGTTATATCTAGATATTAAGTCTTCTCTTTCAATATCATTTTCTTCTTGTTTAATTTTATCTTCATAATAATCATGAATTTCTTTATTATAAAGTTGATATTGAGGTTCAATGCTACTCATAATTTTATCAGTGAGCATTTGACCTCTAGTATCACGTTTAATTTGCCCGTTATAGTTATATAACAGTGAGTTTCTTGTAGCATCTGTACATATAACTTTGTCTTTTAAAACAGGTTGAAATTTTTCAATAATGCCTTTAGCACTATTTTTTAAGTCTGTAATTCCGACAGTTTTACCAGTTTCTTTAAGCAGTTCATCTGTTATAGGTTCAAGATTTTGAACATATAAGTTTATTATATTTGAGTTATTAATCGTATTATTAACATAAGTTGAATGATTTGTTATTTTATTAAAATGTTTTTCAAAAGATTCTATTTGTTCATTTTTAGACTTAAGTCTTCCTCTCAAAAATTCTATTTCTTTTTCATGTTTTGTGTTAACTTCTTTTAATGATTCTATAACTTGAGATGTACTCATTTTGACTATAGACAGTTCATTAGTAACATCTTTAAGATTATTTTCAAGAGTATGAACTTTATTATTATTATCAACTTTAATATCTTGAATTTCTTTATTATGTTTTTCTATGAGATTTTGAATTTCTTGAGCATGTTGAGATATTATTTGTTTTAAGGCATATTCTTCTTTCTTAGAACATGATTTAAGATGTTTTCGTAAAGATGATTCTGAAGATAAATTTAAATTACAAAATGTACATATAAACGTTAATTCTTCTGATCTATTACATACAGTTTCAATGTGAATTTTAAGTGCTCTTTTAGATGAAAAACTCTTTTTGCAAAATTCGCAGAGATTTTGTGTACTCATTTTAAATATAACGAATACTTCTTTAAACGTGTTTACCGAAACGGCGCCTTTTTATTCCTAACGGGCGCCTCGTTCTCCACAAAGATGAACGTCTAATTTTAAACAAATGAAAATAGGCTTTAGTTTATAGTCTAGAATACTTCCTAATTACATTTTCTCTAATCTTATATCAAGGGCTATTTTTTTAAAAAAATACTAAAGAATAAACATTAAGTATTCTTTCTTAAAACTTTAAAATTTTAGTCTTTAAAAAGATATTGACTAAATATTAGTAAAAAGATACTATTTTTATTTATTTTATTTTAGAGGGTATTACACACAAAAAATAAAAGTGTGTAATATATCTTTATTTTTTAAATGTTTTTAAAGCCCATGAGAAGTCTAATATAAGTACTACACTCCAGCTCATGAACATAGTCTTTAAATTCCCAACACTTTTTTAATCTCTTCAAGATCTAACTCGATTTGTTCTTTACATTCTTGAAGGTTACCAAAGGTCATCTTTGGTCTAATGAAATTAGTTGCATGTATTGTCACTATTTTGTCATAAAGATCTAAATCAGTAAATCCAATACAATGAGCTTCAACTTTTATACTTGACTTATCAGGAACAGTATCGATGTAAATACATGCTTTATATGTTTCAGTAGTTGTATGTAAAAATCCAGCATATACACCAAGTTCAGAAACCAGTCTTGATGTGTAAACATTGGCTGTAGGAACACCTAGAAGTCTAGCTTCTTTATTTCCATGTTGGACTGGTCCAGTAACTGTAAACATTTTTATATTATATAACAGTAGTCTTTAACACTTGGAAAATATACATGAGATCATATACTACAGACCGCGACAGATCAAAACCTACTAACTTTCTCGGGTTATGCAAGCTCAGCGAGCTTGCAACCCTAAGAGAAATTGGTAGGTTTTGTTCGGATCTGGAGTGTATAGATTGGGGTCTGGATATCCTTAGCAATCTCTCATCTTACAGTTTGTTTGGATCGGGCGAGTAAACTGATTTTTTTGTTTTGTTAACATAAACTTAAATTAAAAACTATGCTACGTGAATATATATCCTGCAAAGTTAATCATCTTGGACAAGTTATAAATGACAATATCAAAGATGATTGTATAAATTATATTATTCAATATATAAATAATCAGAAATATCTTTTTTTTGATGATTCATATATTGAACTTTTAGTTAGAAGTTTTATAGATATAGCAAACGAACCAGTAATACACGATCAAGATTACGATCAAGATTACGATCAAGATTACGATCAAGATGAAATACATATTTATTTGTCATATCCAGATTTATTTGATGACCAAAAATTATCGTTTGAGACACAAAAGACTCCTATTAAATTTAGTAATTTATATAAAACTATAATTGATGATAAAATTAAAAAAGAACAATCTCAAAATAAAAATAATGATTACAGAGACTTTTGTTTTATAGAACTGGATTATATAAAAGAGTATATTGATTATGAATTATATAATCGTATATATAATCTGATTTTTACATTTATATACTACATAGATAAAATAAAAGAAGAACATACTGATCTGCAGTGTAAATTACCTTTATTTCTAAAAAACTATATATCTTATATTGAATCAGAAGGCATATCTTCTAATAAACATTATAATTCTTTTAATGAAATAATTTTAATTATGGTAGTTGTAGAATATATACATAAATTAATTAATAATGAAATAAAAGAATATTATTCAAAATTTAACACAACTATTACATTACACTCCACGAGAAGGAATTCGAGTGTAGAACAAACTAAAACAAAAGAATATAAAGAATATAAAGAAACATTATTAATATTATCATTATGGCTTCCATATGAATATATAATATATAACTTATTGTCATGTTTTAAATTACAAGAAGATATAGTATTAAAATTATCACTGAATTTATGCGATATGTATTATAATCAATCTTCGCAAAAAAAAGCACATTGCTTAATATATAATTCAAATAATGAAATGTTAGTATTAACTCTTAACCAAATATATATTAAAAGTATTCTTAAATATTACTACCGCGAGGCGAGCTTGGCCTCGTCAAGGCGAGCCTTGCCAGAGAGAACATATCTTGAGTATAAAAATATATATGACTTAACCAAAAAAGAATTAGATAAAGTAAAATTTAATATAAAATATAGTTTACCTGGAGGTGGTATTAATGCAATTGAATTATATAAACTTACACTTAGTAGCACATCAAAAGAAGATGTTACAGACCGTGACAGGAAGCTAGAGTGTAAGTATGATAATATAATTATAACAAGGGAAATAAAAGAAGAATTAGATATTAATGTTAATTGTAACAATGTTATTCATAAAGATAATAATCGTATAATTTATTTTGATAAAATAAGTTGTAATACTAAAATTAAAGTTGATCCGATAGAAATTTTTGACTATAATTTTGTTAATATTAACAGTAATCCTAAATTATTTAATAATAATATAAAATTAGCTCTTCAATATAAACCATATTAGAGAGACTTACTGGGCAATTATGGCTCACATCCGGTGACATCTGGACCTTCGGTCCTCTAGAGGATAATAAAAATTAGTCATAAAATAAATATATTTAATATATTTAAATGGTATATGTACAGTCAAACGCTTTATCCCAAGAAGTTATCTCACAAATTTTATCTTTAAAAGAAGTTACTTTAGCAAAACAGCAAATAGACCTGCGATCAACAGGATATATAACTTTTGACATTCATCTAACTCCGGAACTTAAGTCAGAATTAGAAAACCTGTTTGGACAAAAGTTCTTGACAACTTCTACTGGTCACTTTTCTGGGATCCAAAAAATTCCTATGAGATGGATCAAAGGAGACACATTACCTCATATTGATAAGTCTATAAACTCTACAGAGTTCGATACTACTTATTTAGTATATTTAACTAATAGTATTGGTAAATTTTTAATTGACACGCAAGAATATCCTATTGAAGCCAACACAGCTTTTAATTTTTCAGAAGCTGTAGTGCATGAAACTATAAACACCGGAAGTGAACCTCGTTTATTATTAGGCCCAATGAATGAACAAGGTTTATCAGTCGGAGGAGGTACAAGTATCTCAGCTCCTGGAGGATCTACTGTTTACATTAGACAAACTAGCGCAGTTACTGCTCCAGAATACGATTTAAATCCTAGTTTCACGTCACCTATCTCAATAAGTTTTCCAGTTTTTATTACTAATACAAACACAGGACTAGGATTTCTTGAAGTTAAATTTACAACAGATTTAACTCTTACAAATGCGTATGACTATTTTATTTGTCAATCACAAAATATTCAATTTGGTTCAAAAGAGTTAAAACCTGATGGTTCTAGACCCGTTATTACTGTTCAAGTAAATAATTATGACGGATTTTTAAATAACGGCAGTAACGCATTTAATGGTTTTAATAATATCCATGTATTTAATCTTGTTATTGATGGAACTGGATACACAACACAAATTGGAGCTGGATGGTTGTGTCAAAAGTATTTTGCTAACTCTTCAACTGGAGTCCGTGTAGTAAACTGTTCTAGCATGGGAGAAATAAGTGGAGACTCTGGAGGAATTTGCGGACAATTTACCGCACTTAACAGTGGTAATGTCACTGTTATTGGCTGTTCTTCGTCAGGAGACATTACATCGTCAACCTCAGGCGGTATTATAGGATCATATGCTGGTAGCAATTCTGGACAAATTACAATCAACTCTTGTTGGAGTTCAGGAAATATTACAGGAGATGGTTGTGGTGGTATATTAGGAGCAATTTCTGAAAATGT
>JACCDX011254882.1_pt1 | contig 10972 bp, 15 predicted proteins | sample 7449681 | NCBI WGS metagenome assembly JACCDX01 (sample SAMN15323450, study PRJNA562643) | freshwater metagenome | isolation source: river surface water | place: USA:Blue River Watershed | collected 2017-08-18 | reverse complement strand
TGTTACAAAGCACCTGAAGCCGAATGCGCAGAACCCACAGGGTGGCATTGTAACCGAAGAAGCTCCTATTGCAATATCTAACGTGATGCTGTGGGACGCGAAAGCGAAAGCACCTGCCCGCATTACCCGCGAGCGCAAGGAAAACGGTTTTGTTCGTGTATCTAAAAAATCAGGGGAAGTAATTAAATAATGGCAACGACAGCAACATACAGCCCGCGCTTACTCAAAAAGTACAGGGAGGAAGCAGCACCCGCGCTGATGAAGAAGTTCGGGTACAAAACGGTGATGGAATGTCCCCGTCTTGTAAAAATATGCCTGAACCAGGGCGTAAAAGGTTCTACATCTGACAAGAAGATGATAGACGAGGCGGTGAATGAAATGACGATCATTACCGGCCAGAAAGCAGTACCGACAATGTCTAAAAAAGACATTTCTAACTTCAAGCTGCGTAAGAACATGCCTATCGGCTGCCGTGTTACGCTGCGTCATGTGAAGATGTACGAATTCCTGGATCGTTTGATCTCTGTGTCTCTGCCACGTGTACGTGACTTCAAAGGTGTGAACGAAAAATCATTCGATGGCCGTGGTAACTATACAATGGGTATCACTGAGCAGATCATCTATCCGGAGATCAACATCGATAAGATCGCTCGTATCAGCGGTATGGACATCACTTTCGTGACTACCGCGAAAACTAACGAAGAGGCTTACGAACTCCTGAAGCAAATGGGTATGCCATTTACTAACATGGAGAAAACAGGAAAATAATTTCTTAGCAAAAAGACAAATGAAAGCGACCGGATGGTCTTGGCCATCGGAAGCTAAAACATAAAAATACTATGGCAAAAGAATCAGTAAAAGCCCGCCAGCGTAAACGTGAGTACCTGGTAGCCAAATATGCCGCTAAACGTGCGGAACTGAAAGCAGCAGGAAATCTTGAAGCACTTGATAAGCTTCCGAAGAATTCTTCAGCTGTTCGTCTCAGGAACCGTTGCCAGCTTACTGGCCGTCCACGTGGCTACATGCGTCACTTCGGTATATGCCGCAACATATTCCGCGACATGGCGCTTGATGGCAAGATACCAGGCGTACGAAAGGCAAGCTGGTAATCCACTCTCCCGCGGGATGGGTGCATGTTTCAAAGTCGGTTCAATAGGAATCGATACTCGTAACAAAATTTCTTACAAAAACACACAAAATTAAAATGGTAACAGATCCAATAGCAGACTTCCTTACCCGTATCCGTAATGCACAGATGGCGCGTCACCGTATCGTTGAGATCCCTGCGTCAAATGTTAAGAAGCGTATGACAGAGATCCTTTATGAAAAAGGATATATCCTGAAGTACAAGTTCGAAGACGACAACAAGCAAGGTGTCATCAAGATCGCGTTGAAGTATGATCCTCAGACTAAAGAGCCGGCTATCAAATCGCTTGAGCGTGTAAGTCGTCCGGGTCTTCGCCAGTATGCAAAACCTTCTGAGATCCGTAGGGTACAGAGTGGCCTCGGTATCGCAATCGTGTCAACTTCTAAAGGTGTAATGACCGACAAAGAAGCTCGCGTTCAGAACGTAGGCGGTGAGGTAATGTGTAATATTTACTAAGATAGTTTCCGGGTTTCCGGTTATTTATAACAGCTGATAATATAAAGTTCTCTATACGGTAACTGAAAACAGCTTAAACAAATCATAACAAAAAATAGAATTTTATGTCACGTATAGGTAAGCGCGTAATTAGTGTCCCTAAAGGAGTAACCATCACTGTCACTCCGGCAAACGAAGTAGTAGTAAAAGGTCCTAAAGGCGAATTGCGCCAGCAGATGGATCGCGACATCAAACTGAACATCGAAGGTGATCAGGTTGTTGTAGAGCGTCCTACAGATCAGATCCGTCACCGCGCACTGCACGGTTTGTACCGCTCACTGGTTGCAAACATGGTGGTAGGTGTTACGGAAGGTTTCAAGAAAGATCTGGAGTTGGTAGGTGTGGGTTATCGTGCAGCCGTTACCGGTCAGCAGATCGATTTGGCACTCGGCTTCTCTCACAACATCATTTTCGATCTTCCAAAAGAGATCAAAGCATCTGCTACTGCGGAAAAAGGTAAGAACCCAACTATATCGCTCGAATCTATCGACAAGCAGTTGCTGGGTCAGGTAGCAGCGAAATTGCGCAGCCTGCGTAAGCCTGAACCATACAAAGGAAAAGGTGTTCGCTACATGGATGAAGTTGTTCGTCGTAAAGCTGGTAAGTCTGCAGGTAAATAATCGGCAGGTAGCGTAAAGGGTTAAAACATTTCAATACTAATTAAAAAACTCCGGTAGCCTTCTCGTAAAAAGGAAGAGCCCGTAAATAAAATCAAAATAAAATGGCACAAGATCCAAAAGTATTACGTCGTCAGAAACTCCGTTGGCGCATTCGCGCTAAGGTGTCTGGTACTGCGCTGAAGCCAAGGCTTTCTGTATTCCGCAGCAACAGCGACATCTACGCGCAGCTGATCGATGACGCAACTGGAACTACAATTGCCGCGGCTAATTCCCGTCAGAAGGATATCGCTGCAGTAGGTGGTACTAAAGTGGAGAAGTCAATGAACGTTGGTAAATCACTTGCTCAGAAAGCAGCAGCGGCAGGAATCACTACGTGTGTTTTCGATCGTGGTGGTTATCTGTATCACGGTCGTGTTAAGGCAGTAGCTGACGGCGCACGTGAAGGTGGCTTGAACTTCTAATCTGACCGGTAATAAATTGAATAGAAGCCGGTAGAATGCCGGGTACTGAAACAAAATAAAATAATTGCGTGAAACGGTTGAAACCGTTCGGCTAATAAAAATAGTATGAAGACACAATTCAATCGCGTAAAAGGCGGCGATCTGGAACTCCAGGAAAAAGTAGTGGCTATCAACCGCGTTGTTAAAACAACCAAGGGTGGTCGTGCGTTCAGTTTCTCTGCTCTCGTGGTAGTAGGTAACGGCAATGGTGTTGTAGGTCATGGTCTTGGAAAAGCCAAAGAAGTTCAGGAGGCGATCACCAAGGGTATCGACGACGCTAAGAAAAACCTCATCAAAGTGCCTGTAATGCACGGTACTATCCCTCACGAGCAGTTCGCAAAAGAAGGCGCTGCGAAGGTGTTGATCAAGCCTGCCGCTCACGGTACAGGTGTGATAGCAGGAGGTAGCATGCGTGCTGTTCTGGAATCAGCTGGTATCACCGACGTTCTGTCTAAGTCGTTGGGTTCAGCTAACCCGCACAACGTGGTTAAAGCTACATTCGCTGCTTTGGGTATGCTCCGCGAGCCTGTACAGGTTGCTCGTCAGCGCAATATAAGCCTGAAGAAAGTATTCAACGGATAATATTTGTAACAGGGAACAAAGCGGCACCGGAATGGTCTTGTTTTGTTCCCCTATTTTTTCCAATTCAGAATTCGATTCGTTATGTCAAAGATAAAAATTACACAGGTGAAAAGCGGGATCGACCGCATGGAGCGTCAAAAGCGCACCCTCAAGGCTCTTGGCCTTCGCCGTATGCTGCAGACAGTGGAAGTTGAAGCCACTCCGCAGATCCTCGGTATGGTTAAAGCTGTTCATCACCTGGTGAAAGTAGAAGAAGTAAAATAATATTTTTTAACGGAATTGCGAGCGGTTATACATTCCGCGCAAGTTCAAAAATTGTAAGCAAATGCAACTGCACAATCTTAAACCAGCAGCTGGTTCAGTAAAAAAGACAAAACGTATTGGTCGTGGTGAAGGTAGCGGTCACGGTGGTACCTCAACAAAAGGTAGCAAAGGACAGCAGGCCAGGACCGGTTACCAGTCAAAAAGAGGCCACGAGGGTGGCCAGATGCCTATCCAGCGTCGTATGCCTAAACGCGGTTTCATCAATCCGTTCCGCGTTGACTACAAAGTATTTAACATCGGTCAGGTTGACTTCCTCGTCGAGAAATACAGCCTCGCTGAATTCACTCCGGATCTCCTTTACATTAACGGACTCATCAACCGCACTGATCTTGTAAAGATCCTTGGAAGCGGAGAGGTGAAATCGAAAATAGCTTTCAAGGTGAACGCGGCAAGCGCAAAAGCCAAAGAAGCTATAGTAGCCGCAGGAGGTACCATAGAAATTCTTTAAGATAATAAGACGCATTTTTTGGTTAAATGCGTCTTTTATCGTTTATTCGCAATTCATTTTTTGATCAATTTCAGTTACTGTGAAGAAATTTATTGATAAACTTAAAAATATCTGGAGCATTGACGAACTGCGCAAGCGTATTGTTTACACAATAGTGCTTGTTTTGGTTTATCGTGTAGGTTGTTATATCGCCCTTCCAGGTATCAACCCCTCTAAACTTGCTGACGATGGCGGTCCTGGTGGCATTTTGGGTATTCTCAACATGTTCGCCGGTGGCGCATTCAGCCGTGCTTCTATTTTTGCATTGGGTGTAATGCCATACATCTCTGCTTCTATCTTCATGCAGCTTGCGGGTATCGTTATCCCTCAGGTTGCTAAAATGCAGAAAGAAGACAGCGGTCGTCGCAAGATCAACTCTTATACTCGTTACCTCACAGTTATCGTTACCGCTTTCCAGGCCAGTGCATATGTTGCTTATCTGCGTTCTCCGCAATATGCTTCAGCTCTCGCGCCTGAGTTCAGCGTGTTTATGTTCTGGTTGTCAACTGTGGTAGTTCTTACCGCCGGCACGTTGTTCGTTATGTGGATGGGCGAAAAGATCACCGATCGTGGTATCGGAAATGGTACTTCACTTATCATTATGGTGGGTATCCTTGCACGTTTTCCTCACTCAATCGTTCAGGAACTTAGCTTCAAGAACGAAGGTGGCGGCGGCGGACTCCTCATCTTCCTCATCGAGATCGCTATTTTCATTGCTGTTATTATTGGTCTTATCCTCCTTACACAAGGTGTTCGTAAGATTCCGCTGAACTACGCTCGTCGTATCATTGGCAGCACAAACGCGGCTAAAGAAGTGAGCGGTTCACGTGACTTCATTCCTTTGAAAGTAAACTCTGCAGGAGTGATGCCTATCATCTTTGCTCAGGCAATGATGTTCATCCCTACCATCTTCACAGGTTTCACCACCAACGAAAGTGCGAGCGGCTTCCTTAAAGCAATGTCTGATAACACTACGCTTCTTTACAACCTTATCTATGCAGTAATGGTGATAGCGTTCACGTACTTCTACACAGCGCTTATCTTCAATCCTACAGAGATGGCTGATAACCTGAAGCGTAACAACAGCTTCATTCCGGGTGTTAAGCCGGGCGAGGACACAGCAAACTATATCGCTACTATCATGGACCGCATTACTCTTCCGGGTGCTGTGTTCCTGGCTATAGCTGGTATCCTTCCGGGTCTTGCATCCCTCATGGGTGTTACAAGCGGTTTCGCATCATTCTTCGGTGGTACATCAATGCTCATCGGTGTGGGTGTTATCCTCGATACGCTGCAGCAGGTAGAAAGCTATTTGCTGATGAACCACTACGATGGTCTGATGAAGACAGGTCGTATCACTGGTCGTACAGTATCTGGTACAACCGGCGGCACTACTCCATCAAGGAGTGTATCGGCTTAATCAGGCACAAAATTCTTTTCATATCTTTACGGCCTGTCGGATCGACAGGCCTTTTTTTTGAATTATGATCCATATTAAAACAAATCAGGAGATAGAAGTAGTGCGCAAAAGTGCCTTACTTGTATCCGCTACTCACACCGAAGTAGCAAAAATGCTCAAGCCCGGTATCACCACATTGTCTATCGACAAAATGGCCGAGACTTTCATCCGAGACAACGGCGGTGTTCCGTCATTCAAGGGATACAATGGTTTCAGGTACACACTCTGCATTTCTGTAAACGAGGTTGTAGTACATGGTTTTCCCGGTGCTTACGAGCTGAAAGACGGCGATATCATATCTGTAGATTGTGGCGTTTATATGAACGGCTATCACGGCGATTCTGCCTACACATTTGCCATAGGTAATGTACAGCCCGACGTACTGCAGTTGCTGCGCGTGACCCGCGATTCGGTATTTAAGGGGGGCGAGCAGGCGCACGACAATAATCGTGTGGGTGATATCTCCTATGCCGTTGAACAATATTGCTCAAAGGTGCATCCTTACGGGGTTGTTAGAGACCTAGTAGGGCACGGAATAGGTAAGAAGCTGCACGAAGACCCTCAGGTCCCTAATTACGGTCGCAGAGGCGACGGAAAGCGCCTTAAAGAAGGTATGGTGCTGGCTATCGAGCCAATGATCAATCTGGGTACCCGGGAAGTTTACACGCTGGATGATGGTTGGACCGTTGTGACCAAAGATGGTAAGCCATCGGCTCACTTCGAACATACCGTTGCTGTTCGTAAGAATCGCGGAGAGACTTTATCATCATTCGTAGACATCGAAGCCGCAGAACGTGCCAATCCGGAGCTGAACAGCAGCCACTATGCTACCCCGGTCACAGTCACCGAAATGTAAGAGACTGTGGTCCATAGGTTTTTGAATGTCGTTTTCTTCTTAAATTCGTTTCATCATTAAGGTTTTATGAGAAAAGTACTATTAGCCGCGTCATGCATTGTAATGCTTGCTTCCTGCGAGGAGAAAGCGCCTGTGATCAATTTTGGAGAGCCAATCGCGCAAGACACAACATTTGTGCTGCCTACCGTGCCGGCCGCGGAAAAACACAATGTGCTCGTGGAAGAATTCACAGGCCAGAGTTGCAGCAACTGTCCTGCGGCTCATGAGTTGCTTACCGAGATCCAGCACGCGCACGAACCGGGTCGTATAAACGTAATAGGGCTCTATTTTGAAGGTATCACCCAAACACGTCCGCCGCACGACGCTAAATACGATTTCCGCAATGCTCAGGCAAAACTCATCGCAACCGACGTGTATTCGGGCGTAAGTTCAATTCCCGCAGGTGGTGTAGAGCGTGTGGCGATAGGAGGCACAATAAAACTTGACAGGAGTGTATGGACCAGCACCATCGAATCCCGCCTCAATGTACCGTCACCGGTGAACCTGAAAATTGAAAGCGAATACAATGCTACTGATTCTATCGCATCCATTCGTGCTACTTTGGTTTATACGAGCAAGGTCGATTTTCCTCACAACATTTCGATTGTTGTGGTAGAAGATTCCATCATTGACAAACAGGAATATCCGAGCACCCATCCTGTGCACCCTGGCTACGATGAAGCGTATTTATTCACCAATGTTTTCCGAGGAATGGTGACCAGTGCGCCATACGGAGATCCGGTATTGACGTCAGTTACCGCTAAAGAGCCTGGGAGGGCCTTTATCAAGAATTTCAAATACAAATTGACGAACGCACTCAATCCGGCTAATTGTAGGGTGATTGCATTCATCAATTCTACAAAGTCAGGTGATCCGCAGATCATTCAATCTGCGCAGGTAAAACTGAAGTAAGATCTACTTCTTCTCTGCAAGCAACTTCACTTTTGTGTAATTGTGCCTCAGGCTCCTCCATGCGGTTGTCATTTCCGCAAACAGAGGAATATTCTGTGTGCCCCCGAAATCATGGAATCTGGTGATGCCTATCTCCAGAGCCATTATTTTCGCTATTTCTTTGCCCTTCAGGCTGTCACTCAGTATCAGTAGCTCTGGCACCTGGGCACCGAAAATAGGCGTCAGCATTTGTGTATATCCCGCTGTGTTGAACATCTTCACAACATGAGCCGAGCCGGTAATGGTAGTTATGGCGCAGGTTGTAGATACTTTCTCATGTTCCGGAACCATCACGTTCGACGTTACATCTATGATCACCTTCCGGCGCACATCTTCAAGCCAGTAAGCAGCTTCCCGCACATCCTTTGGTTCTGTAGCTATAATGATGAGGTCGGCTATGGCTGCGGCCTGCGAAATGTTGCAGGCATATATGCCTGCAACGTCCGGTACTCCGGAACCGGCCACCTCTCCCGATTGGGTAGCCATATATACTTCATGATCTGATGCGGCAAATGCTTTTGCATACCGTATCGCGATGTCCGTATTGCCGATGATGGCAATATTCATTGATGCTAATTTCTTAAATTCCATGCGCTTCGTTTTTAAAACCATTCAATCACTAAGAAATGCTTTTGTATCACTGCCTCCAACTGCGCCCGGCTTGGTTTTGCCGGTTTTACAGAGGCAAAGATCATCAGTATTTTTTCATCGAATTACTGGTCATGTTTTGTGTATATGAGTAAATTTCTACACAATTTTCCAATCCACCAACTGATGATGTGTGGAATTTTTGCCACATTTTTTTGACAAAACCAGGCTGAACAGGTAGCACATTGATTGAATATATTCTATGAAAATTAAATTATGGAATATGAATAATAAATATTTAAAATGAAACCATTTTTTGTGTCCGGGCAACATTGGACAGACTTTTGCCTCAATCGCATTACCTTAGCAAACCTAAAAGAGCAGTATATATGCGAATGCACGAAGTGCAGACGGCCACCGACAAAAAAGCCTTTATTCAGCTAGCGGTGGACCTTTATGCCAACGACCCCAATTGGATACGTCCGTTGGATAAGGATATTGAAGAGGTGTTTGACGTGGAAAAGAACAAGTTCTTTAAGCGTGGTGAATGTAAACGATGGCTGTTAAAGGACGAGAATGATAGGGTGGTGGGGCGTATTGCCGCATTTGTGAACAGACAATACAAGCAGGAACAGCCCACCGGTGGTATAGGATTTTTTGAGTGTGATAACAACTACGAACATGCTGTTTTCATGTTCGATCATTGCAGGGAATGGCTGAGAGAAAGGGGCATGGAAGCAATGGATGGTCCTATCAATTTCGGCGAGCGCGACAAATGGTGGGGATTATTGGCAGAGGGTTTTTATCCGCCATTATATGGTATGACCTACAACCCGCCGTATTACGTGGATTTTTTTGAAAAGTATGGCTTCAGGACATACTTCAATCAGATATGTTTTTCGCTGCAAGTACAGGCGCGTTTGCAAGAGAAATTCTACGAACGCCATGCGGCTTATGCTGCCGATCCCGAGTATCAGGCAAGGCGAATAGAGAAGAATAAACTGGAGAAATACGCGCGCGATTTCGCCTACATCTACAACAAAGCATGGGCAGGCCATGGTGGCGGAAAGGAAATGGAGGAGAAGGCGGTGCTGAAGCTATTTAAGACCATGAAACCCGTGATGGATGCAGACCTGGTCTGGTTTGTGTACCACAAGGAGCAGCCAATTGCCATGTGGGTCAATCTGCCGGATCTCAATCAGTACTTCAAACATCTTAACGGCAAGTTCGGTCTGCTACAAAAGATTCAGTTTCTATTGCTCAAACAGTTTGGCAAGTGCAACCGTTTTGTGGGCATCATATTTGGTGTTATCCCCGAGTACCAAGGCAAAGGAATCGACGGCTTTTTAATCGTTTCCGGTGCTAATGTCATTCAGCCAATGCGCAAGTACACCGATTATGAGATGCAGTGGATAGGCGACTTTAATCCGAAGATGATCAACATTGCTGAGAGTCTCGGTACCAAGCGCTCGCGCAAGCTCATTACCTATCGATATCTGTTTGATCGGAACAAAGAATTTAAGGAACACAGGAAGCTGTAATGCCCGCCGAAAAAGGTTTTCACAACAAAAGACAAGAGACAGAATGTACACATATTTAGCGCTGGGTGACTCTTACACGATTGGAGAGCAAGTGCCGGCCACAGATAATTTTCCCAACCAGACTACACGCATGCTGCGTTCATCCGGCATTGAAGTGACCGATCCGGTGATCATAGCAACTACAGGATGGACCACCGACGAACTGGCAGCATCAATAAGGGAGCACAACATTCGCGACACTTTCTCGTTTGTGACATTGTTGATCGGCGTCAACAATCAGTACCGTGGTCGCAGCATAGAAAATTATGAGGACGAGTTTTTGCAACTGCTCAATACCGCCGTTGCATTTGCCGGCAACCATACAAATCGTGTGTTTGTGCTGTCCATACCCGATTGGGGTGTAACACCATTTGCCGCAGACAGAGACCGTGCGAAAGTGGCAAGTGAGATAGACGCATACAATGCATCTTGTCGTCGTATCGCTTTGGAAAATGGTTGTCATCACCTGGACATAACTGATAGCACAAGGGTGCACGGCAATGATGCCGAATACCTTGTTGTTGATGAGTTGCACCCATCGGGCAAGGAATACGCAATATGGGCGGAGCGCCTTACAGAGCAGATAATAGAAGAATTGACGAAATAGAATAACAGACAGGAATGAGCACTGCAGATAATTCCATACTCGGACTGAAAATGCCTACTGACCCGCGATGGGCCGATCTTGCATCGGTGTCGTTAGAGGAAATACTTACTGATCATGCCTTTTGCGAACAGAAGGCGGCTACACAGTGCATCACACTCATTCAGCGTTATGCCGACAGGGAAGATTTGGTGAACGCACTGTCGCCAATTGTTACAGAGGAGTGGGGGCATTTTCGTATGGTGTGGGCCGAGATGAAAAAGCGCGGATTTACACTGGGTAAGCAGCGAAAGGATGAGTATGTAAATCTGCTGCTGGCAAACGAACCGAAGAATGTGCACGGTGAAGAAAAGTTGCTGCACAAGCTCATGATATGCGCGCTTATCGAGGCACGTAGCTGCGAGCGATTCAGGTTATTGTCAGAGAATCTGGAAGAAGAAGCGCTCAGGAAGTTTTACCACAAGTTCATGGTGTCGGAAGCAGGACACTACCGATTGTTCATCGATCTGGCTACACAGTATTTCGACGCTGCCAAGGTGCGCGACGCATGGCAGCAATGGCTGAGGATAGAAGAGGGTGTGTTGCAGCAGTTGGTGCCCCGTGGCGACAGGATGCATTAATGCTGTCGCTGTAACAGGCTCACACGCACGCTTTTTACTGTTCCCCTGAAGTCGGACGATGACGAAATAGATACCTTGATTTTACCATTATCAGCCTTGATGGGTATTTCCATATAGGAC
>JACCDX010305307.1_pt1 | contig 10972 bp, 15 predicted proteins | sample 7449681 | NCBI WGS metagenome assembly JACCDX01 (sample SAMN15323450, study PRJNA562643) | freshwater metagenome | isolation source: river surface water | place: USA:Blue River Watershed | collected 2017-08-18 | reverse complement strand
GGTGCGATTGGAGCACAAGGTGCTAAAGGTTCACAAGGACCATCACCACAAGGACCACAGGGTGCGATAGGAGCCACAGGTGCACAAGGTAACTCTCCGATTGGAGCACAAGGAGGAGCGGGTGCTAGAGGAAACCAAGGATCATCTCCGATTGGTGCACAAGGACCGGCAGGAGCCACAGGTGCACAAGGTAACTCTCCGATTGGAGCACAAGGACCTCAAGGACCAAGAGGATCACAAGGACCTTCACCAATAGGTCCAACAGGAAGTCCAGGTGCTCAAGGTGCACAGGGTAACTCTCCGATAGGACCACAAGGTTATCAAGGAGGTACAGGACCTGTAGGTAATTCACCAACAGGACCTCAAGGACCAGCAGGTGCAATAGGTTTGACAGGACCTCCAGGACCTTCACCAACAGGACCACAAGGTCCACAAGGAAACGTAGGTCCATCACCGCCAGGACCTCCAGGACCACAAGGAGCAAGAGGACCCCAAGGATATGTAGGACCACAAGGACCAAGAGGACCACAAGGGTATCAAGGAGGAACAGGAGCACCAGGCCCAACAGGAAACCAAGGAGGAGCAGGTGCAATAGGACCTCCAGGACCTACAGGTAATACAGGACCACAAGGACCTCCAGGACCACAAGGAAACCAAGGACCAACAGGACCTCCAGGACCTCCTTCGGATAAAAGATTGAAAAAAGATGTTCAACTAATTACCGAAGCAATTAACAAGATCTCAAAAATAAGAGGTGTTACGTATAAGAGAGTTTGGAGAAATGAACAAGGAGAAATCATAAGAATATCACCAAATAAAGATTATGGTTTCGTGGCACAAGAAGTTGAGAATGTTATTCCTGAAATGGTAATTCTTGAACCTGAAACAGATTTCCGTACTGTAAAATACGCTGAGTTAGTTTCGGTTTGTATTCAAGCGATTAACGAACAAAAACAAATACTGAATAATTCAGAGAAAAATTTAGAAATCTTGGAAGCAAGAGCAAAAGAAAAGGGGTTAATTTAAACCCCTTTTTTATTTATAATACTTTTTATTTCTTCTGATGTGTTGTATAACATTGTTAAGAATCTCGGCCAAATCCTTGGATTGAATTTCTTGATTAGTTCAATGTACGTGATATAATATGGATCTTCTTTAGAAGTTATGAATTCAGATGTTTTAGGATAGTCTGTTGTCATATTAGAGAATACTTTTGACACTTTACTATCTAGCATGTTCTCATCATTAATTCTTGATAAAATATCTAAAGATAATTTATTCAACGGTTCTCCTTTACCAAAGTAATTTAAAATGTTATCCAATGATTTTTGTAAGAATCTTTTATTATCTAAATTTCTTAATCTTTCAATTCTTCTTTTGAATTCATTAACTAATCCTTCCAAGAATTCATTTGTGATTGCTCTGAATTCAATAGGATGACCCCAATACGCTTCATCACTTTTTTCGTTATATGTTGATAAAAACTTCGGGCTCATTTTTGTAGATTGTGATGGATCTGTTGCGTGTAACATTTCATGGTAAATGGTAAGGAATAGGTTTTTCTTTGAACCATATTCTTTTGGTTGAAGTTCCATAACAAAATCCATAGGATCTCTTGAAAACTTTGGCTTTGTATCCATGAAACCGATATACTTCAATCTTGGATTGACAACAACTTTAACATAACCGTCAGTACCATCAGATGTTTTGAATTGAAATCCATCAACCAAAGTTTTCTTTTTGAATTCTTTGTTTCTCATACCCCATAACTTTTCAGTAAGGGACACAAGCTTTTGATAAGTTTCAGGATCAAATTGAAATCTTTTCTGTTCGCTGATTACGTTTGTTAATATGTCTATAATTTTGATCATCTATCTAAATCCGTGCTCCAATCGATTGGTATTTCCTTTGGTTTAATACTTGAAGCATATTTCATAAATATATTGTTAAACGGAACCATCTCAGGTTTAATATTTCTTATGAATCTCATTTCACTCCCAAGACCTGTTGCCATGTAAGCTTGAAGTTCATCCATATAAACATTATCACCGTAACCATATGCTTTAATTTTATCAATCATCTTGTCTTTAACCTTTGGATCCATGTTATTAATCTGTTCGGTCATTTTGTTTTTGTAATCAGGATCAGAGAACCAAAGACCGTGAGCAACTTCATGGAATATTAAAGAAGGGTCATCACCATTGTCTTGGTCGATACCTATAAGATAATAAGGGGAATCACCAACAAGTTTCTTGATAGTGTCAGTAACACTGAACATAATCATATCATATATGTTTAAGTCAGGTATTTTGGCTTTACATGCTTCGATTGTATCACAAGGAACATTATATCCTGCGTAATCTTCATGATAAGAGAAATAATCTCTTTTGGTTTTCTCTTTATAAAATTTGATGTAATCATTCCACTTGAACGACTTACCTCTGAATGAATCAGAATCTGATTCATAAAACTCTTGATAACGAAGAAATACTCTTGATCTCAACTTATCATCTTTGATGACAACGGCAAAAATCTTGGGATATACCTCAAATAGTTTTATTTGGTCCAAAATAGACCTAATATGTCTTGGAGGTTTCTTGTATATCATTTCCCTCGATGCCTCGTTTAAACCGTCTCTAAATCCCATTAAAATTCGTCTTTGAAATATTCATTTATGTTGTTATCAACTTCTCTAAAATCTGGATAGTCATCTATGTTTGCACTCAAACAATCGACATTATCATTTGTCAGATCATCAAGAACACCTAAATAACTTCCATGATATTCAAGAGTTGATGTTGATCCGTAGTTTTTGTTGTTTTCCAAATAATTTATAATATAAGAATCAAAATTATTGATTGGGGCTTTCCATTTCTCTATAAATGTATTCTTTTTATATGGATGGGGAATTTGACTCCAATTCGACTTTTCCATATCAAAAAATGTTTCTAGTTCACCAGTAATCTGTCTATAAACCATAGACTCATAAGCTGAATTATATGCACTGCTATGGATAGAAAATAGAGTATTTCTAAGATCAGTTAAAGAATCATTGAGTAATTCAGTCATAGTCTCTCCATCATTAAGAATTCTCATGATGTTTTCATCAGTAACTTCCACATATCCAGGGTGATCTTGACTAACAGAAATAATTTCTAACTCTTCAGTATCAGGTGATAATTTCTCGCCCTTTAGTTTTTCAACAATATACTTGGCAAGAGTTTTAAGATTCTCTGGTGTCAACTCTTCAATAACATCTTTGTAGACATCATCCGTTGTGTCCCAGTATCTATCCCATAAATCTCCATCACCTTTCAATACACCTTCAATGGTTTCTCTACTTACATCATTTCTACCTCCTGTACAGAATAAAATAGCCAAATCTTCTTTATCACAAACGATATAAGGAACTCCATCTATGTATTCAATATCATTCAACATTTGTTGAAGATAATGTCTAAATTTTTCAGGATAAGATTTTGAAAAAAACAACATAAGACTGTTAGCCCAATCACCTGATCCATCATCTGTTGGGTCAAGATCACCGAGCAAACGTCTTTTGTCTAAAAATTTGAAGAATGTTTCGTAATCACCAAAGTGTTTCAAGTAATCTTCAAACTCACCGTTATTAAAACTATCAATTAAATCCTGTACATCCATAACATATAAATACAAAAAAAGGGAAGAATTTTTCTTCCCTTCTACAATCGAGCCATTCTCATATTTCCCTTACTTGGTTTTGTTCTGATTGTAATACTTTTCGATAGTTTTTTTGATGGCTGATTTCACGTCCTCATTCACTTGCTTAGTGTATTGTACCTTAGCTTGTTGAATCTCTTGTTGAGTTTGAGGTGTTGCATTTTGTCCTTTATTTTTACATCCGCATCCCATGGTGATTATTATTTAAGTTTGTTTATGTTTATAAATATGTTTCAAGTTGAAATATAATACTCATTCAATATTTATCAAATAAAGATTTGATGTCGGAGAAAATAATTTTAGGAGAATCAAGGATTACTGATTTTGAAAAAAACTTCGGAAGAAAGTTTACGCAAGATCAAAAAGAAAAAATAATTGGAGAAATACCATCTAAATTTTATGGGTGGATAGGAAGAGTATTGGATCAAGTTAGTTTCGACACAAATTTTGAGATGATAAAAAATCTTTTGGATTACTTCAATAAGTTTGGTAGTAATCTTAAAAGAACTGATATTTTCCAATATCAAGATGTTAATGATCTAAAAACAGAGTTGGACAAATATGCATTGAGACAAAGAAGAAATGTAAAAAAGGTTAATGGAGCAAATGTAGTTTATGAATCTCCAAGATACATGGTCGTTAATCCACTTAGTCATGAATCTTCTTGTTATTATGGTCAAGGTACTAAGTGGTGTACATCAGGTAGAGATGCTTCCGAGACGTTCAATAGATATAATACAGATGGAAAGTTATTTTATATCATAGACAAAACGTTGCCAACATCAGATCCTAATTACAAAATTGGTTTATCAAAAAAATTTAATGGGGATGAAAGTTATTATGATGCGACTGACAAATCAATTTATACATCAACACTCTTCCAACAACCTGAATTCAAAATAATATCAGAGAAAATCAAGAACTATCTATCAACAGAATATTCTGAACAGGTCAAAGTAGAAGAAGAGAAATTACAAAAGAAGAAAGAAGCCGAAAGATTAAGAAAGATTGAAATCCAAAGAATATTAAATACAAAAATGAGTGAGGCGGATGATAGGAGAGTGGAACAAGAATGGGCGTTAACCAATGACATTGATGATGAAGGTAAAATGGCTTGGGCTGTTTTGAATTATTTGGAGAATGAGGGTGCAACTGTAAGAGATAGAGAACAAGAAGAGAGATTATTGGAAATCAATACAGAAATAGATAGATTGAATCTTGAGTATGAACAAGATGACGAAGTTAGATCGGATATCTTGGATCAAATCAATGAATTGGAAGAAGAGAGGGATGAGATTTTGGAAATGATTGATGTTTATTACATCATTCCTGAATCATATGAACATTATGGTCTTTCAAAATTCGAAGTAATCCACCCTGATTTCAATGGACAAACATTTGCGGTTGGATATGAAGGTGAAGTTGAAGAAGCAATGAGAGAGTACGTGGAGTCTTTAATTGATGATATAGGAATTACAGGATTTAATGAGTCTTTTTGGAGAAATCATATTGATGAAGATGCAGTTGCTGAACATTCCAGAGATAACTATGAATACGATGTTTATGAAAATCCTGATTCTTACTTCAATGATGATGAAAGAATGTTAGACAAAAAACAAGTGGATCAAATTAAGTTTAACAAACAAAAGATGGCAAAATTAGAAGTTACCATTGAACAATTAGAAGCGTATCAATCAGAATTGGATGAAGATAGTGAAGAATATGATAACATAGAGGAAAAAATAGATTCCCTAAGAGATTCTATTACGGAATTAGATGAGGAGATTGTAGAAATTGAGGAAAATCCTGAAGGAGATTTCCCTGAAGATTTAATTAACGATAAGATTGATGACCTCGTAGATGAAGTAAGAAAAAATCCTCAATATTACATGGATGAGTACGGATTAAATGCCGAAGATTTCGTTGACAAAGATGAATTTATTCAGGCGGTAATTGACGCAGATGGTTATGGACAATTAAGTCCATATGACGGATCTTATGAAATATTCAGAGTGATGGGTGAACAATACTATGTTTTCAGAATTGATTAATAATGAACTAACGTTATATTTTTCTCATGGCTGCAAGAACAAAAAAAAGTAGTTTCAAATTAGACCCCGAATGGATATACAAGGAACCTTTGGATTTCGAGTATAAGAAGTATACCCTTCTGGCGTACCTACAAAAATGTGATAAGAATTTTGATGATCTCAAAATATATCCTGACTTTGTGGAGTTATCATTGCATCTTGCCAATTTACAATCAATCAATAAGGAAAACACAATGTTGTTAACCAAGAAAAAGTTTAGTGCACCTGACGATGAAATACTATTCAAAGAACTTTTTCCGAAAAAACCACCTGTATTAGACGAAGAACAACAAGAACAAGTTAACAAGACAATCAAATACTCAGGTCAGAAAATATATGAGGCTTTTAGTGTTGCAAAATCAATTTGGACTATAGCTCAGGATGCAATATCGGTTCATGTTAAAAGAAATAAGGATAGATTAGAAGATGGTAGAGGGTATGTTTATTTCAGAAGAAAAGAAGACGACAAACTTTTTGTTTGGGAATATGAAATCAAAAAGGAAGAACCCGAAGATTATCTAAACAAAACCCATTTGAACTTAATTTATTCTGCAAACACAGATGAAAAAACATTTAGTCAAATTTTAGATGACCACTCAACTTGGAATCTTACAGATTTTTACAGAGAGATACCAATTTTTGAAGCACGAACAACACAAGAGTTTCCTTACGAAGAGACATTCATCCCAATGATGAAAAGAGCCCTTATGGCCTACATTTTTCAGGTAGTCAATTTCAAAAAACTTAGAGATTTGGAAGATTAATCCAAATTTAGTACATTTGTACTATGGGATTCAATCAACGATGGTTAGACAAAGAAAGATGCTTCTATGCATTGGCAAACAATAGTCTCAAACAATTGTATGGGAAAAGTGATTCACTTACCTTCTTGGACGAAGAAAGTTCAAACATCTATGAGATGTTTTTAGAAGGATTAACAGATGACCAAATTGCCAATAAGTATGGAATCGAAAGAGTTGTTACCACAAATAACGAATAATACAGGATCTGTAGTTTTGATGGGTGGTCTTGGAAATGTAATGTTTCAAATGGCTGCCCTTCTTTCGTATGCTAAAGATAAAGATATTGATCCTGTCTTGGGTTACTGGTTGACACATCAGTCAGAATATTCTTTATTTTCAAAGGTAACTCAAACACATACAAGGAATCATCATTTCGATCCGTGGGGTGGACATCAAATGAAAGACAGAGGTGTGAGTATGGGAGATATATTCCCAAAACTACCGTGGTTCTACGGAAGACCACCAGCATTCATTTGGGATTTCAATCAATCTTTAGCGTGGGGATATGATACAGGACAAGGAGGTGTGTACGTTCCAATTGAAACAATAACCGAACTACCATTTCTAATTCAGGGTTATTTTTTCAACCATCAATATTGGCATCATAACAGAGAATATCTTCTTGAGAAATTCGAAATGAACTTAGGAATAAAGGAATATATTAATTTCAATTACTCTCATTTATTTCAAGACAAAACAATATCACTTCATCTTAGGATGGGTAATGACAATGATTTTATTCAACCTGTTATACCACCGATGGAATGGTATTTGGAAACATTGAACAGAGAAAGATGGGGACATAAGATATTGGTTTTCACTGACAATCAGGAAAAGTCAAATACTTTACTCGATCAGTTAGATATTCCCAAGAGTGATATCATATTTGTTGATGAAGATCCACACATATCAATGTTTATGATGGCAAAGTGTGACAAACACATTTTATCAAATTCAACATTATCATTTTGGGGGGCGTATCTTGATACTAAACAAGAAAACCCTTATACTTTTATTCACGAAACTTTTTTTCATTATCATCCAAAGTCTATGATACCATATGACAATTGGAAATTAAATTAAAACATGGAGGTAAACTATGAAGTGTATTCAAGCTATTAGAGCAAACAAAGATGTCCAAGTCGGTGACATCAAAAGAGTTGATGACAAAACCGCAATCAACATGGTGGGGTCAAGTTGGAAATATGTTTCCAAAACAGAGTGGAAAAAGGCCACAAGAAGACCAAAAGAAAATCAAGTGGTAACTAACTCAGAAACAAGTCAGGAACAACTTGAAAAGAAAGCGTATAAAAAAGGTGAAAGATCTGAAAAACATAAAAACAAACAATAATGGGAAACATTAAATCAAAATTGAAAGAAATGCTTAAAGCTTCTGCTGAAGCTGAAAAAGCAAAGGCGTTATTAACTTTAGAATTATTGGGAAATAATGCAGCAGGTATCGGAGACCACTCAACGGGTGACTTCTATAAAAATGCTGAAGAGGCGTTACAAATGTTAGTGGACGCTGATGATAAATTGGAGGCTATTGAAAAATATTTTCAATAATTTTTAGTTAGAGGAATGAAACGATTATTAAAAAAATTGGACTGGATTATTGATTATTACTTTGTATATTTTTTATACAATGGAAATAAAACAGATCGATACATCGAGTACATGGAAAAAAAATGGGGAAAGAAAAATGGGGAAAATTAAAGAACACATAAAAGAAATTGGATTCTTCTTTATTATGATGATATTACTTTTATACGTCTCATTGGGTATCAATAGAGATGTTGAAGACAAAAAGAAACTATTAAGAATTGAACAATTGAGAGACAGTCTTGAGATGGAGTTTTACAAAAAACAGTTGGAATCGTATCCAACTAACCACAGTGAAATAAAAGACACATCCAAAACCTCATTTTAAAAATGCCGACAAAACCAAAAATAAGTACATCCGAATTATTAGTGGGAAATTATCCGAAAAGTTCGGTTAAATTAAAACCAACCGAAAAAGAAATATTAAGAGAAACTATGAAAAAATTAGAAAATAAAGAAGAATTATTTCCTGAATCTAATCAAAGAGCAAGAGATATTTTAAAAAATTCTAATATAAAACAAACCATGAAAGGTAAAGTAATGAAAACTGTTGATGATAAATGGGCGGTTGAAATTCAAAGTGATTTGCATGGATTTGGTGTTGGTCATGGTGATAGTGTTCTAATTGAATTAGTTCTAAATCCAAATGATAACATATGGATAGGTAAGGAAGTAGAGGTGGAAACTATTGAATATTCTGCTCATACTTTTTTACCATCAAAAGTAAGATTGGTTACTACTAAAGAAAAAGAAATGGTTAACGGCCCTCAACATTATGGGGGAAAGGATAACCCTTATGAAGTTATCAAGGTTTGTGAGGCTTGGGGATTGGATCAAGACGCGTACTTGTTCAACGTGGTTAAATATGTTGCAAGGGCAGGTAAGAAAGATAAAACCAAAGAAATTGAAGACCTCAAGAAGGCTGCTTTTTATTTGGACAGAAAAATAAAAAACTTAGAAAAATGATTTATTGGTTAACAGGTCAGCCAGGTTCTGGTAAAACTACATTGGCAAATTGGATGATTGCAGCATTACAAGGAAGTGCAATATTAGTTGACGGTGATGATATCAGAGAAATCTTTGATAACAAAGATTATAGCGAAGCGGGACGTAGAAAGAATATCGAATTGGCTCAGAATATTGCACACTTTCTACATAATAAAGGAAACAATGTATTAGTTTCATTAGTATCACCATATAGAGATCAAAGAGAATCTTTCAAAGAAAAATTGGGAGATGGTATAGTTGAACTTTATATTCATACTAAAGATGTAAGAGGTAGAGAAAATTACCATGTTCAAAACTATGAACCACCTTTGGAGAATTTCATAGACATCGATACAACAAATAAACCTGAATTCGAGAGTCTTCAGGAAATAAGACAAAAATTAGTTTTTTAATGCAAAAGATTCACGTAGAAGGAGACCCTAAACTAAAAAATGGTACGGGAAAACAATATTCAATGTTTATTGGTAGATGGCAACCATGGCATGCAGGACATCGTTGGTTGATTGACCAAAGATTAGAAGAAGGAAAAAATGTTTTAATTTGTATTAGAGACATTGCACCTGATGAAAAGAATCCTTTCTCAGCTGAAGAAGTTGAAAGAAACATTCTCAACGAATTATGGAAACTTGTTGGTGAGGAGAGAGTAAAAGTTTTAATCATACCTGATATTGAATCGGTAAACTTCGGAAGAGGAGTTGGTTATGACATCATTGAACACATTCCACCAACAGAAGTTAGTGATATATCGGCAACAAAGATAAGAGAACAAATGCGTCAAGAAGGAAAATTATGAAAATAGAAGAAATTGTTAATACCATCATAAATGGTGATTGCATTAAGGTTATGTCTGAGATGCCAGAGAAATCTGTAGATCTTATTGTTACTTCACCACCATATGGTGTTGGGATTGACTATGACACCTTTGAGGATGATTTAGAGTTTGATCAATATAAAGTATTTTCCAATAATTGGTTGAGAGAAGCATATAGAGTTTTAAAAGACGATGGTAGAATTGCATTAAACATTCCTTATGAAATCAATCGACAAGATAAAGGTGGTAGAATCTTCATGGCAGCAGAACTTTGGAACATCATGAAAAGTATTGGGTTTGGTTTCTATGGTATTGTTGACTTGGAAGAACAATCACCACACAGAAGTAAAACGACTGCTTGGGGTTCTTGGATGTCACCATCTGCACCATATATCTACAATCCAAAAGAGTGTATCATATTGGCATACAAAAAACACCATATCAAAAAAGTTAAGGGTGATCCTGAATGGACAGCAACTATGGTTGAACAAGAAGGTGGTAAGGAAAAGAAAACCTATACTGAAGAACAAAAGAAGGAATTTATTGACTTGGTATACGGACAATGGAATTATTTTGCTGACACTAAATCAATGACAAAGGCTACGTTCTCAATGGATATACCGACTAAAGCAATCAAAATACTTTCGTACAGAAATGATTTGATTATGGATCCGTTCGCAGGTTCAGCTACAACTTGTGTCGCCGCAGAAATATTGGACAGAAGATGGGTGGGGATTGAATTATCAGAAAACTATGCCGAAATAGGTAGAAAAAGAGTACAAGGGTTTGTTGATAAAAAGAAACAAACTGAATTAGATTTTGAAAAGGGTTCTTAGGAACCCTTTTTTTATTAGTTTGGATATTTATTAAGAAAATGTTTAAATGCCAAATATAGTATTAAGTCAAAAACAATTTGACAGAATAAGTGAGGAGTTGAAAAACGAAAAACTTATCGAGTC
>JACCDX011204014.1_pt1 | contig 10973 bp, 4 predicted proteins | sample 7449681 | NCBI WGS metagenome assembly JACCDX01 (sample SAMN15323450, study PRJNA562643) | freshwater metagenome | isolation source: river surface water | place: USA:Blue River Watershed | collected 2017-08-18 | reverse complement strand
GGGGCGCAGCCAAGGGTCGAGGGTGAGCGGCAGCGCGAGCGGGCCGAAGCCGGCGCGATAAGACTTATCGGAGGTCGCGGGGGCTTTGCGCCAGACCAGCGATCCTTCGTCCGAGGCAGGCAGGTAGCGGCGTCCGGCGAAGAGTCCGGAGCCTGGGTGCGCTACAAGGGCGAATCCGCCGGCGAGGAAACTGTTCGCGCGCTTGGCGTAGGGAAGGGCAAAGAGGCGGTAGGCGCCGTCGACGTCCGGGGACAGGGTGGAGGTGAACGGCGTGGTGTCGGCGAGGCGTCCGACAAGCTTGAGCTTGCCCTTGGTGTCGATGGCGGCGGTGGCGTGGCCGGAGGCGCGCGGGGCGTCGTCCGGCGCCTCCGGGGCAGGCGCGAGCACCGCGGTGTGCGCCCCGCTCCATGTGATCTTGGGCGAGGAGGGGGGCACGAAAACGCGTCTGCCGGCGGTGGCGGAGGCGAGGGTGGCGGAGCCGAGATCGAGGTTGGCGGTGAAGCGTCCGTCGAGGGCGAGGGCGAAATCGAGGGCGTAGGCGCCGACCACGAGGGAGGCCCCGGCGGTTTCGAGGGCGGAGTTCAGGTCGAGCTTGCCCTTGAAGGCGAGGGCGGCGGTTTCCCGGGCGAGCACGAGTCGGCCGGTGAAGGCGCGTCCGGACGAGGCGACCGTGAACTCAAGCTTGCCGGCGGGCAGGGCGTCGGCGTCGAGGAGCAGGGCCTCGTAGCGGCCGGCGAAGGTATCCACGATGAGGATACCGGGGACGTAGGTGAAGGAGTAGTCGGCTGCGGCGCCGCCGGAGACCTTGATGGCGTAGGAGCCGCCCGGGCTCGAGGTCCCTGCGGAGGTGGCGGCGCGGGGCTGTCGGGAGAGCACGGCGGGGCCTTCGCCGAAAACGAAGCCGGAGCAGGAGAACGTGAGCGGCGGGTTGGCCTCGCCGGCGAATTTGCGCTGGTCGTCGGCGGTGACGGTCAGCGGCGCCTTCTCGACGACGAGTTTTGCGGCGACCCGGGTTTTGTCCGCCGTGGCGACGACGCTGTAGGTGCCCGCCTTGACCGGAGGTTCGGTCGAGCCGTTGTAGGTCACCACGAGCTCGCGGAGGCGGGGCGAGGGCGTGACGAGGGCCGTGACGGCGCGAGGGGTGCCGTCGTAGCGCTGTCGGAGGCCGGACAGCGTGATCGAAAGAGCCGGCGTGTCGGCGACTTTGAAGGAACGGGTGACGGGAGCGGCCGCGAGGTAGTAGGCGTCGCCGGGCTGGGACGCGCGAAGGGTCACGACGCCCGGTTTGTCGGTCAGGGCGAGGACCCCGTCGACGATCTGGGCGGGGCCGGAGACCACGGTGATGGTGACGAGAAGTCCCGAACTGGCCGTGGGCATGAGCAGCGGGGCCGGGTCGCCGGCGATCAAATCGGGCAGAGCCTGGTCGAAGGTGATCGTCTGTTGCAGCGAGGGGGCGGCGAGCGACCAGGCCAGGCGCACCGAGCCCGTTTCGTCGCCGAGGACATCGACGGCGATCCAGTAGGTGGCGCCTTGGTAGACGGGGACGGAGAGCCGGCCGTAGGCGTCGGAGCGCGTGTCCGACGCGACGATCTGGAGCGCGCCGGGTGTGGAACCGGCGAGGATGGTGAGCGTGACGGGACGGGCGCCGCCCGCGGTATCAACGGTCCAGACACCGGTGGACGGGGCGGTCCAGCGCCACCAGACGGAGTGGTTGGCCGGGAACGGGTCGCCGTTTTCGCCCGTGGCCTCGATGTTCGAGCCGGTGGCGGAGCCGGAGGCGCCGGAGATGCGCGCGGCCGAGGCGGCCTTGTCGTTGACGGGGGGCGCGACGACGGTGAAGGAGGCGACCACGTCCGTGGCCGGCAGATAGCGAGCATCGCCCGCTTGGGAGGCGAGGACGACGACCTTGCCGGCCTGCCCGGTGAGATCGAGCCGTCCGGTGTCGAGGGTGGCCGGGCCGGACACCAGGGTGTAGGAAACGGGCAGTCCGGAGCTGGCTTGCGCGTCGAGATAGACGGGGCCGCCGGAGACGCCGATATCGGGAGGCGCGGGGAAATCGATGGTCTGGGTCAGCGAGGGCGCGGTGAAGCTCCACGCGAGCCGGGCGACGCCGGCGTCCTCCTCGAGCGTGTCGAGGGCGATGACAAAGGTGGTCCCCGGGGCGGCCGCAAGCTCGAGGCGAGGACGGACGCCGGGACGGGTGTCGGCGTCTGCGGCGACGAGCTCCCCGTTCGCGAGCGTGAAGACGGCGAGGGTGGCGGGGATGGCGCTGTCGGCCGTATCCAAAACGAGGACGCCGGTGGCGGTCGCGGTCCAGCGATACCAGAGCGAGCGGTGCGCGGGATAGGTGTCGTCGGAATCGGCGGTGGCGTAGCGCAGATCGGCGTTGAGCGAACCCGCGGCGCCGGCGAGGACCTGGGCGTCGGAGGCGCGGTCGTTGGCGGGAGGCGCGATGACGGTGAAGGAACGCTGGATCGCGGGCGCGGGCTGGTAATAGGCGTCGCCCGGCTGGGTGGCGCGGAGGGTGACGACGCCGGGCTGGCCGGTCAGCGAGAGGCTGTCGCCGCTGAGCGTGGCGGGGCCGGAGACGAGGGTGAAGGAAACGGGCAGGCCGGAACTGGAGCTGGCGTCGAGGAGACGGGCGGGCGCGGCGACGTCGAGGTCGGAGAGCTCCGGAAAGTCGATGCTCTGGGACAGCGAAGGAGCGGCGAAGCTCCAGGTCAGGCGCGCGGCGCCGGCGGGCTCTTCCAAGGTGTCGAGCGCGACGAGGTAGGTGGCGCCGGGGGTGACCGGGACTTCGAGATGCGGACGGACGCCGGCGCGGGTGTCGGAGACGACGGGAAGTCGTTCCTGGCCGGTCTGGGTGAAGACGGCGAGCGTGACGGGGGTGGCGCTCGCCGCGCTGTCCAAGGTGAGGACGCCGAGGGCGGTCGCGGTCCAGCGATACCACACGGAGCGGCGGGCGGGATAATCCTCGTCGGGCTCGGCGGTGGCGTAGCGGAGGTCGGCGTCGATCTGGCCGGCGGCGCCGCCGAAGAGCGCGGCGGCGGAGGCCTGGTCGTTGGCGGGCGGCGCGTGCACGGTCAGCTGGAAGTCCAGCTCGGCGGCGAGATAGGTGTCGTCGCCGGCCTGGTTGGCTCGGAGGACGATCACGCCGGGCTGGCCGGTCAGGGACAGGGTGGCGCCGGACAAGGTGGCGGGGCCGGAGAGCAAGCTGAAGACGAGGGGCAGCCCGGAGCTGGTCGTGGCATCGATCTCGAAGGGCGGCGCGTCGACGGGGAGGTCGAGGACGGCGGGCGGGGCGATGGTTTGCGTGGCGACCGGAACGGCGAGGCTCCAAGCCAGGCGGAGCGTGCCCTGGGCCTCGTTCTGGCCATCCAGAGAGATGCGGTAGGTGACGTTTTTGGTCACGGACAGGGAAACGCGGCTGGCGGCCGGCGAGGCCGCGGAATCGGTGGCCAGAAGCGAGAGGCCGGAGAGGGTGGAGCCCGACCAGACGGAAAGCGTGGCGGGTATGGCGGAGCCGGCGGCGTCCAGGGTGAGGGTGCCGGAGGCGGGGGCTTGCCAGCTGAACCAGACGGAGTGGCGGGCGGAGGCGGTTTCGCCGGCTTCGGCGCTGGCGTGGAGGTTGGTGGCGTCGACGGAACCGCTCAGGCCGGAGAGGGGGGAGGCGGAGGCGAAGGCGTCGTTGGCCGGAGGCGTATAAAGGGCGAGGCTTTGCCAGGCGAGGGTGGCGGCGGCCGGCGTGGAGAAAGTGGCGTCCAAGGCGATGCGGTAGGAGACGCCGGCGGAGGCCTCGAATTCCACGAAGGCGGATCCGGCGGAGTCGCCGGGCGCGCCGGCCGCGACAAGATCGAGGTCGGCCAAGGTGTTTCCGGTGTAGACGTAGGGAAGCGGCGCGGAGTCGTCCGCGACGGTGGTCTGGAAGCGCCAGAGACCGGAGGCGGGGGCGGTCCATCGATACCAGACCGAGGCCTGATGCGCGGCGGGCTCGTCGGTTTCGGTGGTGGATTCGCGCGTGTCGGCGGAGACGGAGCCGGTCGGGCCGGCGAGCGCGACGGCCTGGGCGAAGGCGTCGTTGGCGGGGCGGGTGATCCCGGGCGTGGTGAGGCTGCGGGTGGTGGAGGCGACCGAAAGCGAGTCCGGGCCGTAGGCGATGACGCGGTAATAATAAAGCGTCGCGGGGGAGAGCCCGTCGACGGCGAGGCTCGTGGCGGGCGCCGAGACGGGGTTGCCGAGCACGGATTCGGCAAAATCGGCGGTAAGGGACCACTCGACGGCGTAGGAAAGCGCCTGGTCCACCGTGCTCCAGGCGGCGGTGAAGCCTCGCGCGGTCAGGTCGGCGGGCGACTGGAGGACCGGCGGGCCGAAGGGGACATACGAGACTTGATCGAGGTAGGCGGCGTCGGGCGAAGCGGAGTCGGCCTCGACGAGGCGGTGAAGCCGCCAGCGGACGGTGACCGGCCCGGAGCCGTCGAGCGTGATTTGGGAGGCGGTCCAGCCGGTGGAAACGTAGAGGGCGTCGCGCGGAGCGAGTTCGTCGCCCACGTAGAGTTCCAGGTTCGAGGCGGCGTCCTCGGCCGCGTCGAGACGCCATTTCTAGGAGAGAAATCCGGGAGCGTTGACTGTGGTTTCGAGCCAGGCCTCGGATTCCGCGCCCGACAAGCCGGTGGCGCGGGCGGCGTCGACGCCGTCGGCGGTGACGCCGCTTTGGGCGCTCCAGGCGCTGGCGCCGCCGGTGTTCCAGGCGAGCGCGGGGGTGTCGAGCGCCGTGGCGAGGGCGGGGACGGCCGCGCGCAAGGGCTGGATCAAGGCGAGGAGGGCCGCGGCGGCGAACGACAGTCGACGGAGGGGAAACATGGCGTGATAAAGGATGGGGCCGGGGTGGCGGGATCGGGGCGATGCGGTCGTCGGGGCGGAGGCGTGCCGGCGGGGGGATCAGGGGATGGTGAGGCGCAATTCGCCGGTGGCCGGGGCGCTTTGTTGTTCGGAGCCGTCGAGCGGGGAGACCACGAACTGGCCCGCGCCGAGGATCGTGCCGGAGGGGGCGGGGGACGGGATTTGGCGCAGCATTCCGGTGAAGGGGATCTTTCGCGAGACGAGGCGCGTCGTCCCGGGGTTTCGCGTGGACGGCACCTGGTCGGAGACGACGAAGGAGCCGGAGAAGGCGCCGGTGGCGGAATCGATGGAGAACTTGAAGCCTTCCTTCCGGCCGTCGAGGGGCAGGGCTTTTCCGGCGGGGCTCAGGCTCAGCGCGGCGGGGAGCAGTTCGATTTGCGCGGCGGTGAGGTCGGTCCCTTCCAACGCGAAGTAATCCAGGCCGAGCGCCGCGAGTCCCGTGTCGGACGCGGGAGCGAGGCCGAGGCGTTGCGCGAGCGTGACGGCCGGCTGGGCGGGACGGGTGGCGGTGGCGCGTTTGGCGGCGGCCGGGGGCAGCCACGGGTCGAGTTCCGCGACGAGGAAACGTTCGTCGTAGGCGCCGCCGTAGACGGCTTGCGGGCCTTGGGGAGGGGCCCAGGCGAGAAAGGTTTGTTCGTTCCCGGAGGCCTGCTCGCCGTAGGGCTCCAGGAGCCGCCGGCCGGTCAGAGCGGGGTGGGGTCGGGTGAAGACGAGGCCGAAGAAATAGCCGCCGTTGCGAAGGCCGTAGGGACGGACGAAAAAGCGGTGGCCGGCGTCGTCGGAGAGCGGAATAGCGGCGGTGAAGACGCGGGCGTCGCCGAGCCGGCCGCGGAGGGCGAGGGCGCCGGTCTTGTCGATCTTGGCGGTGGCGTGGCCGATGCCGAGCGCGTCGGGGTAGGCGGTGGGCGAGGGCGCGGCGACGAGATCGTCGAGGAGGAGTCCGTAGGCGCCGGCCCAGGCGGGGAGGTTTTCGCCGGACGGAGCGCGGCGGCGCGGGGCGGGGACGGCCCCGAAGTCCTGCGTGTTGGTGGGATTGGTCCGCAGGAACCGTGCGGCGGCCTCGGGGCCGATGGAGAGCCGGAACGTGTGGAGCGCGCGGGGGTGGGAGGACGAATTTTCCGGCCTCGTCCACTCGACATAGGCCGCGTCGTGGTCGGGGCTGAAGCGGAGCGAGCCGCGGATCGCGACGGGCCGGGCCTCGTCGACGAGTTCGAGCACGCCGGTGTAGTCGCGCCGGTTGCGCGAGACGGTGATGCGGGCGAATCCGAAGGCGGAACTCGCCGCCTCGTAGGTCGCGGCGAGAGGCGCGACGACGAAGGTGCCCGGAACGAGGGCTAGGTCGTAGTTCGCGGTCTCGATCGGGTCGAGGGTGATGGGGTAGGTTCCGGGCGCGCTGGCTGCCTTCGCCGCGCAGCGCAGGACGGGGTCGGCGGGCAGATAGAGCGGGCTTTCGTCGGGGATGGAGACGAGTTCGAGGACGGGCGCTGCGAGCGAGCCCTGGAGCATGGAGCCCCGGGCGGTCAGCGTGAGGGCGCGGCGCGCGATGGTGAGAGTGCCCTCGGCGGACGGGGTGCCGTCGACGCGCGGGTCGTCGATGGTCGCGGTCACGGCGTAGGAGCCGGCGTTGGTCGGGGCCGCGGTGGATCCGGCGTAGGTGATCGTGTGGCTCGCCCACGACGGGGTGGGCGTGGCGGCGACGGTTTGAGGGCCACCGTTGAACACCTTGGAAAGCCCTTCGAGCGCGAGGGAGCCGTTGGCGAAGGGACGAACGGTGAAACGACGCTCGACGGGCGCGGCGGGCAGGTGGGTGGCGTCACCCGCCTGGGTGGCGCGGAGAGTGACTTCGCCGGGTTGAAGCAGGGTGAGGGTTGAACCGGAAAGCGTGGCGGGGCCGGAGACGAGCTCGAACGAGACGGGGAGGCCGGAGTCGGCCTCGGCGACGAGCGTGCGCTGGAGCGGCAGCGTGGCGCCGAACGCGAGATCGTCCAAGGCGGCGAACGTGATGGTTTGCCCGATCATGACGGTGACCTGGAAGGAGGCGGTGAACACGCCGCCCTCGAGATCGGTCGCGGTGACGCGGACGGTGGTGGTTCCGGCGCGGTCGGAGGCGGCGAGGAGCGCGAGGGAGGTCCCGTCGAGCGTGGCGCCGAGCAGGGCGGGGTCGTCGACCGAGACGGAGAAGGCGAGCGGGGCGACGCGCGCGACGGAGGTTTCGACGAAGGAGGGGCGGGCGAGGTAGGCGGCGGTGAGCGGGAGCTCGTTCCACGGCAGATAGAAGGGGGCCGGAGTGGCGTCGTAGGCGGGCAGCGCGGCGATCGCGTCGGCCACGGTCATACCGTCGCCGAGCACGCGGGCGAAGACGGTGAAGCCGCCGTTCTGGGCGTCGAGATTGGAGGAGTTGTCGCCGAGGTTGATGAACCACTGGCTGGTGGCGCTGTCGGGATTGTCGCCGAGCTTGGCCATGGCGACGGTGCCGCGGGTGTTGGAGACGCCGGGCTCGTTCGGCACCGGGTCGGAGGTCGCGACGTAGTCGAAGGTGGTGTCGTTTACGAAGCGGAAGCCGCCGTTCTGGATGACGAAGTTCCGGACGGAGCGGTGGAAAAAATTGGCGGCATAGCGCCCGGCGTCGACGTAGGCGAGGAAGTTGGCCACGGTGCGGGGCGCGGCGTCGGGCAGGAGCGCGAGGTCGATGTGGCGGGTTTCCACGCCGAGACGGATGGCGACGCGGACGGCGGGGCCGGGGACCTCGGGATCCTCGAAATGCGGGGCGAGGGCGATCACGGGCGCGCCCGCCTCTGGCGTGAGCGTGAGATCGGGGAGCGGGGCGATCAGCCGCGGAGGCAGGGTGGCGGCGCCCGTCCGCAGGGAGACGAGAAGCGAAAGGGCGGCGAAGGCCGTTCGGGCGAGGCGGCGCATATCGCAGGAAAGTGGAGGAATCCGGGGCGGGGGGGAAAGCAAAAGCCCGGCGCGCCGGCGGCTTCTCGGGAAAGTCCGGTGGAATGCGGCTCGCCCGGAGGCGAGGCCGTGCTTCGTCTTGGCGGCATGAACCGTTCCGCCCTCGTCCTTTGCGCTTTCGCCTGGGTCTTCGCGACCGGAAAAGCGGAGGCGGCGTGGTCGGGGCCGGAGCGGGCGGGCAACTTGCCGGCGGGGCAGCGCGAGGCGAGCGGCCTGGCCGTCTCGCGGCGGGCGTCCGGGATGTTGTGGACGCACGGTGACAGCGGCGGCGAGCCCGTGCTCGAGGCGATCCTGGCGGACGGGGCCTCGCGCGGGCGCTTGCGGATCGCGGGCGTGAAAAACCACGACTGGGAGGATCTCGCCTCCTTCGAGCTGGACGGGAAGGCGTGGCTCCTGATCGCGGACACGGGCGACAACAAGGCGGGCCGCGGCGAGTGTTCGCTGCTCGTCGTGGAGGAGCCTGCCCCGGCGCGACTGGTTGCTCGGGCGGAGCTCGTGGCTAAGGTGGCGTGGAAGATCCCGGTGATCTATCCCGACGGGCCGCGCGACGTGGAGGCGGTGGCGGTGGATGCGAAGGCGGAGCGCGTGTATCTGCTGGCGAAGCGGACGACGCCGCACGGGCTGTATGCGCTGCCGCTGCGCGCGGCGCCGGCGGGGCGGCCGATGCCGCCGATGGAGAAGGCCGGCGAGATCGCGTCGTTCCCCGCCGCGGAAGGCGTGGAGGCGCTTTTGCCCAGGCCGAGCGGCGCGTATCGGGCCCAGCCGACGGGGATGGATTTCGCGGCGGACGGCTCGGCGGCGGTGATCGTCACGTATGGCGACGTTCTGGTGTATCCGAAAAATGGTGACGAGGCCTGGTCGGCGGCGCTGGCGCGGGAGCCGAGGCGGCTGGCGCCGCACGGGCTGGCGCAGGCGGAGGCGGTGTGTTTCGGCGCGGACGGGCGGGAAATCTACGTGACGAGCGAGGGGAAGGCCGCGCCGGTGCTGCGGTATCGGGCGCGCTGAGGGCGGCCTCGCCTCGCGCCCGGCTCAGCGGCCGGGCACGCGCCAGACGAGGTCGCCGGTTTCGTAACGCTTGGAGCCCTGGGCGGTGGAGGCGTCGGGGAAGGCGCCGCCGTCGTCGCGGAGATTTTGGCCGACGCCCCAGAGGGTAAAGCCGCCGTCGGTGTCGCGACGGTAGCGGTAGGGTTGCCCGTCGAAGGGATCGTGGAGCGCGGCGAGCGCGGGATCGGTGGCGAGGACGGGGGCGAGCGAGTCGGGGTAGGCGCCGCGGGCGAGGAGGTGTTTTTCCAGGGCGACGGCGAGGCGGGCGAGGTCGTGGCGGGTTTTGCCCACGCCGACGTTTTTGAAGACACCTTGCAGGCTGGGCTGAGTGAGGCGCGTGAGCACGTCGTAGGGGGGGAACTCGGCGCGCGGGCGCTGGTCGAGGGGGCGCGTGCGATCCGGGTAGATGCGGGCGGCCCCGAGGTCGATGCACGGCAGCGATTCGTGGAGATGGATGCGGGCGGAGCCGGCGGCGTTTTGCTGAAGCCAGCCATAGGGGGCCCAGTGCGCGAGGAGGTAGAAAAGGCGGGCCTCCTGGTCGTTGCCGAAAGTCGAGGGATAATACTCGATGGTTTTGGGGAGTTGAAGCGGGATGGAGACGCTCCACGCGGTCTCGGCGGCGCAGGCTCGGCGGAGACTTTCCAGTGTGCGGTCATCGGCCAGGAGCGTAGCAAAGCGGTCGAGCTCGGCGGCGGTCCAGGCGTGCGTGGTGAGGCCCTGCCAGAGGACGGCGAGGGCGATGGAGTCCATGGCGACGGCGGTGAGATTGGAAATCAGCGTGGGGTCGCGCTGGACGGCGGTGCGCAGGCGCAGTGGAAGCGCGAGCGCGTCGGCGGCCGCGGCCGGGCGGCCGTCGGAGAGGGCGACGAGGGCCTGGATCGAGGCGGCGCGGGCGATGTCGCGCATCGGGCCGACTTCGGGCACGATGATGTTCATCGGGTCGTCCCAGTCGCGTTCATAGATGAGATAGGGGCGGCGGGCGGCCTCGGCTCCGAGCTCGGCCAGCAGCGGGGCGGTGCGAGCGAGGAAGGCGTCCATGCTCTCGTGGTCGCGCGCCTCCGACACCTGGTCGACCGCGGCCCGGAAGGCGGCCAGATCGGCGGGTGTGCCGGTCAGCGGGTCGGGCCGGCCGGCGTCGGGCAACGTGTATGCGCGGTTATAAGTTTCGGGCGGGGGGGGGATGCGGAGGAGCTGAAAGCGCCAGGAAAGTTCGCTCCAGAATTTGCCGATCGCGACGGATTCGTTCGGGGCGTCGAGGAGGGCGGTTTTGGCGAGGTTTTGATCGTCGAGAACCGGCGGCTGGGCGTGGTCGCGGAGATTGAAGGAAAGTCCCATCGAGGCGGCTTCGCGGGCCACGGCGTCGAAGGCGCGGCGGCCGCGCCAGTTTTCGACCACGAAGACGGCGGCGAGAAGAGTCGCGAAGGCGGCGCCGGCAAAGAGGAGGCGGCGGGTGAGGCGCCAGGTCCACCAGCGGAGCAGGATCAGGTGCAGAGCGCGGCGCGCGGCGTTTTTCAGATGAGCGGGGCACGCGGGGATGATTCGCGAAAACGTGGGATAAAGAGCGCGAAGGGACATGGCGGGGAAATCAGGCGATGGCGAGACGGGGCGGAGAGAGGACGCCGAGGGGGCGCGAGCCGGCGGGAGTGGGCACTTTTTCACGCGTCGGGGCGCGCGCGGGCGAGACGAGCGGATCGCCCATGCCGGAGTCGGCGGCGAGGGCCGCGAGTTGCCGGCGTTGTTCGAGCCAGAGGGCAAGGAGCGCGGTGTCGGCGGCGGGCGCGGAGGAGGCGAGGCGGGCGGGCGCGAGGGGCGGCGCGGAAAGGCGGTCGAGTTGCTGAAACGCGAGGATCGCGAGCCAGACGCAGGCGAGTGCGCTCCAAGAGCGGCGGTAGGGGGCGAAGAGTTCGCGGTGAAGGACGGCGAACAGATCGCGGAGGCTGGTGACGAGCGATGGACGGACGAGCGGCCGATCGGGGGCCTCGGAAGCGGACGCGGCATCGGCGGCGAAGCGAGAGAGGAGGGCGTCGCGTTGCGCGTGGAGGGCCGGGCGGGCGGAGGCGGCGTGGCGGGCGAGG
>JACCDX010771897.1_pt1 | contig 10973 bp, 10 predicted proteins | sample 7449681 | NCBI WGS metagenome assembly JACCDX01 (sample SAMN15323450, study PRJNA562643) | freshwater metagenome | isolation source: river surface water | place: USA:Blue River Watershed | collected 2017-08-18 | reverse complement strand
TTCATTTATCAATAGTATACAATCCTTTGATTCAAAATATGATATTGGAAGAGCTCAAGTCAATAATGACAACCAACCATTCCCAAACTTTACTGCAACAGAAAATCAAGGCAAGGCCCTTTTTATAACTGCACCCGTATTTAATGGAGCGGGATTGAGAACAACAGGCGGCTTAGGATGCAACGCTTGCCACAACGCGCCTGAGTTTGATATTGATCCAAATACATTAAACAATGGAATCATTGGCGTTGCGAATAGTGCCAATGGAATAGATATCACCAACACAAGAGCAGGCACTTTAAGAGACATTACCAATGCAGCAGGTGCAATTAATACGCCAATGATGCATACTGGTGCTTTAAGAAATTTACGCGCTGTGATCAATCATTACAATACCATTAATTTGAATCCTAGAAATACAAACTTAGACCCAAGATTGAGACCAGCCGGCAACGGACAAAATTTAAATGTAACTGAAGCTGAGATTGCAGCAATTGTCGCCTTCATGCAAACCCTTGGTGGCAATAATGTGTATGTGAATAAAAAATGGAGTAACCCATTTTTAAATTAAATAAATCAAGCCAATTTATTAAAGCAATACTTCTAAAAAAGATTTTTTAGACCATTTTTTTGAAATGGTAATCCATTCAGAAGTATGACTTTTTATATTGCTTAAAATATCCCAGGCTTCTAGCATCAAACTTTTTTTAAGCTCTGGGTCTTTTTTATCTTTATTGGTTTCGATTGTACCAATGATTTCTCCATTTAATAAATACACTTTTTGATCGATGATCTTGCCAATCACTTTATTGTCATTCCCAAAAAAGCAATCTCCAATTACTAAGCCAATTACTTTTTCTCTTTTTTTATTCAGTATCATCATATTCTGAATATACGCGACTGTTTCGCTCTCTTTGTTCAAGATTTTGTACATATTAGCTATTTTTGGTTTGATTGATTAGTTGAGCTACAATTTCTTTTGTGGAATGGGTTAATTCTAATTTAACAGGAACTACATGATGCATCCACTCAGTGAAAATAGCGTTAAAGTCTTGGTCTATCTTTAATAATACTTTTACACCTAGTTCCGATAATGCAGCAGCATTAGATAATTGCTCATAATGCTTTGCAATTGGTATGCTTAACACTTTCTTATTCATATACATTGCTTCTGCAGGTGTTTCAAAACCGCCGCCAGTAATGACCGCATGTGACCTAATCATACTTTTTGTAAAACCACTATTACTGATAGGAAAGTATATGATATTTTTATAATTTCTTATGGATGTCACTTCGGCACTAAATACTTCGAAATGATAATTTGGTGCTGCTAAAAAGTAGGGCTCCAAATAAGCAATAGAATAATGAGGCAAGTACACCGATATATGGCCATCATCTGTTGGAGTTGCATCAATGATTTCTTGTTTGATAATTGGATTAAAGACTGCATCATCGTAAGCTTTAAAGTGCAAGCCCAGATAATGTGTACTTTTTACAAAATGTTTCAAGATGAATTCGCCAATGATATTATTTTTTTTCGCTCTAGGTGTTTTATTGCTTTGAAAACTTGCTTGATGTCCAAACTGTACACTCTTTTTGTTCCTAAATAAGCAAGCCAATGAAGTCACAAAATCAAAATCATTGATCACCAAATCATACTTATTGACAGGTAATCTATAGGCATCTAAAAAAATACGAAGTGAAAAAGATTTGATTATTTTAAGATAGTCTAAACCTCCAGTAGATTTGTAAAAAAGACTGATTCCCTTGCTTCTTCCAACAACAGGTAAATCGGTTTTAAGATCGGAATTTGAACCACTTATAAAAAAGTCGACATTGCCATATGGCCTTAAAAAAGGATAGAGTTGAATGGCTCTGCTAATATGACCATTCCCAGTACCTTGAACTGCGTATAGTATATTCATTAAATAGAAACTTGAAATGCCACTTCGTTTGTTAAAACAGTTAATTCCTCTTGCAAGTGAACAACCTTAATACGTTTTTTGGAATCAATATCTTCAAATTGTTTTGGATCATATTGATACAAGCTCCAAGCTTTATCTGCGTATTCTAAGGCTGTTAAGTTTTCAATCCAATCCCCACTATTTAAATAGGTGACACTACCTTTATCGGTCGTCACAACGCGATGTTGAGGCTGATGAATATGTCCACAAATCACATACTTATAGCCATTCTCTATTGCTAATTCTGCGGCTGTTTGTTCAAAATTATTGATCCATGATACGGCCTTTTTGACCCCATTTTTTACTTGTTTGCTTATACTCATTTTTTCACGTCCAAAAAGGGTACATAGGAAATTCACAAAACTATTGATCATGATCAATAAGTCATATCCATAACCACCCAGTTTTGCTAATAATTTAGCACTTCCCTTAGTTGTTCTGTCAAATACATCCCCATGAAATACCCAGTTTTTCTCACCATTGATTTCAAAAACAATTTTATCAGTCAATTGAATATTGCCCATTTCAAAATGTCCATATTTTCTCAACGCCTCGTCATGATTACCAGTAATATAAACTACTCTAGTGCCCTTACTAGCCATACTAAATATTCGTTTGATAACAGCCATATGGCTTGCAGGAAAAAAACGCTTATTAAATTGCCATATATCAATGATATCGCCATTTAATATTAGCGTCTTAGGTTCAATACTTTTGAGATAATTTAAAACTTCTTGTGCTTGACATCCAAAGGTGCCTAAATGGATATCGCTAATTACGCATACATCTAAAGGACGTTTACTCATTGGGTTAGTTTGAGTAAAGTAAGTTGATGTATGTTATTAGAATGTTTCCTTATTATTAACTTAATATTAAATCGAATTCAATTTGTTATATGTAAATAGTTTAAGATTACATTTACTAACTAATAATCAGGCTATTATGAAACAAAAGCACATTCCAAGAGATATTAGCTGGCTCAGTTTTAATGCTCGTGTATTACAAGAAGCGAATGATAATAGTGTTCCACTACAAGAAAGAATAAGATTCCTTGGCATCTTCTCAAATAATCTAGATGAGTTTTTTAGAGTTCGAGTAGCTACATTAAAAAGAATGGTGGAGTTTATAGATAAAAAAAAGCGCGTTAATATTGATATCATTGATTCACCTCAAGTCATTTTAGATGAGATCCAAAGAGTCGTATTGAGACAACAAAATGAATTCAGCAGAATTTGGCAAAATATATTAAAGGAGCTGAAGGCGAATAAAGTACTTATTGTTGACAATAAACAACTCAATGCAGAACAGAAGGAATTTGTAAAAACTTATTTCGACAACGAAGTAAGACATGATATTATTCCATTGATGATTGAAAACCTACCTCAATTGCCATACCTAAGAGACAAAAGTTTGTATTTGGCAATTGTAATGGGGAATAAAACAGACGCCTACCAACAAAAATTTGCTTTAATTGAAGTACCATCAAGGTCGGTAGGTCGATTCATCATATTGCCTTCTAAAAATGGATTTACAACCATTATGCTATTAGAAGATTTAATTGAATTTAATTTACCAATTATCTTCTCTCATTTTAAATTCAATCAGTTTGATGCGCATGTATTTAAAATTACAAAAGATGCTGAGATTGATTTAGACCAGGAAGTAGGCATGAATTTTATCGATAAGATTTCAAAAGGAATAAAAAACAGAAGAAAAGGAAAGCCAGTAAGATTTGTATATGAAAAAGATATGAATCCAGAAATGCTTGAATTCCTAATTAAGAAACTAGGTTTAAACCGCAAAAGCAGTATCATTCCGGGAGGACATATTCATAATTTCAGGCATTTTATGGATTTTCCAAATGTGATAAAAGAGCCAAATTATAACAGACCTAAGCCTTTTATTCATCCTGCATTTAAGAAAAAAGTAATGGTCTTTGATATGATCATGCAAAAGGATATTATGTTGCATTTTCCATACCATGCCTATGACACCGTAATCGATATGCTTCGTGAAGCAGCCATGGATGACGCCGTTATATCCATAAAGATTACAGCTTATCGTTTGGCATCTAATTCAAAAGTGATCAATGCCTTGATCAATGCTGCTAGAAATGGAAAGAAAGTGACGGTATTTCTTGAATTAAAAGCAAGATTCGATGAAGAAGCCAATTTAGAATGGAAAACCATCATGGAGGAAGAGGGCATTACGGTATTAGTAGGTATACCAAATATGAAAGTGCACGCGAAGCTTTGTGTGATTCAGAAAAGAGTGAAAAATAAGTTAGTGCAATATGGTTTTATTAGCACCGGTAATTTAAATGAGAAGACTGCAAAAATATATGCCGATCATTGTTTGATGACTAAGAATGTGACTTTAATGAACGAGGCAAATAGAATTTTCAACTACTTAGCAAATTGGGAACAAGGCGATAAGCCAATTGCTAAAATGAGAAATTTATTGATTTCACCAATCAACATGCGTTCTGCTTTATTAGACTTGATTGAAAAAGAAATTCAAATTGCAAAAAAAGGTTACGTCGCTTCTATCACAGTCAAATTAAATTCATTGACTGATACAATTCTATTAGACGCTTTATATAAAGCAGTTAAAGCTGGTGTAAAAGTACATCTAATCATTAGAGGGATTCTAACGCTCAAGCGTACAAATGAAAAAAATGCAGGAAAAATTAACGCCTTAAGTATTGTAGACCAATATTTAGAACATGCCAGGGTGATTATTTTTAATAATAAGGGTAATCAAAAAGTATTTATCTCAAGTGCGGATTGGATGGTTCGTAACCTAGATCATAGAATTGAGGTTGCTGTCCCAATTATTGATCCAGTCATCAAAAAAGAATTAATTGACATCATTCATATTCAATTAAAAGACAATCAAAAAGCAAGATTCTTGGATGGTGAATTAAGCAATAAATATGTACCTTCGGCCAAAGCAACTTCTTTTAAATCTCAGGAAGAAACTTACAAATTTTTAAAAGGTAAAAGATAAAATAAATTGATTTTAGCCGCAATTGATATTGGCAGTAACGCTGCAAGGTTACTAATAAGCGAAGTTGTTAAGCATGACAAAGAAATAGAGTTTAACAAATTAAATTTAATTCGTATTCCGCTTAGACTCGGCTTTGATGTATTTGAAAAAGGCTATATTGGATTTAGGAAAAAAAAGATGCTCATAAATACCATTGATGCATTTAGTGCATTAATGAAAGTGTATGAAGTAGACCATTATATTGCTTGTGCAACCAGTGCCATGAGGGATGCTAGTAATTCAAAAGAAATTATCAGAGAAATTAAAGCGGATACAGGTATAAAAGTGGAAGTGATATCAGGTGATTTAGAGGCTGAAATTATTTATGAAAATCATATCGCAGAACTATTAGATGCTTCTAAAAGTTATTTATATATTGACGTAGGCGGTGGAAGTACAGAAGTAACCCTATTTCATAAGTCTACAGTTGCTTTTCAAAAATCTTTTAATATCGGCACAGTTCGTCTTTTAACCAATAAGGTGGAGGATGCTACATGGGAAGATCTAAAGCAAACATTAAAAGAGATTGGGAAAACATATCCTAAATTGGTAGCCATTGGATCTGGAGGTAATATTAATAAAATATTCTCTATGATTAATTCAAAAAATATAAAGAGTATTCCTATAGAAGTGATTAGGGAGTTCCTAAGAGTATTGGAGCCAATGACTGTGGAGGAAAGAATGCACACTTATCTTTTAAAAAGAGACAGAGCAGATGTGATTGTTCCTGCATTGCGTATTTATGCAAGTACCATGAAATGGGCGAATATAGATGAAATATATGTACCTAAAATTGGATTGGCCGATGGCTTAATCAATCATTTGTACGAACAAGTAAAATAATCTTCCCTAGTATAATTAAGCAATCTATTCATGGCTACTTTGGCTACAAGGATTTAAATGATTCAATCATTTCCATCGCAGTCTTTGCAAATTCTTGACCTTTATTCATCTTGTCAATGGCAGCACGCTCATAAGCCAAGGCTTCGTTCTGCGTGGTTAAAATACCAAAAATCACTGGTATTAATTTTGTGGCTGCAATGGTTGCAAAACCTTGGGTCACATATTGACATACATATTCGTAATGATCCGTATCTCCTTTAATAATTGCCCCAATGACCACCACGCAGTCATATTGTTTGGTCTCAATCATTCTATTCGCAAACACCACAGTTTCAACTGCACCAGCACATTCAAAAACTTTATAGGCTACAGTTTTAGCGTCCAATTCATTTGTGCATCCAGCTAACAATAAATCTGTAATATGTGCATTGAAATTTGCTTTGATAATAGCGATCATACTAAAAGGTAATTTTATGGTTGGCAATAGTTGCCTTGTCTTGTAAATAATTTTTATTTTGTTCTGTTACAAATGGCGGAACAATCATTTGTTCAAATTGAAAACCAGCTTCTTGAATCGCTGCTACTTTATCTGGATTGTTTGTGATAAATGAAAATTGATTCAATTGCAAGTGCTTGAGTATGGCAATAGCATCTTGATAATTTCTTGCGTCCTCTGGCAATCCTAAGCTTAAGTTTGCTTGAAAAGTGTTTTCACCATTATCCTGCAAAGCATAAGCTGCAATTTTCTGTCCAATACCAATGCCTCTGCCTTCATGTCCTTTTAGATAAATTAAATACCCGTGTTTATTTTTTGCAATCTGTTCTAAAGCATTTGTCAATTGCGCTTTACAATCGCAGCGGACACTACCAAAAACATCTCCTGTTAAACATTCACTATGAAAACGCACAATTGGTTTATTGGATTTTTCACTATCCATTGATAACACCACATGTGCTTCTTTTGTATGCTTATTTTCAAATACCAAAGACTTGAATAAGCCAAATTCAGTGGGAAGTTGCGCTTCTGAAATTAGCTCCAATGAAGTATGTGCAATGTCTGTTGTTTTATTTGGATCAGATGATTGTTGTTGATCAAAATCTTGTTCGACTGCATTTATTTTTAAATCTTTTGCAAATGTTTTTCTGTATTCAATCAACTGTTCAATGCTGATCATTTTTAGTTGATGCTTTTTTGCAAAATCAACTAAGCCATTTCTCCTTAGCATATCTCCCTCCTCATCCATGATTTCACAAATAATTGCAGCAGGCGCTAAATCATTGATTAAACATAAATCAACAGCCGCTTCGGTATGGCCTTTCCTGACCAATAAGCCTCCCTCCTTCGCCACTACTGGAAACAAATGACCAGGCTTGATAAAATCAGATGGCTTGGCAGAAGGCTCCACTACTTGTCGCGCAGTGATTGCTCTTTCTATGGCAGAAATACCTGTTGTAATGCCAAGGGCAGGAATGGCATCTATAGAATCATAAAATGCAGTATGAAATGGATCTGCGTGATTGGTGTTAACAGGCGCTATTCCGATTTGCTTTGCTACAGATGGATGCATCGCAATACACACTAATCCTCTTGCATGTTTTGCGCAAAAATTAATTTTTTCTTGGGTGGCAAAACTTGCTGGAAAAACAATATCTCCTTCATTTTCTCTGTCCTCGTCGTCGACCAATATAATTGGTTCCCCTAATTTAAAAGCATTGAATGCTTCCTGCACAGTATCAAACATTACACATTTCTTTTTAGAAGTAATTGTTCTGTATATTTTGCTAAAATATCAAATTCAATATTTACAATACTATCAACTGCGAGTTGATTGATATTGGTTTTGTCTAGTGTTGTTGGTATAATACAAAGATCAATCAACTCATCACGCACTTCATTGATTGTAAGACTTACACCATTGATTGCAATAGACCCTTTATAAACAATATATTTTACAAATTGTTCAGGCACTTGGATGGTTAAAAACCAAGCGGTAGGCGTAATATCGATTTTGTTTACTTTAGCAGTCGCATCCACATGACCCAGCACATAATGGCCTCCCAAGTAGCCATTTGGCTGCATTGGCAATTCTGTATTTACTGTGTCACCAACCTTATAGTTTCTAATGATTGTTTTTGCGATGGACTCTGTTGATACAAAAAAATACATGTTATCCTCTACTACTTTGGTCACTGTTAAACATGCACCATCTATCGCCACACTATCTCCTAGTTGCACAATGGCCGCATAATTCGGCATATTAATGACAAGTTCCCATCCCGCTTCTGATGCTGAAATTGCATGTATTTTCCCTTTCTGAACAATACCTGTAAACATATGCTATGGTTTGAGTAATTTTGAAACGCAAAGATAAACCAATGAACAAGAAAGAGGCTATACATTACTGTATTAATTTGGCTAAAAATGCAAATGAAAATGATATACGCCCAAATCCATTTGTAGGCGCTATTATTGTAGATCAAGCGGATCAGGTCATTGGTGAAGGATTTCATCAAAAACTAGGTGGACCACATGCCGAAGTGTATGCCATTGAGCAAGCATTACAAAAGACCACTGACCTAAGTCAATCTACCTTATATGTTAGCTTAGAACCTTGTTCTCATTTTGGGAAAACACCCCCTTGTGTTGATTTAATTATTCAACATAAAATCAAAAAAGTAGTGATAGCCAGTTTGGACCCTAATCCAAAAGTTTCTAGTGTAGAAAAATTAATGGCAGCTGGTATTGAAGTTGAAGTAATGAATGAACCTTTGGCAATAACATTAAACAGGAGATTTTTTACGCAGCATACTCAACAGCGACCATACTTTATTTTAAAAACGGCAAGTACTATTGACGGTAAAATTGCTGATAGAAATAACAAGAGTAAATGGATTACTAATGAACATTCGAGACAATTTGTACATACTCATTTAAGATCAAATACAGACGCAATTTTAACAAGCTATAAAACAGTTTTGCAAGATGAGGCTAGTTTTACAATTAGACTTGATGGTGCGCCTATAAAAGAAACCAATGTGATTATCATTGATAAAGCACTTACTTTATTAAATACAGCATATCATTCATTGCCTATTTTTTATAATAGAACGAACACAAAAATTTATTTTATTACCGATAAAAAAGACACCCCGAACGTTTCTAGTACCATTGAGTTTATTCATGGAATATTCAATGAAGATGGTCTAGTTTTTAGTTCTATTGTTAGGCAATTATTGGAAAAAGGACTTTTCAGTATCATGACTGAAGGAGGAAGATATCTCAATGCAAGCATGATGCATCAAAACATTGCCGATGAATTGTACTGGTTTATTGCACCTAAATTATTGAATGATCAACTAGCAGTTTCAATGTTTGGATTAGATCAATTGAACCCACTAGAAAATGCCTCTAAGCTTGAATTAGTGAATATGCAACGATTACAAGATGATGTCCTTTTACATTACTACATTAAAAAACCTTTAGACTAGGTTTAAAGCTGCATTGGAAGTTCCATTAATAAAATTTCTGCTTCCTTCGTCAAGGCCTTTAATTCGAATTGATCAAAGTCAGTAATGCCCAATGCGTCTCTTTCGTTTAATTGTTGACCTGCAAGTTCGAATGCGCCATATAAGACAAATGCATACATGCCATTGCCTGCTTTTTTGATTTTGTAATTTGTAGTAAAGTCAAGGTCAAATTTGCCTATATGAAACCAAGCGTCTTGATGAATCCACACACCTGCATCATCTGCATTCGGAGAAAGTATTTGCTCTAATTTGTTGATTCTGTTTGCAGGATCCAAAGTGATTTGATCATAACGAGGCGTTACATCCTTTTTATTTGGTATCACCCAAATTTGTAAAAACTTAACTGGCTTATCCTTATTGTGGTTCATCTCACTATGTTTAACACCAGTACCAGCGCTCATCACTTGGATATCGCCGTGTTTGATAACAGTATGATTACCCATGCTATCTTGATGCGCTAAATCACCTTCTAATGGAATAGAAATGATTTCCATATTGTCGTGCGGATGCAATCCAAAACCCATACCAGCAGCTACAAAGTCATCATTCAATACACGCAATACACCAAAGTGTATTCTTTCTGGATTGTAATAACTGGCAAAACTAAAACTGTGTTTGCTATGTAACCAACCATGGTTGGCGTCTCCTCTTGAACCTGCAGTATGTAATACTGTTTGCATATATAATATTAAAACTTAAATATAAAATGAAAGTGTAAAAATGAATGATTAATCTTCTAGTTGTCCAAATTTTCCATCATTGTAATCATTGAATGCTTGTACTAATTCATCTCTTGTGTTCATCACGAATGGACCATGCGCAGCGATAGGCTCACCAATTGGTTCGCCACTAGCTACTAATACTTTAGCATCTTCGGTAGCTTCAATATTAAATGAAATGCCTTTTTTATCCATCTCCACAAAATGATCTACAGCAACAAGTGCATCTCCATTGACTTTGATGCTTCCCTCAATCACAATTAAAAAAGTATTTTGTGTTGCTGGAAAATCAAAATCCACTTTCATACCTTTTGCAAGTATGGCGTTTTGTAAATGCACTTCCGTAAAAGTTTTCGCCGGACCTAATTGGTCTTTAAATTTTCCTGCAATAATTTCTACATAACTCTTGCCATCTTCTAAAACTACTTTGGTCATTTGATCATTGGCAATGGCTTGGTATTTTGGTGCAGACATTTTATCCTTGGCAGGAAGATTCACCCATAGTTGCACCATCTGAAATTCACCACCAGTTTTCGCAAAAGATTCAGCATGGTATTCTTTATGTAATAAACCTGAAGCTGCAGTCATCCATTGCACATCCCCCTCGTTGATGATACCTGAATTTCCAAAACTATCATGGTGCGCAACTTGGCCTTTATACGCAATCGTCACCGTTTCAAAACCTCTATGTGGATGGACGCCTACGCCTTTAGGACTTGGTGCTGGAGGAAAAACAAATTTCGAACCATAGTCTAACATAATGAAGGGATCCATTCTTTGCATCGATAAAGCGGGAAAGGATGGAATGAAATTATGGACTCTAAACCCATCACCTACCATATGTGGTGCTGGCGGAGCGTATATTTTAGCT
>JACCDX010707376.1_pt1 | contig 10974 bp, 14 predicted proteins | sample 7449681 | NCBI WGS metagenome assembly JACCDX01 (sample SAMN15323450, study PRJNA562643) | freshwater metagenome | isolation source: river surface water | place: USA:Blue River Watershed | collected 2017-08-18 | reverse complement strand
CCTCGGATTTTGCTGTTGATGCCACGGATGCGACCTGCGTTGATACCGATTCCCGCCCTTTGTGCAACATACCTGCCAATAGCCATATCACTGCTAAAGATGCTATCGAGGGTGTCATCAACATCAACAAGAACACAGCTTGCAAATTGTCGAAGTGGAGTTCTAACCCCCGCCATGATAGGTGTGGGAATGTTGATTTTGTGCTTTGAGATTGCGTCATAGTACCTCTTTACATAGGAAAGACGTGTTTCTTTTGGATACTCTGCAAAGATAGTCAGAGCAATCATCATGTACATAAACTGGGGAGTTTCATATACTCCACCACTACTCCTGTCCTGAACAAGATACTTATCAACTACCTGACGTAGACCCGCATAAGTGAAGAGATAGTCACGGTCATGATCAATATATGAATCAGCCTTATCAATCTCTTCTTTGGAATATTTGTTAAAGATATCATTATCATAAACTTCTGCATTAACGCAGTTGTAGATGTGCTGTTCCAAACTAGGGAGTTCTTTCATCTTCCCATATAGTTGCTTACGAACAGCAAACAGAAGTAGCCTTGCGGCAACATATTGATAGTTTGGGTGGTCTAGATCAATCAAATCCGAAGCAGAACGAATCAGAATCTCTTGAATCTCTGCTGTAGTAATTCCATCATAAAATTGAATGCCAGAAGTCATTTCGACTTGACTTGCAGAGACGCCTGCAAGACCCCTACATGCCTCTTCAACCATCAGGTGCATTTTCTCTAGGTCAAGAGACTCAATTCGACCATCACGCTTTTTAACTTTGGTGCCGTTGCTCATATTTTTTTCCAGGTAGTAAATTTAAGTTTTGCTTCTAGTCCAGAATAAGTATTAGATTCTATCACAGACTGAACATTCAGTCCAGACAATATCATATCATTAATGTCCTTCTCCTTTATTGTTGAAGGCCAAATGACAACTTTTTGTCCACTTTCAATAACACGGGAGATTCTTGAGTGGATTTCTGCATTACGTGGTTCGTTATCGTATATCCAAACAGAATCGCCAATACCCCACTTACCAACATCGCCGTCAGCTCCACAAAGAGCAATCGAGTTTGGAATGAAAGTGGAGTCGAATGGACCTTCTGTGATGTATACAGTTTTGTTTTTTTCAACCTCATCGAGACCGTAGATTTTTGGTGCGTCATCATTAAACATTACGGTAATGTATTTAATCTTGCTTGGACCAAGGGATCTGCCTTGAAATCCAACAAGAGTATTTTGATGGAACAAAGGAATGATAATCCTAGGTTCATCTTTACTAATATCATCGAAGACTTTTTTTATAGAATTTGTCCACGATTTAAATTGATTAGTGTAATAAAATTTATCTGGATTAAGTTTTCTACTTTCCAAATATTTTTTTGCATCTGGATTTGATGATGCTTTTGGTAGATCTAACTTTGGTTTAAACTTGGGCGATTCAAACTTAAATACTGGTTCTTCTACAGTAAAGTTTTTACCCGTTTTCCCATCTTTAAACTTTTCGAAAGTATATTGTTTATAGATTACAGAATCAATTTGCTTTAGAAAGTTATTAAAAGATATATTAACACCACAATTGTGACACTTGAAGTTAGTATTATTTTTTACTTGGTACAAATATCCCCTTGCTTTATTCTTGTTCTTTTGAGAATCTCCGCAGATAGGACATCTAAAGTTATAAAGATTGTTCTTTATCTTTTTAAACTTTTGAAATCTGGTAGATAACAAATTGATGTATTTAACATCAACAAAGTCCATGTTCAAGGGGGGGAAAGGATCTACTCATTCTATCAGATCATCTTGAAATGTCAATACGTAGAAGGTTATGAGACCTGTCCACTTTATAACAGAATTTGTAATTCTTTGTAACGAGTACAAAGTTGTTTTGTTTTTATTTTTTAATTTCATTGGCATCTTGTGCCAAAACTCAAGATTATTTAGATTTCTCTACGTTAACTTGAGAGTTGTCTGGAGTTAAAAAATCCACAACTATATGGGATTGAGAAACTGCAAAAGAAACAACTGCAAAAATTCCAACTAAGGCCCAACGGAACTTTGCAAATTCTTCTATTTTATTTTCTACCTTTTCAATTCTCTGAACTACTACATCATGAGAATCTTTGTTTTCAATTTTTAATTCTTCAATCAATCTTCCAATATAATCATCTGCCTTATGACATTGCTCAATTCTTTCTTCATGAACTGCCAACATCTTACTGATGTTTTGACTAGTTCTGCCCATTATTTGTATTGCCTCATCAATCTTCTTTAGAAGAAGTTCATATGATGATAATCTTTCCTCTAAAACCGCAATCTTAGTATCGGCAGAAGTATTTTGATTGAACATTTTTTCTGAGTTATTATTTCGGCACTACTGAAACGAATAACTCAAGTAGTTTTAAGATTATTTATTCATCCACCTTTTTCTAGATCCAGGCGTAAGTTTAATCTGAGGACCCCTTCTACGGGTTTTTCCCATAACAGGATCAAAACCAACTAATCCTTTTGTCCCCTTTGGATCTGTTTGACTTCCACCACCTCCTCCTGTTCCGGGAGGGTTTGCCGTCATCATTTCTTCTCTAACTATTGAAATAATCCAATCAAGTTTCTTCTGATCCATTGTAGATTTGATAAAGTTGGGATAGGCAATTTAAGTCAACCTGTATATCATGAATACTAGACTTCGGATACTCCGGAAGTTTTCCTAAGAAAATGATAAAAGATTTCATAGAAGACCACAACTCCTTTTCAATTTTAAAAAATAACATAGGCGTTGTTGCCTCACCAAAGATATTATAAAGAATAATAAAATGATTGAGAAGAAGATGGGTTTTAAGTTGCCCAGTATTCTTGTATCGTTTCAATAATCTTTTAATATATTTGAAATGATTCAAATCTTTTTCAAAATCCTCCCTAGTAACAGCTTGAGGATTTTCATAATGTTTAATAGCAAAGATGAGGAAGTTATCCTCATTCAACTCATTAAATATCATATCTTATCAAACAGGTGGATAAGCAGGAGCATTTCCTGTAGTAATACCTGACATAGCAACTAGAGTTTCAGTTTTAACTCTTAGAGTTCCATCTGCACCAATGTAAGTTGTAACTCCAACCCATCCAGCATGAGTTAGTTTATATTGGGTTGAAACTGCTGCTTCAGTTCCAGCATCAGCAACACCAGAAACACTTCTGCTATAAGTTCCACTAGTTCTTGTGAAAGATACTGCATCACCGATAGACAGAGCACTTGCAATCGTTGATGCAAATGAAACTGTAGTTGCACCAATAGAAGCAACTACTTTTGAAACTGAACCAGAAGCAAATGTATCCCCAACAAGAACTCCTGTCGTTGAAGCGATTGCTACTGTTGAAACACCAACTATTGCATTAGATGCTACTGTAGTTGTGATTTTGGTTGTTTCTACAGGGTTATTTTGAATGTTGTACTGACTGTATGCAGGATCAAAAGTAACGTATTTGGGAAGTTCACTAATATCAAACTGAACACCAGAAATAGCACTACCATTCAAGTTAGAAGTAGAAGCGATTGAAAGCAATGTGTCGCTAGTAATTCCAACAATCACTGCATCGCCAAAGTAAGTACCAGTTCTAGATCCAAAACGGATTACATCTCCAGTTGCAGCAGCGCCTACTTGTCCAAAAGTAGTTCCACTACCAGTAACTTCAAGAGTTGCATAGTTCAGAGATACTGTACCCCCAGATCCCTTAGCATCATTATTTCCCCAGAGTGCCATGTCTTTTTTCCGTAAAAATTATTTGCTAATAATATTTATAAAAAAGGGAGACCTTTACTTTTGGTCTCCTTTTCGTAAGAGTGATATTAAAAAATGGGATATTAAATCCAATAACCCATTTTCTTTAAATCTATCAGTTTTTGCTAACTACTCCGATATTGTTAATAATAGACCTAAAGTAACTGTTACTCCCCAGTTTGTGATCAAACAAGTGATCACTTACAGTTCTTAAGAAGTGCGGTTCTTACAGTTGCTGCAATTACATTATCAATATCATTATCAGTAGTATTCACATAACGCTCAAGTAGTTCAACTACAAGACGCTTAGTGTGACAAGAGTTCATAGCAGCGAGAATAAGTGGTTTTACAACCTCTACTAATGCGCCCATGATGTCCTCCGTTAAAATGGATTCTGAACTATTTAGATTAATCAGTCTCTAAAGGAAGCTTTCCTTGTTTCTGAAGATTAAGTTTTTGTCTCTGAAGTTGTTGTTGCTTTTGCTGCATCATTTTCAGATTTGAATACTTTTGTCTTTCAATAGCAGTATCAAGTGGTTTTTCTTTTGCTGGTGCTTGAGACTTTGGTTGAAGTTCCATTGCCTGCTCAGCAATTTTCTTTGCCATCTTAGTAGCAGTAGCATACATCACTTCTTTACCACGACCAGGATATCTCCTTTCAAAGTCTGCTGCTTTATCCTTCATTGACTTTACGATTCTTTCTCTTTCTTTTGTTTCAGCAGCAGTCAGAGTCTTTTCGTCAATTTGAACTTGTTCGCTTCTAATATCAGCAAGAAGATCATCTAACCTGGAATCCCTCTGAGACTTCTTCTTTTTCTTTGGTGCTGTAGATGCAGGTGCTTTTGCCTTTGGTTTTGCGGGTGCTTTTGGTGCTGCAGGTGCTTTTGCCTTTGGTTTTGCGGGTGCTTTTGGTGCTGCAGGTGCTTTTGCCTTTGGTTTAACTTCAGAAGACTTTTGGTAACTACCTTCCCAAGGATCAGAAACTGGTTTTGCCTTTTTCTTTTCAGGTGCATTATAAGAACCACTACTTACTTTTTCTCTTGTTCCCACTCCAGCACCACGATAGGTAGATGCTGTTCTAGTTTTTGTATGAGCAGCACTTGGTTTACTATCGCCACCTTCAATCTTGCGGGCAACTCCCAATGCACCCTTAGCAACTTTTCTTGCCCCTCTTGCGACTGCTGCGCCTGCTTCTTTTTTAGCACCACGAACTTTACTTGAAAGTTTTTGGCGGGCAAGTCTTCCAACTGCCTTAACTAAATTACCAACTCCAGTTTTCTTTTTGTGCTGATATGGTTTATCAGTATCGTGCCCAAAAGTTACTTTTGCTTCAGTCAGTGCATATTCAAGTGCTTCCTCAATATCATCTTCTTCATACCCTTCTTCAAGGAGTTCATCATAAACACTCTCTACAATATAATCAACTTCATCAACCTCAACCATCTCAAGGAGAGTTCCGCCAAGATTTTCTACTGCTTCAGTAATTGATGGATTGATTACTACTTTATTATCTACACTCTTTTCAGTAATCTTTTCACTCTTATCGTCTTTTTTAAGAGCATCTTTGATTTCAATCAGATCTTCTCTCCAATTCGAGAATCCTTCTTTCTTAACTGATATTGCCTTCCCGATTGCCTTTCTACGATTCTTTAAATATAAATCAGACTTATCAACATCACCACTATTATCAATGTCATCATCCTCTTTACCAACAGGATCAAGTGCTTCCTTTACTTTCTTTCTCTTAAACTTACCAGAGACTTCACCTTCCTCATATCCTACATCATCACTATCATCATCCCACCAACGCTTTACTTTCTTCCCCGCACCAAGTCTTTCTGCTGGTTTTCCAGGAACTGCAGATTCAGCAACCTGCTCCAGATATATTCTGGAAATATCATTCAGAGGATTAATAGACATCTTAATAAGTACTTAGTTTCTTTGCCTTATACTTATTTATGAAATCGACTCCGTATGCCTTACCACCTTTCTGAATATATTGTTTATTGGTTCCTACTACACCTGGAGTTTTTGATGCGTAATGTTTAAATGCACCTAGTGTTCCTACAGGAGTATTTGGGTGAGTCCTATCTCTCATTGGACTATCCATTTTAACTTCAGTATATTCCATCACATCTTTAATCCAAGACTTAAACATGTAACCTTCTTCAGTTACACAAATAAGATGATTAGTTCCCCTACGCATCACTTCACCAATCAACCCAGTGTTTAAGTTTTCTACTCTATCACCGATTCTAAAGATTTTTCCTTTTATATAATTCTCACGAAGGTTTCTCATATCACACTTTGGAGCAATCTCCCACAATGCAAAACTTTCTTTTTTAACCTTTGCTTTTTTTACATTCATTCCCTGACGAACGGCATTAAAGAGTGTTTTAGTTTCTGCATCATCAAGCGTCTTTGGAGTTCCACTGCGGAATGATTTGAAATCATCATCAAGAACTGCTTTTCTCATTTTAGATGCAGACATTCCCTCCACACCTTCAGCATCAGCATCACGAACACCAGCAGACACTACACGAATTAAATCAAAGTTATAAAGGTCCCCATTATACTTTTGTGCCAGGTTCTCAAACTCTGCTTGACGATCAGATCCAACAACAATGTTTACATTATTATAACCATCCTCATTTGCAGTCACTAAGACGTTAAAAATGGTTTTCATTTCTTCATCATTAATAATGTTCTCCTCAAATTCAGGGAACATTTTTTTCATATAAGAAACTTTAGTATTAGGATCTAAAGGATTTTTCTTTGGATCTTGAGATCTTGAAGGATAAATCTTAATGTCTCCGCCTGCGGAAATTCTCTTTGCAGACTTGAGAAGTTTTTCGTGTCCTACTGTTGGTGGATTAAAGCGACCAAATACAACAGTCAGTGGTGGAAGTTCTTCTGCTGGATGTTCTTCTGGTGCTTGTCCAGGTGCTGCTTGGGGTTGTGATGCAGGGGCAGGTGCTGCTTGAGTTGGTTGTGCAGATGGAGCAGCACCTGCAGGTTGTCTTTCTGCTGCTGGTTGCTCTGAACCTTTTGGTTGGCGACCATCAATATACTTTAGTTTTCCTTTTTCTGTTTTTGCAACAACTTTACCGGAACGATCTAACCATCTACCGTGACCGTCTCCAGTGTATCCAAGTTTTTTCGCCTGCATTGCAGCTTGCGATTCCTTTGCTTCGGTTAGAAAATTAAGAAAACTTTTCATGTTTAGTGTTAATATACTTTTATTTATTAGGAGATATTAGTCCAGTCGGATCAAATTTTTCTAAAAGTTGCTTCACATCACTTCCATAGTCATCCAAATCAAGATTACTTTTAGTTGGTTTTCTATCAAGCATTAGTGCTGTAGAAAATCTATAATTCCATTGCTCTGCACTACTTCCGCTCATTTTTCTTCTAATTCTAAGTTTCAATGTGCCGTCTAATCTTTTAACTCCGATTCTTTTTAGGTTCGCCGGATCTGACTGCATATAGTACAACCCCTTCCCACCAATTTGAATATAATGAGTGTTTTTAGCTGCATAATATTTAAACAAAGTGCTTAACGAAGGAGCATCGGAACCAGTTACATATATGTCGCCAAAATTTCTTTTATCTATATTAATGTCTCGCTCTAACATATCTCTTCCAGTTTTATCTGCAGTGAATTTTCTCGGCGCTCCTTTTGGACCCCAAATTCTATTGACAATATTAGGAACTCCTAATCCCTCAAGCATTTCTCGCATTAAAACTGCTTCGGGATCACTTTTTCCCTGAAGAATCCACTTATTATCACTGTATCCCAACCCACTTTGCCCATAGTCAGCTTTATCATCCAATTTTATTTCCATCTTATACTTTTTGGGTTTAACTGATGCAGAAATATTTCTTGATTTGGGATCAATGTATAAAAATTCTAAATCAGGCAAATCATTAGCAGATCCAGCGGGAGCGAATCCTTTTGGGGTCAAACCAGCTTCTTTAAATGCAGAAAAAAGTTTTTCTTCATATTGAAATCCTTTATTTTTACTCAATGATCCAGACATCCACTCTTCATAATCGGGATCATTTAAATTTCCATTCGTAACTTCTATTATGGACATAATACTTAAAAACTCTTTCAAGTATTTAGAAGTGGAGATAATCGGACTCGAACCGATGACATCTTGCTTGCAAAGCAAGTGCTACTACCAACTGAGCTATATCCCCAATAAAGAAATTATAAGACCCTCTTAACAAAATGTCAAGAGGGTCAGAGCAACCTTCCGTGTTTATTTATCTTTCATTCTTAAGTTCTCTTTTGATTTCGCTCTTTAATGCTTCACGCTCTTTTTGTTGTTGTATTCTTTGCTGCTGTGCTTCAACAGATGCTCTAGACTTTTCTTTGAACTTTTGCATTTGCTTTCTTGATCTTTGACGCAGTTCTTGTCTGCGTTGTTCAATATCTTCAGAGAACTGTTGGTAGGTTTTCATTATTACTTGACTTTTTGATTATTTATGATATAATGCCTTCGTGGAAACACACATCACACACATTAGGAGAATGCCTATGACACCTTATGAACTTCGCTTTGAAATCTTTAAGCAAGCATATAGTATGCTGAATGATCGGTTTAGTGTAGGATATGATACTGCTGTTCGTTGGAATGAGGATCAGAAAAACCAAGTACCAATGGATTATCCAGATTTTCCAACACTCAATCAAGTTCTAGAACAAGCAGAAATCATTAATGATTTTGTAAGTTCCAAATAAAGTTAAAGGAGGGTTTATCCCTCCTTTTTTTATTATCAAATTTTTAAGTTTATATCAACCACTACAAGTTCATTCACCCAAAGTTCAAAAAGTTGCTCAGGGGAATGAACCTGCTGATATACCTCCACCAAACCTTTTAGATCTTTGATATCCATTAGATTTGTTTATTAATCAAGCCAACTCTACTGGATAGTGTTCATAATCAGTATATCCAGTATATGATGTCTTCTTTCTCTTCTTCTTTGCTTCCATTACAGAGGAAAGTTTGAATAAATCAGAATGCTTCTCACCAAACTTTCTCACGATTGTTCCTGCAAGTTTATTTGCCTCATTTTCTGTTGGGGCACCTGCATGACCACTTCCATTTATACCTTTTGTATGCTGACGATAATGAGTGAGTTCATGAGCAACGGTCCTCAAAATATCCATTGTTTGTCTTCCTTGAATATCAATAACAATGCGATTATCTTTAATCTGACCAAAAGCTGCGATTCTTTTTGCAAACTTTGGATCATCAACAAAATGAATCTTTGGTAGTTCTTTAATGTTCAGTTCTTTCTTTACAAAAGGAAGGAAGTTATGAACAATCTTTTCGAAGTGCTCTTTACTGATTCCCTCCGCAACAAAAACTTCAGAGATTTTAAACATCTCCGTATTTCTCTGAAGTCTTCTCCACTCTGAAAAATTCATTTTTCGTTTTTTAGATATTTATTAAAAAACCTCCCGAAGGAGGTTGAAATCACACAACTACTTTTTCAAGTTCAGTATCAAGTTGCTTCATCACTTCACGAAGTCTTACAATTCTTTCAGGAGCAAACTCTTGACTATATCCAACAGTTGCGACATCAAGAACTTGAAGAACTTCAAGTGCTGATTTTACATCAAGTTTAAGACTTACTTGTTTTTCTTTAGTCACAGGTCACCCTCCACACGATTCTCACTACGATAAACATCAAAAGCACCCTCAGGATAACGAGCACTCAGTTTCTCATAGTTCATTTCCATAATCTCACGGAAACTGGTATCAAGTGCCATACATGCTTGAGCAATGTACCAACAAATGTCACCAAGTTCACGCTTCATATGGAAGACATTCTCTTCAGTATAAGGTTTACCTTGAAGAATGATTTTCTTGACAACTTCAGTAAACTCACCTGCTTCTGCGCTCATACCAAGAGCAGCGGTTAGGAGACGAGGAACATCAGCATCATCATTTGCTTCAAGTTCAGTCATACGAGTAAGAAGTTGTGCAAAGTCACTACTTGCAGGACTTGTGGTTTGACGAACAAACTCAATATACTTATCACTATCAATAACTTTTTTATCAGTCATCAGAATTTAAATCCCTCAAATGTTTTCTTAGGTTTCTTTTCTTCATAATCATACTCTTCATCCTTTCCATTGTCAAGGATATCTTGTTGAGCAGATTGTTCGCAGTCATAAAGACGCATTTTTGCACGATCAATACCAATCACAAAACGCTTATGAATGGTAGGATCATTATAACGGTTCTTCAGTTGTTTAACTAAAATCTGTCCCAACCCCTCCAACTCTTCAGTACTAATGAGGGCAAACATAAGGTCAGCAGTAGCAGGCAAACCAAAGGATTCAGAAGTATCAGTAAGTTCAACATCAGAAGAACCATAACCACTTCGCGTGGTTTGAGTGGCAGAAACAATAGGAACATTGAATTCCACTGCTAGTCCACGCAATTCTTCCGCAATCGCTTTGATATATGAGTAAGAATTGATGTTACTGTTTCCTTTATACCTAGAGGAAGCACAAATATTAAGATAGTCGATGAAAATAATATCGGGTCTAAATGACTTCTTGAGTGATAGTTCGTTGAGTAATGCCTTGAAATGACCAGCATGAGCAGATGCAGTAGGATACTCTTTGATGACTAGAGACCCCTGGGTTTTCTTTGCAATGCCATTTACTTTGTTTTCAAACATTTGACGCGGCAAATCAACCAGTTGCTGAATCGGTACATTGAGAAGGTTTGCATCAATTCTTTCAGCAATTCGTTCCTCCGCCATTTCAAGAGTGATATAGAGAACGTTCCTACCCTGAAGCAAGGCGGAACTAGCAATATGACACATGAACAACGATTTCCCAACACCCGTTCCAGCGAGAGCAATATTGAGAGTCTTGTTAGGTAAACCACCTTTCGTGATTTTGTTGAAATATTCCAGATCAAACTCGATTTTATCTTCTTTGCGGTGATAAAAATCGTAGCGTTCTTCATAGTTCAGCAAATAATCATGTCCGATGTTATTGTCAAAAGAAACTGCCAAAGCATCAGAAAGAATACTTGGAATAGCATCTCTAGTTTTTTTGTCGTCTTTTCCATCAGCAATATGAATCGACTCCATAAGTGCAAGATAAATTGCTCTATCCCGACACCACTTTTCAGTAGTATCCAAAAGCCACTG
>JACCDX011682551.1_pt1 | contig 10976 bp, 14 predicted proteins | sample 7449681 | NCBI WGS metagenome assembly JACCDX01 (sample SAMN15323450, study PRJNA562643) | freshwater metagenome | isolation source: river surface water | place: USA:Blue River Watershed | collected 2017-08-18 | reverse complement strand
GAGAAAAATATGATCGCTTAGAAGAATTATTTGAATTGTCTCAGCAAAATCCACTTCCTGAATGGGCACAACAAGAACCAATCAAAATCAAAAATTATGTAGGAAGATTTTTACCAAGAGAAGATCCTAGAGGTGTGTTCTTAGGACAATACACTGGGTGCTGTCAACATCCAGAAAATGCAGGATTTGGAGCTGCATTTGATGGTCTCCTTTCTCCTAAGGCATGTTTCTTTGTTATTGAAGATGCTAGAAACAAAATACATATTCAAGCTTATGTATGGGAAGATAGAGATGGTAATATTTGTTTTGACTCTTTTGAAACTGGGTCAAATAAAATATATCACAGCACAAATGATAAAGAAACAGTGGGGCAAATATTACAAATTGTCACTTCTAAAATGGGTAATAGAAAAATCACTGGCGGATCTAAAACTAACATATACTTGCCTGACTCAACAAAAACAGAATCTTTAACAAACCCTGGTTATGGAAGAAAAACATCTTATTATGGATTAGGTGGAGTGTATCCAGTATATGAAGGGGACACTTACAGACAATACCTTATAAGTGATACAAGAACTCCAAAACAAATTAAAAATCAAAAGAATAAATATCCACAAGTTAATAGTCAAACAACAATTTCTGAAATGACTAATGGAAAAATGACAATTCCTAATATGGATAGAGATAATTGGGAAGAGAAATTTATAAAACCAACACCAGAAAACACACAACAAGAAATAAAACCAGAAGATATTAAATTTCCGGAAATCCTATTCGATGAAGACTAAAAACTATCTATATGATTCTGACCACACACTTTTAGCTGTCGAATCTTACTTTCCTAAATATAAAGTAAAGTTCGACAGATCTAAAGGTGAAAAAATGATATCAAAATGGCTTAAAAAACATAAGATACATTTTAAATCTGAATATTCTTTTCCTAATCTTAAAGCAATAAAAAGATTAAGATATGATTTTGCAATTTTAGATAACAATGACAATCCTCTTGCATTGATAGAGTTTCAAGGGGATCAACATTTCCACCCAGTTCCTAGATGGGGCGGTTTACATGGACATTTGTCAACAGCAAAACACGATCAAATCAAAGCCCTATTTGCACAAAGAAATAATATACCACTCTTCTATATCACTGAATCTGAGCAAAAGAAAATATATCCAATGTTAGAACAGTTAGTTAATTATTTATTCCCAAAGCAAATCAACTAAAAATGATCTGGATATTTTAAGTTTGGATCTGTTTCTGTGATTGATGTTTCTTGCCTACTTACCATTCTATAAAGTGGATTAAAATCATAAAAAGAATCCGCATCGTGATAAGTATTAATGTATGGAAAATGCTCTAACATTGAATCCATATTTTTCATTTGAAAAAGAACTTCGTGAAAATGTCCAACATCTTCTGTAAATGCTTCAAACAATCTAAAATATCTTCTAGGAAAAAAGAAAAATGTGTCACTTATTTTTGGCATATTTTTCTTAAATTTTCTGTCTTTGTACCATAACACAAATGGATATCTAAACTGGTTATCATTCGGACTAATCAATTCAATAAAATGATCTTTTATGTAAAGATCATTTCTACAGACTATAACAAAATTATAAGACCATAAACCACGTATACTTTTTATAATTCTGTTAAAATTTTGAAGTTGAGTCGGATCTCTTTGTTCAGTAAAATTAAATGTGGCGTTACAATCTTTTAGCCAATCCTTTAATAGATTATCGTGATTTGTAGAAGCTGTATCTAAATGAAATTTTAAATCAATATTATAGTTATCTTTGATTGTATGAAAAAGTTTAGAATGAGATAATGTAGCTTCTTTTTGTGATTCGATAGCAAAGTCATTACCAAAAGATGTAGTCCCTCTTGTCCCATCTCTAAAACTCATTCCTCTAGTAACAATCAATCCACGCATTTATTGTCTACCCATTAGAGTCTTTTTGAACATTTCGTGGTACATATTAAACACATTACCATTTAAACCTAAAGCAACACCCATTACTCTCTCCCAACATTCTTGCTGTTTTTTATTTCTTGGGAGTTTAGATTCTGTTAAAATATCTTGTTGGATTAGCTTGTCGATTTCTTTTTTAAATGTAATAAATGTAGTAGAGACAAGTGCATGTTTAAAATACAATCCAGCAAATATATCCTCACCAAATGTATTTTTAATCCACATTACTTGATCTTGACTTAAAAATCTTGTTGGTGTGTACTCTATTATAAATGCCTTAGTGGAATTGTCATCTGGTTTCAATATAAAATTTAAATCAAGTAACTCCATTGAATCTTGAGTCAAAAATACTTGTTTTGAATCATATTTTGTTACAGCATGCAATAAAGCACCAGGCTCATATCCACCATCAAACATATTCTTTTCAACAGTAAACTCTTCATTAACTTTATTAAGAATATCTATGCTTTGTTGATTATTAGTGCCATTATCTATCAATAACACTTTATATTTATCAGAATCTAATTGTTTGTATATTTCTAGATTCTTAAAAATAAAATCGCCAGGGTTGTAAGTGGGAATAACAATTAAACATTCATACATAAAAACAATTATAACAGAATATAAGACTCATAGAACTCTTTTGCTGCTATTCTATATACTTCTTTACAATGGGGAAGAGGAGTTACAATCATATCTCCAGGCTTAAGGGTCATATTTCTACCCCATTTTGCAATAAACTGAATTTCCTCACCAGAATAAATTGCAGCTTTTACTTTCCCTGTAGGTTTATATATTCCACCCTCAGATAAACTAAAAACAAAATCATATCTTGCAGTCATCATATCTGGGCAAACTATATATTCTTCTTTCATTGATGTGTAAAGATTCATCACTACAAAATCACCCTCTTTGGCATAGTTTGTAGTTTCTAAACCATCGTCAGTCCAAGTTTCGATATATTCTCCCTCAGTAGCTAAACGTGCAAATACTGGAGATATTTTTCTGTAAATTTTTCCAACATCATTTATGTAAGGAATAAATTCACCATATGCTTGATCTTGAGTCATATATTTATATTCTATTTGAAAAGGTCTACTTACTTTTGATATGTAAAAGAAAAATATAACTTACTAAGAGTATTTTTAAATTATGAGTTTTAATAATAAATTAAATCGTATTGCACAAACCAGTAGACAAGATTCAATTAAAGATATTGATGTCCCTACTGGGTCAAATATGCCAAAAGTTAATCCACAAAATGCAATGAAAGATTTTGCGTTACAAACTGGTGGAACTATGGCAGTATCAAATGTTAAAGAAAATGTACCTGAAAACTTAATGGAATATGGAGCAAAAAAAGGATTAGAAAAGTTTGCTCCTAAATTAATGCAATCAGTTCCTAAACCTAATCCAGTTGGTTTAGCTAATTTAGCTAAAGGTGGGGCTGGAGCATTGGCTGGATTTGGCCTAGAGGCAGGTTTAAGTCTTGCTGAAGAAATGCAAGGCCCTAAAGTTATATTTAATAATTATTATCAAGATTATGTTAAGCTATTAAACGCTCTGGCATCTGAAAATCCCCAAAACCAAGAGTTGCAAAATATGGTTAATATGGGAAGACAATTGGGACAAAGAGCTCAACAAATAATGATGTCCTCTAATGTTCAAGGACCAACTCTTGGACAAGCTGTAGGTACAGGTATACAATCAGCAAAAGATCAAGCATCAGGATTTGTAGATTTAGGAAAAATGGCTATGGGAGTGCAACCTTCTGCAGCTGCATCTGAACAACAACCAACTACAGCTACATACAATCATAAAATGCAAAGATTGGCAATTGTTGGGGAAGCAAATCTTACAGATGTTGGAAGAAAAGCTTTAGTGGGGACTGTAGGTGGTGGTTTGGCAGGTGGTTTACCTGGTGCAGCTATAGGGGCAGCAGTAGGAGCTGGTGTACCAATTATGCAAAACCTATATCACCACACAAGATCAGATGCTTATCAATCAGCTGCATACACCAATGAGTTAAAAGATAAAGGGTACACACTTACAGCACAATTAGCAAAAGTAGATCCACAAGCTGCAGAACTTTTAAATAAATATATTTTAGAACTAGATAATTATGTCAAGCAAAAAATATACAAGGGTGGTGGAACTGCATTTGAAAAAGGCATTGATGCAGTAACAAAATTTTTCACTAGAGAAAAAGATCAAGAAGTTGACCAATCTATTGTTGATCAAGCTAACAGTATGGCACAGCAACCTCAATCTGAAGAACAAGAAATGTCTGGAGAAAATTCAACTGGTCAAGCACAACCAACTGGAGATATTACTGAGCAAGATCAAAATATTTCAGTTGGTATTCAGCAACTTAATAGTATTTATCAACAAGGCATGCAATATTATAATGCTGGAAATGTTCAAGAATATTATAGATACAAAAATCAATATGACCAAGGCTTGCAAACTTTGAATAATTATATTGGCCAAAAATACCCAGGAACAGATCCAAACGCTATTTTACAGCAATATATAAATCAAAACGCTCAACAAAATCAACAACAAGTTCAACAACCACAATAAAAAATCCCCGAAAGGGGATTTTTTATTTGTCTAGAGTAAAATATTTTCCTGTCCAGTAAGTTTTTCTAAAGTTTTGAATAGAATCGTAATACTTATTTCTATCATCAAACATTATTATTATGGGTTCTTCTCCTAAATCTTGAAGAACTTTATTTATTAAAAGCCTTCCAGTTCTACCGTTTCCATCGATAAAAGGATGAATAACCTCGAATATGTGATGAGAAATAAGTGCACAATCTTTAGCAACCATCTTATTTTCATAAACTAAATTCATCAATTCTTTAGTTTTTTCATACCAAAAAATCATTAAATTCTGTAATTGATATGGATAAGGACAAGTTTCTATTCCAATAAAACAATCAACTTTTCTATATGTTCCACTATTTCCACTGTCTTCAAAATATGGAATTCCTTTAGTCAAAAATCTATGAATATCAAGTGGAGTGTTTTTATTTAACTCCCATCCATCAGATAAAACAAAATTCAAAGCAGAAAGATGATTGTCATACATTCTACAACCAGGATATAAGCCAGAATAGCCAGGTTGAGGATCTATACGATTGCTTTCTATAACGTATACATCCTTCCAGTTGAAGTGAGGAAAAGTAAGTAAATCAATATTCATTATTCGCTCCAAATACCATAATACAATAAAAGGTGAATTGAATCAAGTATAAAGAAATAAACTATAAGATTTTTGGGAGTTAGTCAAATGTTTAAAATTACATCAATATTTTCTAGTATTTTGAAGAAAGCAACTGGCATTCCAGAAGTTAATTTAAATAAAAACCCTATCACCGGAAGAATTGTTTCAAATATGCAAGAAGGTCCAATGAGAGATTTGTTGAAACAATTTCCTAAAGAAACTTTGCAGTTAATTATCAAGATTGCAAATGAAGAACTTAAAAATAAGTAATTAAAGGAATAAAAATGGATATTCAAAGTTTAATTAGATTAGCTCATCAAGCAGATCTTGAGGGCAATTTTAGAGTTGCAGATAAATTAACTGAAAGAGCTATCAGAGAAGCAGCCAACAGATTGAAAAAATATTGGCAAAGCAAAGGTTTAGATTTCGGCAACAGATCAAATCAATCAGTTTTAAATGAGCTTATGGATACAGCTACAGAAGGCACAGCTGATGCAGTTACCAAAGGCAGAAAAACCAGACAAAGAGCTGGTGATAGTTTTAATGAATTTTTAAGCAGAGAAAAGGGTATCGAACCTGCTAAAGTTCCTACTACACCAACTGCACTCGATATTGATGTTCCTGAATCAACTACAGTTAGTCAAATTAGAAAAATAGATCCTTCTAAGAGAACACCTAGACAGCAACAATTGGTCAATCAGGCTGATGCAAGAAATAAAGCAAGAGCCGATGCAAAAGCAAGAGCAAATGCAAATGCAACAGGTGGAAATGTTGGAGATATAGAGGCAGAAGGTGGCGCTGGTGGCGCTGGTGGCGCTGGTGGTTCAGCCGGAGCCGGTGCCCAAGCTAATAATCAAGTAGGCATTAACAATGTAAATGCACTTCAAAATGCAAACTCAAGCTACAGTGGTGGCAACATTATGACTGTAAACAACAAAATGCCAAGCAACTGGCCAGGTGTTTTAGCAGGAGCTGCTGCTGCAGGTGGAGCTGGTTACTTAGGTTATTTACTAGGCAAAGATGGCAGACCTGTTGCTCCTGCTCCTAATGCAAAGCCTGGTGATTTTAAAGCTAACCAGTTATCTGAAAGAGCTCAAGCTCATCAAATGGGAAATGCTCAAGGAGCTCAAAATTTTATTGAAGCTAGAAGAGGCAACCCACAATTCCAATCAGCTCAAGATTTCTATTATGCAGCTCAAGCAGCAGGTATGAGTCAATCTGATATGAACCAAATTGCAGCTTTAGCTAAAGCTGAGGGCTTTAAAGACAAGACTCCATTGATGAACTAATGAACTATAATGATTTAATAAAATTAGCACATAGAGCTGATTTAGATGGTGATGTGGAACTAGCTGATTATTTAGATAATCAGCTAGTTCGTGTTGCTATTTTGAAAAAGATTATTCCTAATGTGGCAAAAGGTTGGGAACATACAAGAAGACCAAACTACGATATTGATTTCAGTTCATTGAAACCAGATGCAAGCAACTTAGATACAATGATAAAGCATCCAACTCAAACTGGTACTAATCCTGTAGCTAAATTTTTTCAAGCTGGTTTAAAAACAGTTCAAAGAACTCCTGAAAGATTAGTTGAAATCGAAAAAGAAATCAAAAATGCAGTTTTGAATATTGCATCATCAGATCCAAAAATTGATGTAGCTAAGAAAAAAGTACAAAATGGTCAAGCATTAACAGCAGATGAAAGAAATAGTTTATTAAATATTTTAGTAAAAGATCAAAAAGTTGCTACTAGAAAAAATGATATTGCGGTTCAAGATATCACAGCAGTATTAGAAGGGAAAGCACCTAGTATGCCTTCCAAAGAAGTGACAACTTTATCAAATGCTGGAAAAGGCTTGGCTTATGCTGCAGGGGCTGGTGTTGCAGCAAATGTTGGTTTGGCAGCTTTTAACGCAGCTCAACAATCCAAATATAAACCCGGTGAGTTATATAATAATCAAATGACATCTCCTGGCATGCAAGCTATGCCTTCTGGTATGGAAAACTCTCCTGCTTACGGTGGAGGTGGCGGTGGTGGCTACAGTGGTGGCGGTGGATATCAAGGTCCACGCTACGAACAACCTAGAGATGAAAGTAGAAACTACACGCAAGTTTATCAACCTGCTGCATTAAATGATCAACTATATGGTAGAAATGATGGTGGAAGGTATCAAACTCAAAGATATAATCAAGAAAGTTTTGAAGGGTATCAAGAACCATCGAACCCTCCTGCTTACTATGAAGATACTGTCATTCAAGGACCATCAAGATATCAACCTATTGGGCCTACACAAGAAGAAGCAAATCCTGGAGGTGTAGAATATGTCAACCTGCCAACTGAAACATATGATTTACCTCAGGCTCCAGTTGAAGAAGGTTCAAATACACCTAATGCCAACTTCTATTAAATCTAGTTATAGTTAATTATGCCTAAGTACACCATCAATATAACCACTAATAAATATTTATTCTTGGATATTGATGGTGTTTTAAATTCATTTGATGATTATGGTGTTGATGGTAAAGATTTCATAGAAAATATTGAAAATTTGACATTTATATTAAGCAAAAGGCAAATGAGCCTATTGAATAATATAATCGATAAATATCATCCAAAAATCATTCTTTCATCTTACTGGAGAAATAGATATTCTTTATCCACACTTCAGAAAAAATTTAAAACTGCTGGCTTTAAAGGAAAGATTCTAGCAATAACACCATCTTTCGGCGGAGAACACGAAGATAGATGGCAACAAATTAAGCATTATATTGAAGACAATGATGTATCAGATTATATAATACTTGATGATAGTCCACTAGATCGCAAAAATACTAAATTTCCTAACTGGATTAAGACAGATAGCTATCATGGACTTGATCATAAACATTTAAGAGAGATAGATAAAATATGGGAAAAGTAAAAAGAAAAATCTTACTCACCGAAGAGCAACAAGCTTTATTAGAAAAGTTTCAAAAGCCCAATGAAGACAATGAATCAACACCATTAAGCGAAAACTCAAAAACAAAAGCTACGTCTGCTGGATTTAAACCAATGGTAAATAGAAGCGGAAGTAGAGGAAAATAAAAAAGACCCCTGAAAAGGGGTCTTTTTTATTGTGATTACTTAGATGAAGGAGGGCCACCAGGACGACCTTGACCACGTCCACCGCCTGGGCTACCTTGACCTCCACCAAAACGAGGTGCAGGATATCTTTCGATAACTTTAATCTGATCTGCAGTTAAAATTGCCTTAACTTTCTCAGCAACAGATCCACGAAGCGCCATAGCACCTTCACGATCTCCAGCCTGTTGCATTTCACGAATCTTAGATTGAACACCCTTGGCGAATTCAACTAAGCTCTTCTTTTGATCAACTGTCAACTTAATTTCAGTTACAGCCTCAAGAGGAAGATTAACACCTTGCAAAACCTTTAAATCAGCAATAAGAGATTCAAATTTTGCTGTATCAAGTGGAAGATTAGCCTTTACAACACTTTCTGGGATAGAAAGAGTTTGAGCGACACGTCCACCACCTTGGCCACGACGCTCAGTCCCATCAACATTACCACGACCCTGAGCAAATGCACTCATAGAAACTGTGAGAGCAATAAGAGTTAATAAAATCTTCATATTTAATGAAACATCCTTTTTTTTTAATCAGGGAAGATTAAAACACTTACTTTGACGTAAGTAATACATTATAGTTCATTTCTATTTAAAAGAAAATCTAAGGGCAAGGATTTACAAAAGCATCAAATCTTGGGCTTGGATACCATTGATCACCCCATAAAAAACTTGATGCATTTAATGTCTGATCTAGCTTAAACCACTTTGCATGACCATCTGCAAAAGTATAATTTGAACCACCATTATGTCTTTCCCAATTTACTCTTACAATTTCTGGTTTATCTGAAGTACCATTCAATCCTAGTAAAGCGTCTGACAAAGTTGCAAATCGATAGTTATCTGATGGGCAAATTTGACCAGACCCAGTAGAAACACCACTTGTGCCGATAAAACCGCTAGTCCCCTTCCATTGTCCGATAACTTTTGCATTAGGATTATTTAATTTTGATCTTCTTTCACCTAAAATAATTAAATTTGCTGGAAAGTTAAAAGCACTTTCAGATACAGGTACCCAGTCATGCGCAGGAATGGCGTTATAGTTGTTTACATATGAAAATTTTGGAACCTGAGCATCGCAATCGATTCCAACTCTCATCCCTGCAACACAGGGAGTTTTAGGTGTAACTGGAGATGGGTCTGATGGACAAATAAAAATATTTGTATTTTTTACATAAGGTTGAGTTACATATGACCAGTGTATTTTTAAGTTTGGATGCTCTGACGTAGTTTGCATTAAACAGCCATCATAATCTTGCGAATACATGTTAAATGATAAGCCTAACTGCTTCATATTTGACAAACAACTTGCAGCACGAGCCTTGTCACGAGCCTGAGCAAATACAGGAAAAAGAATTGCTGCCAAAATAGCAATGATAGCAATAACAACGAGTAACTCAATAAGGGTAAAAGCTTTCTTCATAATAATCTCCGAATTTAATATTTTGTCGAGACATTATTATTATTCTAATTATATAATGTAGAAATATTAAGAAAACTTTAAGAAAGCTTTATGGGATATAAGCTGAGACATCAAACCATTCAGAAGTGAGAAGAATTTGACTAATTTCTTCTAATGTATATATTCTACTTTTTGTTAATAAATTTGATAAAAATGATGGTTCTGCCTCTTCCCATTTAATGAAAGTTTTTGTTCCATCCAATGAATATCTTAAAGTTGAAGCAGAATTTTCCATCACTTCATTAAAGTCTATTTTATTTAATTCAGAAACATCGAAGATAATATATTTTCTCATAATATTCTGCCTACTAAAGAATGATAATTTTGTCTAACTTGATCTGAAGTTAATCCAATACCTTTATAAACTCTAGCTGCTATAACATTTGCAGGATTAGGTACCCAGTTGTCCCACTTTCCAATATGCAAATCATATGTTGAAGTGTAATCATATGTATCTGCTCTAGAATTTACTAAAACTCCATTGATATACATATATAACACTCCACTTATTCTAGTTGTTAAAAAATGATACCAAGTGTTCTCAACCACATAAGTAGTGCCTGAATCTACTCCAACTCCACCACCACCAGGGGAAGAAAAGAATGCGGTTTTAACATTATATAAACCAAAGAATGAAGCAAAAGACCAAACTCCAACACCACCCATAGCCATATTTCTTTTACTAATCATTGCATGGAGAGAGTTACCAGTGGCTTTATAAAAACTTTCAACGGAAAAATCTGCTGGAAAATCTAATAAATTATTGTCTGGAACATAAATATAGTCGTTTGCACCATCAAGTGAAAAATAACCACCCGAATTCCAAGTAGGACCATTTACTAAATAAGCGTTTAATCCATTACCTGATAAATCTGACCAAATAGTTCCACCAATCCCAGCATCATATGAAGATGTATTACCAGCATCTAAACTCAAAGATAAATTAGTGGTAAACAAACTTACTGGATTTTCATATCTTTCTAAAATATGTCTGAAATATAAAATTCCACCAGCTAAATCATATGCTTCGACAGCGCCTACAACTAATACACTAGGACCATAACCAGATAAATCAACTTTAACTAGTTTGCCAGCATTAACTCCAGCCCCAAAAGTTAATAAATCTCCAGGTGCAAAAACAATAGTATTAGTATCATCAGCTAATTGTGTGTATGCTGTAT
>JACCDX011104924.1_pt1 | contig 10976 bp, 9 predicted proteins | sample 7449681 | NCBI WGS metagenome assembly JACCDX01 (sample SAMN15323450, study PRJNA562643) | freshwater metagenome | isolation source: river surface water | place: USA:Blue River Watershed | collected 2017-08-18 | reverse complement strand
CCAATAACGTCTCTTGAAATGTCGATTTGTGCACCTACAGAAAAGGAAAGCACCAAACATGAAATGAGTAGTAGTTTCTTCATGGTTTTGTTTAGCGTCTTAAATATAATAAACTATGGGCATAGTTGCTTGTAACGGTTGGCGTGTAGGCGATGTTGCCTTGTGTTGCGCCTGCGGCAAGGCAATATTGCTTACACGCTGTTATAGCCAGTGGTTTTTGTCCACCGTCCTTGCAGACCATTGTCAGTATTGAGTTTCTGTGTCATTGAGTTGTCGGCTGTGCGTTGCGTTTTTTATTTTTTTTGAAGGGTTGTAGATTTTTTAAAACCAATTTTTTCTTGGGTCGGCTTTGCAAGCTCTTTTAAAAGCTTTGGTTCAGCGTTGGCTTGTGCGGCTTTTAAATGTGCTTGCAAATTGGGCTGGCTTCCTGCAATCTTCTTTAATTTCAATTCTATTTTTTCATAGTCACCTAAGTAAGCTGTCATTAAACTTTTCCAAAGTTTTCCGTGATTTGGAACATGAAAATGTAGTAGTTCGTGAACAATTACATATTCTCCCAATTCTTTGTCAATGTCGAGCAGTTCTTTATTGAAGTTTAAGTTTCCGTCTGTCGAACATGAAGCCCATTTGTTTGTCATAGGTCGCAATGCCAATGACTTTACCTTAATTTTCATCTTGTCGGCATAGTCGTAAACTGTTCCTTTAAATTCCGCTTTGTCTGTCCACTTTGCCATAACTACAATTTGAAAGTAATGAATAACTGGTTAAACAAATCGTCAATTAGATTAGCTGCTTTATCAATGTCGTCTTCTTCTGAAAGCAATGCGAAATAAACTGCTTGTCGTAGGTCTCTTAGCTCTTTTTCACTAGTTCTCCAGTTGGGATGATTTACAAATTCCTCTTTTATCTGCTTGGTAACTTCTTGTGAATTATTGATTTCGTTTTCAAGCATTTTCTTGTAAATGAAGAAAGTTAAATCGTCAAAACCTTTTTCGGCTTGTTCCTTTCTGCGTTTTACATCTTCTTCATAAAGTTTTCGGATTTCTTCTAATGCCTCTTGGGTGCTTAGCTGTCTGGTTTCGTAATTCTCTTCTACCGCTTCAGATCTTTCCTTAATACCAATCAAAAATGGGTCGTCTGAATTTTCGTCAGCTATTTTTTCAATGCTTTTAATCAAGTTTATCACCCTTGTATTGTCATTGTCCTGAGTATCTTTAATTTTCTGAATGGTCTTTTCGTTAATTTCAAAAAACTCATTATTGAAGTTAGGAACAGAACCTGCAACTTTACTTTGAACTAACTCATTCGTTTTACGCTGAAATTCTCTGTCAACTTGAATCCTTTTGGCATAAGCATTTCGCACTACCTGATAAATGGCAGAAATTGTTGCATACGGGTCAATGTATGGTCGTAGGAATTTATCTGGTGAAATGATTTCATAAAGCATTTCAATTTCCTTGTAAAGTTTAAAAAACTCTTTGCGTTTGGATTTGTCTCGGAAGTATGAAATTAAATTGTCGGTGTCTTTGTCATTAAATCCAAACTCAATCAAGTCCAAATAGGGTGGAACATCCTTTTCCATTTTAGATTGAAAAAGGAATTTCAATAACTGAATATCTTTTACAATTACGTTGATTTCATCGCTATCAAATGCCAATGCTTTTTCAAGATTTTCAAAAATGCCCACAAAGTCCAACACAAAACCGTGAGGTTTTACCATTTCTAATTCTTCATTCTCATACGGACGGTTTACTCTTGCTATGGCTTGTAAAAGCGTATGGTCTCGCATGGGCTTGTCCAAATACATAGCATATAAAATCGGTGCATCAAAACCCGTTAGTAATTTCTCGGTAACGATTAATATTTTGGGTTGTTCATCCAGTTTGGTAAACTTCTTTCTGATTTCCTTTTCCCTTTTTGCATCGTTGTGAAATGCTTTTAAATCTTCCGTGTCGTTGTTGTTACCTGTATAAACAACTTCTGAATATTCGGTTGGCAAAAACTTGTCTAATGCCTTTTTATACATAGCACAGGCAGGACGATCAACACCTACTAAAAATGCCTTATAGCCTAATGGTTCAACATTTTCTTTGTAATGTTTGGCAACATACTCAGCAACTTTATCAACTCTTTCCTTGCCTTTTAAAAAGTTCTTAGTGTTTACGGCTCGTTCTAGAATTTTATTTAATTCTTCGATGTCATTTACTCCATATGCTTCTGCTAAATTCAAAAACTCCTTTTCTAAAATTTCTTTTGGCACTAATAAATCATTGGGAGCCATTCCATAGAAAAGTGGAAGTGTTGTTCCATCTTCTATACTATCTGAAATTGAATATTTGTGCAAATAACCTTGGTCATCGTCTATGCCAAATGTTTTGAATGTTCCCCGACCATAAACTGTTTTGTCAATAGGTGTTCCTGTAAAACCTATGAATGTAGCATTGGGAACGGCTGCCATCAAAAAGTTACCAAGGTCTCCGCCTGTGGTGCGGTGAGCTTCGTCAATAAGCACATAAATGTTTTTTCTTAAACTCACATCGGCTGGCATATCTCTAAACTTGTGAACCATGCTCACAATAATGCCCCGATATTCTTTCTTCAATAGTTTTTGTAAGTCCTGAATGCTTTCTGCTTGCTCCACATTGTTTACTCCAATTGAAGTAAGGTTTTTCAGCATTTGGTCTTCTAACTCGTTGCGGTCTATCATCAACAAAATGGTTGGCTTCTCTGCCTGCGGAGCTTTAAACAGCAACTCGGCTGTTTTAATCATGGTATATGTCTTTCCGCTTCCTTGTGTATGCCAAACCAATCCTCTTGTTTTGGTTGGGTCTAATGCTCTTTCTACTACTTTGTCAACGGCTGTTTTTTGATGCTGGCGTAAAATAAATTTGTTGAGTTCTTCATTTTGCTCAGCAAACAGGATAAACTTTTTTAGCAAATCAAGTATATGCTGAATATCACAAAACGATTTTATTTTGGCTTCAAGGTTTCCAATTTCTTCGCTTTTCCAATTGAATATATTTCTGCGAATGGTGTTCCAAGTTACACCATAAGAAAAGCCGATACTTTCTGTTGCAGTGAACAATTGTTGCGGAACCATCAGTTCAGGCGTTTCTCTGTGATACCTTCTTAACTGGTCAACACCAATGGCTATAGCTTCATCTTTGGTGGCGTTTTTACATTCAATCACCGCTACTGGAATACCATTGATTAAAAAAACTACATCTTCACGATTGGCGTATTGCCCGTTGAATAAATAGAATTCTTCTGTTACTTCATATAAATTGTTGGCAGGATTTTCAAAATCTATCAGGATAAGATTGAACTCTCGATTTTCTTCTTTGCTGAAAAATGTCTTTTCTCCCTGCAGATAAAAAAGAAAATCACGGTTTCCTTGAATGGTAGGTAAAGGCAAATCCAGAATACGCAATAAATCTGCTTTACTGTCTTTGAACTTAGGATTGAACTCTTTTACTTTTTCAAAAAGTGTATCCGTAAAAAAACGACTTGCGTTTTTGGCTTTCTCTCTTGGAGAAGCTGCGGAAGTATCAAAGTTTCTTCGACTTTCTGCTTCGCCTTGAGAAACAATAGTCCAGCCGATTTCATTCGCATATTTAAGAATGCGAGCCTGAACGCTTTTATGCTCGGTTGGTTTAGCCATTGGTCATAACTCTTTGTCCGTTTAATAAATCTCTGAAGAGAGTAAACTGCATACTTATCAATTCATTTGATAAATCTTTGATGATTAGCTGTTCTTGGATTACAACATCTAATATTTTGCAAATTTCTTCTTGTTGCTCTTTTGACTTGGGATAATTAATCATCTCGCTAGTTAAGAAGTCGTCAAGTTTAAAATTCTTAATATTTGTTGGTTGTTTCTCGTATCTAGCTGTTCGTCCTATTAAATACAGATATTCCCAGTAGTAGTAGACATACTTAGGTAAAATCTTGTCCGAGTCAAATCTCATTAGTTTTGTGAAATTGCTAAAAAGTAATGGCGGATTAGTTTCGGCAAGCTCTTTGGTAATAAAAATGATTCTTCCAGTGTTTTGATATTTACCACCTCCAGAAATTTCTGTAATTATGTCGCCTTCTTTTGGCCTTTTGTTGTTCAAGGCAGTTTCCCGAATATATCTGTATGGGCAACTTGAAATCTTACCAAGTCTAATATTAGGAAAATCAGTTCCTCTAATAATTGCTGCCATGACCAAATTTGGTTCTGGAAATTCTTTGCCCCAGTCTCCACTAATATCTTCTTTCAGTAAGGACTTGAAAGAACATGTAACCCATCCCTTGGGCAGTTTATCGGATTTTATAATTTTCCCAATTTTGGCAAGATTAGATTTTGATTTTTTATTAATCCTTTCTAATTCTGCTTTTGTATCAATTATTTCTTGACTTAATGACTCAAGATTCCAATCGGGTATTTCAGGGTCAATTGGAATATGTCTTTGAGGACTTAAATCGTAATCAATATCTTGAATAGCTTCAATATTCAGTAAAGCCGAATAGCCTTCAATTTCTTTTCTCTCTTGGATTGTCTCGACAATTCTCTGAATACTTTCTTGGGGGATATAATTTTTTGGACTTCCTTTTACAAATTCTTTAGATGCATTAACCAATAATATATCACTAGCTTTTTTCTTTGTGAGGAATACAATTATTCCTGGTGCACCAGTATTATAGAATAAATTTTCAGGCAAAAGAATTACAGCGTCAATAAATCCTTTATCCAAAAATTCCTTCCTTATGTCTTTTTCTCGGTTTTCTGTTTTTACATTACTTCCCCTTGAAACCGCATTGGTATCAAGGACTATTGCTGCTTTACCATTATCGCTTAGTGAGGCAAAAATATGTTGCATCCAACCCCAATCTGCATTTCCATTTGGCGGAATACCAAAACCAAATCTATCATACTTGTCATTAGAATATACTTGCTCATTAAAGTCTGGTTGATTCCACATTGGATTTGCTACAATCCTATCAAATTTTTTAAGTTTTTTGGCATGGAAAAATTTAGGATGGTTCATCGTGTCACCAATTTCAATTTCACCTTCCATGTCATGGATAACCATATTCATTTTACTCATTGCCCAAGTAGCTGGAGTAAATTCTTGACCAAAAAGTTTCAAGGGGGCATATTTCTCTTTGCTTTTATGCCTCATCTTCTCTTCAAGAACTAATTCACATTTTATTAGTAAACCGCCACTTCCGCATGCAGGGTCATATATTTCCATACCTGGTTCAGCATCCATGATTTTAGCCATTATAAAACCAACTTCGGCAGGTGTGTAAAACTCACCTGCACTTTGTCCGCTACCTTCGGCAAATTTTCGTATCAGGTATTCGTAACTTCTGCCGATGATGTCGGGTTCAACATCTTTTAAACCCAATCGTTTTTCAGCAATTTTTTCAATGAGTTTGCTCAAACGGTCGTCATCAATATCTCTTTGCCCGTGTGTGGTAGCGTTAAAATCAATTCGGTCAATGATTCCTTGTAGGCTAGTGTTCTCTTTTGCAACTGAACGTAAAATGTCCGTAAGTTGCTGCCCAATTTTATCACTTAATGTTCTGATAACATCCCAAGTCGTTTCCTTTTCAGGGTCTTTCGGTCGGAGAGGCATATAAAACCGCACAAGCGATTTATCTCTTTCAACCAATTGCAGGGCTTTGGTTCTTGTTTTTACTTTTTCGGCTATGCGGTCTATTTCATCATCAAAAACATCACTCAATCTTTTTACGAATATGAGAGGTAAAATATAGTCCTTGTATTTTGCTGCATCGGCAGCACCTCTAATGCTGCAAGCAGCATCCCAAATCCATGACTCCATGGATTTTACTTTCTCTCCGTTTCCGTTTTGTTTGGCCATTTATTGATTGTAAACTTTAAATTTATAATTCGTTTTTATGTCGGTAAAGATACTTTTAATATAACCGAAATCGTCATTAATGCGTGGGCAAAAAATGGCTCTTTTGGTTTTGCGAAGTTTCGGCTTTTTGTGTCGGGTCAAAACCAAATGTGCCATTTGAGGGTTGGCAATAAAATTGGTTTTAAAAAATGTGCGGTGGAAAAAAAATAAAAAACATATGGTCGGCAATGAGTGTCGGCTTACTCGTTGTCCGTTTGTTGTATCGTTTCTATGTCTTTGGTCACCTGTCAAAATGGTTTGTCTTTGCTTTATTGTTTAATTTTTTGGTCGGTCTGTCGTCTTGTGAACGGTCGTTCTACCATTGGCTATAACGTTTTCGGGCTTGGCGAAGGTGGCGATTTTCACCACAAATGTTGATGCGGAGAAACAATTGTTGATTAACCACAAATGTTTCTGCGGAGCAATGAACCGCCACTTTTGCCAAACCCGTGTTATGTGCCGTTATTTTTTTAAGTCTTGTTTTTCTATCATTTTCAATCCGTAGTTTCTGATTGATGTTATTAATTTTAAGATGTCTTTACCTTGCTCTGTCAATGAATATTCTGTCTTGGGTGGCACAACAGCAAAAACCTTTCTATTAATATAACCGTCTTGTTCCAATTCTCTTAATTGTGTTGTCAACATTTTGTCTGATATGTGGGGAATGTCTTTTCGTAATTCTCCATATCGCATAGTGTCATTTTTTAGTCGCCATAAAATAGGTGCTTTCCAAGTTCCACCAATCTGTTCCATTACTAACTGAACAGGATTGTAATAAATTTTTCCGTTGTATTTAAAGTCTGGCATTATTTAAAACTGTTTATTTTATTGATACTTTCAAAAAAGTATGTATCGCACTTATATGTTATACTGCGCACAAAAGTATATATAGTTAATAATTTTGTGACACAAAAATTAAAATAAAAATGAAAAAAATAGCATTAATTACAGGAGCCTCTAAAGGACTTGGTTTTGAAACTGCCTTACAGCTAGGTAAAAAAGGATTTACAGTCATAGTAACTGCCCGTACACAACAGAAAAGTGACGAAGCCGCAACAAAATTAAAAACAAAAGACATCGATGCTTTAGGCGTACAATTAGATGTGAATAGTAGCAAGGACATTAATAGTCTCGTAAGTTTTTTAACTGAGCGATTTGGCAAATTAGACGTATTGGTTAATAATGCCGGAGTGCAATTAGATTTTCCTGGATTTATGCCCGGAAATTCAACAGAAACAATTTCAATGGAAATATTGAAGCAGACTTTTGAAACTAATTTCTTTGCACCAATCGCATTAACACAAAAGTTATTGCCTTTGTTAAAGAAATCAGATGCCGGCAGAATAGTCAATGTATCAAGTATTATGGGTTCATTGGCGCTTCATGAGGATGAAGGTTCTCCAATTTATGGTATTAAATTATTGGCATACAATTCATCCAAAACAGCGTTAAATCAGTTTACTTTGCATTTGGCTGAAGCATTGAAAGATACTTCAATAAAAGTAAATTCGGCTCATCCAGGTTGGGTAAAAACAGATTTAGGAGGAGAGTATGCTCCAATGTCAATTGAAGATGGTGTTAAAACAATTGTAGATTTGAGCATGCTTGATGTAAATGGAAAAACAGGTGCATTTATTCATTTAGGCGAATCATTGCCTTGGTAAATAAAAAATAAATGAATATTACAATCATAGGAACAGGAAATGTTGGTGGTGCTTTAGCCACCAATTGGTCAAAGAAAGGACATACAATAAATTTAGGTGTGCAGGATGTCAATAATTTCAAAGGCATTGAGTTGTTGAAAAATGAAAGCACAAAAGTTTTTTCAATTAATGAAGCCGTTACAAAATCGGAAGTTATCTTAATTGCTATACCACCTACTGCCATTTTTAATGTTATTGAAAAATTGGGTGATGTATCAGGTAAGGTAATTATTGATGCTACCAATGCGGTTCGCCAAACACCTGAGCCATATAAAACGGTCTATCATTGTCTAACGGATAAAACACAAGCTGAAGTAGTGAAATGTTTTAATAGTACGGGTTTTGAAAATATGCTGAACCCTGTCTATAATGATGAAGGCATTGATATGTTTATGGCTGGCGATAGTGAAAGGGCAAAGTCTGTCGCCCGGCAATTAGCCTTGGACAATGGTTTTAGTTCTTGCTTTGATTTTGGCAAGTCAGATAAAGTAGAACTGTTAGAAAAATTTGCTTTGTCTTGGATTAATTTAGCTATAATGCAAGGTCACGGTCGCAATATGGCATTTAAAGTTGTTAGGAGATAAGTTGTCGTTCGAGTTGAGGTATAATGGCACATAACGTTTTGCGGCTTGGCGAAGGGCGGGATTTTTAGCACTAAAGTTCATACGAAGCACAAATGTTGAACCTTGCACAAATGTTTCTACGAAGCACGAAACCCCGCCTTTTGCCAAACCGCTGTTAGCAGTAGTGGTTCTTCTTTCTGTCGTCATTTTGATAGTTTTAGAATTTTAAATGCTCCTTGTCCAACGATGAAAAACACAATTGTCCCAACGATAAGGTCAGGATATTTTGAGTTTGTCAAATAAACAAGTCCGCCTGCGACAATTACACCAAGGTTTACAATTACGTCATTTGATGTAAAAATCATACTGGCTTGCATATGTGCTTCTTTGCTTTTACTTTTTTGCAGTATATACAAACAAAGTCCGTTTCCAATAAGTGCAAAAATTGAAATAATTATCATTGTCTGAAATGCTGGAATTGCTTCAGTTCCAACAAATCGTCTGACTACTTCTATGAAACCGAAAACGGCAAGTGTCAACTGAAAATAACCTGCCGATTTTGCAATGTTCTTTTTTCGTGTCATTGTTCCGCCAACTGCAAAAAGTGCAAGTCCGTAAACAATACTGTCAGCAAGCATATCCAAACTATCGGCTACAAGTCCCATTGAGTTTGATATAAAACCTGTCGTAAGTTCAAGTGCAAAAAAGAAAAAGTTAATGGCTAAAACTTGCCAAAGCAATTTTTTCTCTCGGTCTGTGTTGTCGGTTGATGAAATGTAATTGTCTGCCGAAACGCTGTCAATAAGTGAAGTGTCAAATTTTAAGTTGTCAAGTCGCTGAAAAATTTGGTCGTGATTGTCTGTGTGAAAAACGGTCAGTTGTCTGTTAGGTATATCAAAGTCCAACGAGTTGATGTTTGTCAAGTCGGCAAGTTTCATCCGTATCATTTGTTCTTCGGATGGGCAGTCCATTTTTGATATTTTAAATGTCGTTTTTTTCATTCTCTATCGTTGTCGATTGTGTCGTTCTACCATTACTGCTAACGGTTTGCAGCTTGGCGAAGTGGCGGATTTCGAAGCACTTATTTTCAATTTAGCACAAAATTTCATTTGAAAACCGAATGTTCAATTTAGCACTGAACCCGCCATTTTGCCAAACTGCTGTTAGCGGTTCGTTGTTATTCTTTCTCATTCATTTATATATGTTATGATATATTCTTGAATTTCCTTTCGTTGTTTGTCATTAGCATTGTCATCCATTTCATTATGTGTCGTATTTGCCAATTTTACTATTTTCATTTTATACTTTTTAATTTCTTTTTCTGTTGGTAAAACTCCTTCGTCTGCTGGTTGGTCGCTTGAACGTAACGAGTAAACCTTAACCTTTTTTGATTTTGGTAATGCCATTCTTCTGTTGTCCAACGTGATTATTTTTTCAACTATGTTGGGGTATTTCTGTGGAAAAAGAGCAGTCATATCTCCACCGTTAGAATGACCAATAAGCGTTATGTGTTTAAAGTCCAAATCAGGATTTGTTTTTTTAAGTTCGTTGATAACGTATAAAATATTGTCTGCACCACGTCCCCAAAATGGTCGTCTTACGATTTGTGGATTTCCTGTCAATGGTAGTAAACTGTCGGTTGATAGTTCGTGTTGAATGCTTACAACGAAAAATCCTTTTGTTGCTAAAAATTCAGTCAGATATGAATACGCTAGATAGTCTCCACCTTTATTTTGTCCATATCCGTGACTGAAAATGACAATTTTTTGTGTTCCAGAAACTTTTGATGTTGGTTTATAAATTGCAATTGGAATTTCTCTCTGTCTGCTTTGGTCGTATAGTTTTAAAGTGTCCAAACTAAACTCATAATGAGATTTGTCTTCAACAGATTTTCCAAATGTTGAGTAACATGTCAAAAGTCCTATTGTTAAAATGTAAAGTATTTTGATCATTTAATTTCTTTTCGGTGCGTCGTTTTACAATGACCGCTAACATTATAGTACACGCACCTTGTATAAAGCAATTATAACGAAAAACCATTGAAAATCAAAGTTTCTGCATTGCGTTACTGAAATAGCGCATTGCGTTTATTCATCCATGTTGTCAAAGGGACTCTTTAGGTTATGATTCCTCTTTTCCGTGACATGTGTGTAGATCTGCGTCGTCTTTACACTGTTATGTCCCAACTGCTGCTGTACCAACCGTATATCCGCCCCCTGCTCCAATAAATGCGTCGCAAAGCTGTGCCGCAACAAGTGTATGCCTCCCTTGATGTTCACCTTTGCCAATTGCTTGAAGTGTATAAATATCATTTGTGCACTGCGTATACTATACGGCCCGCCAAATTGACCTTCAAACAAATACTCCCTGGGTTTGTATTGCCTATAATATTCTTCCATTAATGCCAAGACTTTCTTACTCAAAACGACCATGCGATCTTTACGACCCTTGCTCTGCTCAATCCTGATTTGCATGCTCTTGCGGTGGATATCGGTCAACCTAATCCTAACCACCTCACTCACGCGTAATCCGCTACTATAGGCCATGTAAAGAATCAACCGATGTTTGGGGTTTTCTACACGGGAAAATATGTTCTTGATGTCCTCCTCATCCAATACCTTGGGCAGTGTATGTGTTTTGCGTGGTCGAGGTAAATGATAGGTAGTCTTGGGCAAATTCCATACTTTCTCAAAAAGAAACTTGATGGCATTCACCATCAAATTCAATCCCGAAAAACTGTAATTCCGTTGCTCTGATAAATAAAGCAAATACTCCTCAATGTCTATTTGACTCAGCTGTGT
>JACCDX011746544.1_pt1 | contig 10978 bp, 8 predicted proteins | sample 7449681 | NCBI WGS metagenome assembly JACCDX01 (sample SAMN15323450, study PRJNA562643) | freshwater metagenome | isolation source: river surface water | place: USA:Blue River Watershed | collected 2017-08-18 | reverse complement strand
CAGCCTCGATGGTCTCGATCGCCTGGTCGACCATCGCGTCATCGATGGCCGCCTCGATCTTCACCTTGGGAAGAAAGTCCACCACGTACTCTGCACCACGGTACAGCTCGGTGTGGCCCTTCTGTCGACCAAAGCCTTTGACTTCGGTGACCGTGATGCCCTGGACACCAATACCCGACAGTGCTTCGCGAACCTCGTCCAGCTTGAAGGGCTTGATGATGGCAGTAATGAGTTTCATGGGGACTCCTAACTCTCGTGATGCTTTAGAACGTCTTGGCGACAGTGAGTACGACGCTGGATTTGCCGGCAGCTTTGGCCGTCGACAAGTCTGTTGCGAAGAAACCCTTCTTTGTCGTTCCGACAAAGGCTCCGGTCAGGATGTAACCTGAACCAATGTCTTTACCAACGCTGAGCTTGTAATCGCCAACGGACTTGGGCACGACAGCGCCGCCCTCATCCGTACTCATCACAATTTGCGTTTGATTGTTGTTCTTCAGAGTCAAAAGTCCGTAATGAGCACCCAGGATCACACCATCGATATCTTGAGTAAAACTCAGATCGAGGTAGGTGGATCCCTTGGTTGAAGAAGGCGCCTTGACCATCGTGGCAGTTTTGAAATAGTCGTCGGTTGCGTAGTACAGCTTGGCCGAGACAGGTCCGTAACTCAAGCCCAAATACAGCTCCTTGTTGTCGATCTTTTTGCTTTTTAGCGCTGCATCCGACAACCAGCTGTCCACGCCTGACTTCGGGTAGTAATAGTAGATGGCTCCGACGTCATAACCCAGGCCAGGTGCGACCTCGCCTTTAAATCCACCGTAGAAATCCATCTCGAGCGAAGCACCGTTGTAGAGACTTTGCGCCACATTGGAGTTCCAGTTGCCCACATAAAAACCGCTGCTGTGCGTGATGTCGATGCCGCCTTGCAGGGCTGCGCCGTAGTTGGTCTGCGTGAAGCCGCGGAAACGGTAGTCGCTGTTGAGCGACACGTTGCCAGCCACGGTCCAGTCGGGTGCCGGGGCAGCAGCAGGGGCCGCGGTCTGAGCTTGTGCAGCACCGGCCATCATCATCAAGGAGGCGGTAACAGCGAGAATTTTTTTCATGGTGAAACTCCAGTTGCAAAAATAGGGTTTTTTGTCTTCTGCAGGTTCCGTGCCAAGGCGGACTCACCCTCAACAGCAGCCAAACTACCCCATTTTGCCCAGACTCTGCCGAAAATCGCCAATTTTTAGCACCAAGTCGGTGCGCAACGGTGCGTCAACAGGCATTGCCGCCGCGTTACGCACCAGAAGGAGGCGTCATGGGTTTTGCGTCCATCCACAGCTGCGCCATGCTCGGTCTGCAGCTGATTCCGGTGACCGTGGAGGTCCATCTGGGCAACGGCCTGCCCGGGTTCACACTGGTGGGCCTGGCCGACACCGAAGTCAAGGAGGCACGCGAGCGGGTGCGCTGCGCCATCACCCATGCGGGCTTGCCGTTTCCGAGCAACCGGCGCATCACCGTCAACCTGGCCCCGGCCGACCTGCCCAAGGACTCCGGGCGCTTCGATCTGCCCATTGCGTTGGGCATCCTGGCTGCCAGCGGCCATCTCGATGCCTCGGCGCTGCAAGGCTATCGCTGGGCCGGTGAGCTGTCCTTGGCCGGTGACGTTCGCCCAGTCAAAGGCGCCCTGGCCATGGCGCTGGCGTTGCAACAAAGCGGCCACCCGGGCCGCCTGGTGCTGCCACCGGGCAGCGCCGAAGAGGCCGCACACGTCCCGGACCTGGCGGTGTACCGGGCCACGCATTTGAATGCCGTGGCAACGCACTTCATGCCCTCGACAGCGCAACGGCCTGACGATGCCGACCAGGGACAGGAGGCCTGGTGTCGACTGACGGTACCGACCCCGTCGTCTCCCGCGATTGAAGGGCCCGACCTGGCCGATGTTCGGGGCCAGCCCGCGGCGCGGCGTGCGCTGGAGATCGCCGCCGCAGGCGGTCACAGCCTGTTGCTGATAGGGCCTCCCGGCACGGGCAAGTCCATGCTGGCCCATCGCTTTGCCGGCTTGCTGCCACCCCCGCAACCGCACGAGGCGCTGGAGAGCGCGGCCTTGTGGAGCCTGGCGGGCCATCTGCGCATCGAACACTGGGGGCAACGCCCGACACGCAGTCCACACCACACGGCCACTGCCACCGCCCTGGTGGGTGGCGGCTCACCGCCCAGGCCGGGCGAAATTTCTCTCGCGCACCATGGCGTGCTGTTTCTGGATGAGTTGCCCGAGTTCCCCCGCCATGCACTGGAAGCCTTGCGCGAGCCGTTGGAGAGTGGCGTCATCACCCTCTCGCGTGCGGCGCGGCAGGCGGAGTTCCCGGCGCGTTTTCAACTGATCGCGGCGATGAACCCGTGCCCGTGCGGGTACCGGGGCTCCACCCACCGGCTCTGTCGCTGCACGCCGGATCAGGTGGCGCGGTACCGGCATCGCCTCAGCGGGCCCTTGCTCGACCGCATCGATCTGCATGTGGAGGTGGGCTGGCAAGGTGCTCAAACGGTGCTGGACATGCCATCGGGTGAGTCAACCGCCGTGGTGCAAGCGCGGTGTGTCGCCGCCCGCGCACGCGCATCGACCCGACAGGCCTGCAGCAACCAAGCGCTGACGCCGGCACAACTCGCCGGCAGCGCCATCACCCCAGCGGCACGCCAGTGCCTGCAACAGGCCGCCACCCGCTGGGCCTGGTCCACCCGGCAATCGCACCGAGCCCTCAAGGTGGCCCGCACCATTGCCGACCTGGACAATGCCGACACCATCGAGCTTGGCCATGTGGCCGAAGCCTTGCAGTACCGCAACAGCGCCGAAGATCAAGGAGCCGCCCCCGCATAATCTGCTCTCATGCATCCTCCCCACGACGACGGCCTCACCGCTGGTCACCGCTCGCCTCTCGTGCTCTGGTTGTCCGTGGCCCAGCTGGTGAGCTGGGGCAGCGTGTTTTACGGCTTCTCGCTGCTGATGGAGCCCGTCGAAGCAGCGCTGGGCATGAGCCGCGCCGAGTCGTCGCTGGCCTTCAGCCTGGCCTTGCTGATGGAAGGGCTGCTGGCCTACCCGGTGGGGCGTTGGATCGACCGCGGGCACGAGCGTGCGGTGATGGTGGGCGGCTCGCTGCTCATGGGCCTGGCACTGGCCGCACACAGCCTGGTGCAAACCCCGCTGCAGTTTTATGCCGTGTGGCTGGCGCTGGGTGTGGGGATGTCCGCCACGTTGTACCCGCCTGCCTTCGCCGTCCTCACGCGCCGATATCCCCAACACTTTCGCCGCGCCATCATCACGCTCACCTTTTTGGGGGGGTTGGCCAGCACGGTGTTCATTCCGCTGATTGCGTGGTTGTTTCAAACCTGGGGATGGCGTGAATCGCTCTGGGTGCTGGCCGCGATGCAGTGGCTCATCTGCCTGCCCATCCATGCGCTGATGTTGCGCCACGCCCCGCTCACGAATCACCCCGAGACAGCGCAGGGTGAAACGCCAGACCTGCAGCGTCATCTGCGCAGCCCGACGTTCCTGCTGCTAGGCACCTTCATGGTGTTGATCATGGGCGTGACCTCCGCCTTGCCTGCGCACATGGTGAGTCTGCTGCGCGAGTCGGGCATGGCGCAGGCGTGGGTCATCGCCGTGCCGGCCAGCATTGGCGTGTTGCAAGTGGTGGGGCGTTTGTTGCTGTATTTCTTTGAGGCGCGCCTGGATGTGCACCAGGCCAACCGCTGGATACCGTGTCTCATCGTCCTTGGCCTGGTCGTGTTGCTGCTGGGCGGTCATGACCCGCTGTGGGCGCTGGTGTTTGTGGCCTGTTACGGCATGGGCAACGGCATGATCACCATCGTCAAGGGGACGGCGATCGCGATGTATGTGAGCCGGCCGCTCAACGCCAGCCTGAATGGGGCGCTGGGTGTTCCCATGGCGCTGGCCCGCGCCGCCGCACCGTGGCTGATGGGCGTGCTGTGGAGCGCGGAGGTGGGCTACCGCTGGGGCCTGGGGGTGATGACCGCGCTGGGCGTGGTGGCCATCGCGGCGTTGTGGTGGGCGCAGGCCCACGCGCGGCGCTTCACAAATTAGGCGCCAGCAAGCGCTGCACGTCCGTCAGCGCAATGCCTTTGCGCAGCGCCAGGTCTTTCACCTGGTCCTCGCCGATGCGTCCCACGTTGAAGTAGCGGCTGGACGGATGACCGATGTAAAAACCACTGACGCTGGAGGCCGGTGTCATGGCCAGGCTGTCGGTGAGCCCCATCGCGATATCGTCACACTGCAACAACGCGAACATCTCGCGCTTGACGCTGTGGTCCGGGCAGGCCGGATAACCCGGTGCAGGTCGAATGCCCTCATAGGCTTCTGCGATCAGCGCCGCGTTGTCCAATGACTCATGGGGTGCATAGCCCCACAGGTCTTTGCGCACACGCTCGTGCAGGCACTCGGCAAAGGCCTCGGCGAGTCGATCGGCCAGGGCCTTGAGCATGATGGCGCTGTAGTCATCGTGGTCGTCCACAAAAGCTTGCGCCTTGGCCTCCACACCCAGCCCCGCGGTGACCGCAAACACCCCCACGTAATCGGCCTGGCCCACGGGCGCCACAAAGTCCGACAGGCATCGGTTGGGTGAGTCCGATGGCTTCTCGGTTTGTTGACGCACACCATGCCAGGTCAATGCCGGCTCGGTGCGCGACTCGTCGCGCCACAACACGATGTCGTCTCCCACGCTGTTGGCCGGGTACAAACCGACCACCGCATGCGCCGTGAGCCATCGGCCCTCGATCAGGCGCCGCAGCATGCGTCGTCCGTCGCTCAGCACACGCACCGCCTCTGAGCCCACCACCGGGTCTTGCAGAATGGCCGGGTAGGGGCCTGCCAGGTCCCAGGTCTGAAAGAACGGACCCCAGTCGATGTAGCGCTCGAGCTCGGCCAGGTCAAAGTTGCGAAACACTCGGCGGCCGATGAATTTGGGCGCCTTGGCGCGGTAGCCAGCCCAGTCCAGGCGCGCGGCGCGTGCACGCGCTTGCTCCAGCGTGACCAAAGGCGTCTGCTTTTTTTGTGCGTGCAATTCGCGCACACGCTGGTAATCCGCCCGCAAGTCGGCGATGTAGGTCGCGGCCTGGTCGGAAAGCAGGCCTTGCGCCACGCTCACACTGCGCGACGCATCAGGCACATAGACCACCGGGCCGTCGTAATGCGGCGCGATCTTGACCGCGGTGTGCACGCGGCTGGTGGTGGCGCCACCAATCAGCAGGGGGATTTTGCGCAGACGGAAGTGGTCGTCCTTTTGCATTTCCGCAGCGACGACTTGCATCTCCTCGAGGCTGGGTGTGATCAACCCGGACAAACCAATGATGTCCGCGCCTTCCACCTTGGCACGCGCCAGGATGTCATGGCAGGGCACCATCACCCCCATGTTGACCACTTCAAAGTTGTTGCACTGCAAGACCACGGTCACGATGTTCTTGCCAATGTCGTGCACATCCCCCTTGACGGTGGCGATCACGATCTTGCCCTTGCTGCGTACCGCTTCGCCCGCCGCTTCTTGCTGCCGCTTTTCTTCCTCGATATAGGGGATGAGGTGGGCCACGGCCTGCTTCATGACACGCGCACTCTTGACCACCTGGGGCAGGAACATCTTGCCTTGACCAAACAGGTCGCCCACGATATTCATGCCGTCCATCAACGGGCCTTCAATCACATGCAGGGGACGCCCGCCCCGAGCAAGGACGGCTTGATACGCCTCTTCGGTGTCTTCGGTGATGAAGTCGGTGATGCCGTGCACCAACGCATGGCTCAGGCGCTGCGCGACCGACACCGGCGCCTCGGGTGTGCCGCGCCAGGCGTTTTGCTGCGCGCCATCACGCGCCGCCCCTTTGGCCGATTCGGCAATCTCGATCAGGCGTTCGGCCGCGTCTGGGCGGCGGTTGAGCACCACGTCCTCCACCCGTTCACGCAGCGTGGGCTCGACGTCGTCGTACACCCCCACCATGCCGGCGTTGACGATGCCCATGTCCATCCCGGCTTGAATGGCGTGGTACAAAAATACCGTGTGAATGGCCTCTCGCACCGGGTCGTTGCCACGGAACGAGAAGCTCACGTTCGACACCCCACCCGACACCTTGGCGCCAGGCAGATGTTGCTTGATCCAGCGCGTGGCCTCGATGAAGTCGACCGCGTAGTTGTCATGCTCCTCGATGCCGGTGGCGATGGCGAAGATGTTGGGGTCGAAGATGATGTCCTCGGGGGGGAAGTCCACCTCATCCACGAGGACGCGATACGCGCGCTCGCAAATCTCGATCTTGCGGGCAAAGGTGTCGGCCTGGCCTTTCTCGTCAAAGGCCATGACCACGGCGGCCGCGCCATAGCGCCGCACCAAGCGCGCCTGTCGCTTGAACTCCTCGACCCCTTCCTTCATGGAAATGGAGTTGACGATGCCCTTGCCCTGCACGCAGCGCAGACCCGCCTCGATCACGCTCCACTTGGAGCTGTCAATCATGATGGGCACGCGGGCAATGTCCGGCTCGGCGGCAATCAGGTTGAGAAACCGCACCATGGCCGCCTGGCTGTCGAGCATGGCCTCGTCCATGTTGATGTCGATGATCTGCGCGCCGTTTTCCACTTGCTGCCGTGCTACGGCCAGGGCCTGCTCGAAGTCCCCGTTGAGGATCATGCGCGCAAAGGCCTTGGAGCCGGTGACGTTGGTGCGCTCGCCAATGTTGACGAACAAGGAGCCCTCGGCAATGGACACAGGCTCAAGGCCAGCGAGTTTGAGGGGCGGCGGTGTGGAGGTCATGGTCTCACCTGGGGTTCAACAGGTGAGCGTCGTTGCAAGAAAAGACCCAAGCCTGACCCGCGTGTGAGGTTGTCCGCTTGACAACCCACGGGCTGCAACGCTCCTTGGGAAGTCCGTATTTTAACGGCAGTCAGGCCACCAGCCGGGACAGGCCCAGCGGGCGGGCGCGCTCCGTGCTCACCGCATCACGAATCGCCCCGATGTGATCGGGCGTCGTGCCACAACATCCGCCCACGATGTTGACCAGGCCTTCGGCCGCAAACTCGTGCAGCAGCCGGCTGGTGACCTCGGGGGTTTCGTCAAACCCGGTCTCGCTCATGGGGTTGGGCAGACCGGCGTTGGGGTAGCAGCTGATGAAGGTGTCCTCGGCCACACGCGCAAGCTCCTGGATATAGGGTCGCATGAGGGCAGCGCCGAGCGCGCAGTTCAAGCCGATGGCCAGTGGGCGCGCGTGGCGCACACTGTGCCAGAAAGCGCTCACGGTTTGACCGCTCAGGATGCGCCCCGAGGCGTCGGTGACGGTGCCGCTGATGATGAGGGGCAGGCGCTCGCCGGTTTTCTCGAACACCTCGTCAATCGCAAACAAAGCCGCCTTGGCGTTGAGCGTGTCGAAAATGGTCTCGACCAGCAGGGCATCCACGCCCCCCTGGATGAGCGCCAGGGTTTGCGCGTGGTAGGCTGCGCGCAGGGTTTCAAAGTCGATGTTGCGCGCGCCGGGGTCGTTCACATCTGGGCTGATGCTGGCCGTGCGCGGCGTGGGGCCCAGCGCCCCCACGGCAAAGCGTGGCTTGTCCGGCGTGCTGAAACGGTCACAGGCCTCGCGCGCCAAGCGGGCCGAGGCCAGGTTCATCTCGTCGGCGAGTTCAGCCATGTCGTAGTCAGACTGCGCAATGGTGGTGGCCCCGAAGGTGTTGGTCTCCACCATGTCCGCCCCAGCCGCCAGATAGCCCTCGTGGATGTCACGGATGACGTCCGGGCGGGTCAGGCTCAACAGCTCGTTGTTGCCCTTCACATCGCGGTGAAAGTCGGCAAATCGCTCACCCCGGTACTGCGCCTCGGTCAGCCGCAGGCGCTGGATCATGGTGCCCATGGCGCCATCCAAAATCGCAATGCGCTGGGTCAGCAGCTGCGGCAAGTTGGCCGCACGGGTGTAAGCGTTGGTCATGGGTGAATTGTAAGAACATGGACAATAGCCCCCTATGCGCAACCTGCTCCCGCGAGAAACCTGGGCCCTGATGCAAGCCCACCCCGAGGCCGTCCTGATCGATATCCGCATGGAAATCGAGTCGATGTACGTCGGACGCCCCCCCGGGGCCCTCAACATCCCCTGGTACGAATACCCGGAGTTCACGCCCGATGCAGCCGAGTTCTGTCGTCAAGTCGAGGAACAGGCCGGGGGCAAATCGCGAACCATCATTTTGCTGTGCCGCAGCGGCCAGCGGTCGCTGGAGGCGGCGCAGGTTCTGGTCGATGCAGGCTTCACGGATGTCGTCAATGTGTTGCACGGCTTTGAAGGCGACCTGGACGCGCAGTTTCACCGCTCCACCCTGAACGGCTGGCGCTTCGATCAGCTGCCCTGGGAGCAACTGTAGGTGGGTGAAGCCATCACGCGGCCCGACCCCATGGCGGCCGTGACAGCGTCTGCCAGGCGTGGAAAGCTCTGAGCATGTCCGACGCTCTGTCTATCTTGCGCGAGGTGTTTGGCTATCAGGCCCTTCGCGGCCCGCAAGCCGAGATCATCGACCACGTCATGGGTGGGGGCGATGCCCTGGTGCTCATGCCCACAGGGGGCGGCAAATCGCTGTGCTACCAACTGCCAGCCATTGCACGGCAGCGCGCTGGCAAAGGCGTGACCGTGGTCATCTCGCCCCTCATCGCCTTGATGCAGGACCAGGTGGGTGCGCTGCACGAGGTGGGCGTGGAAGCGGCCTTCCTCAACTCGACCTTGAGTGGCGAGGCCGCCCACGAGATTGAGCAGCGACTGCGCCGCGCCGAATTCACCCTGCTGTATGCCGCCCCCGAACGACTCAACACGCCGCGGTTTCTGGCCCTGCTCGACAGCTTGCATGCGCGAGGACTGCTGAGCCTGTTTGCCATTGACGAGGCGCACTGCGTCAGCCAATGGGGTCACGACTTTCGCCCGGAATACCGCGCCCTCAGCCTGTTGCACGAGCGCTATGCCGATGTGCCTCGGTTGGCCCTGACCGCCACTGCTGATGCCCTCACGCGCGAGGACATGGTGGAGCGACTGCAGCTGGTTGGCGCGCGGCTCTTCGTGAGCAGCTTTGATCGGCCCAATCTGCGCTACACCATCGTGGAAAAGAAAGACCCGTTCCACCAACTGCTGCGCTTTATCCAACAGGAACATGTCGGCCCGACAGGGTGCGACAGTGGCATTGTGTATTGCCAATCCCGCAAACGGGTCGAGGAGGTGGCCGCGCGCTTGAGCGAGGCGGGGCTGGCGGCCTTGCCCTATCACGCCGGCCTGGACAGCGAGACACGCCAGCGCCACCAGGACCGGTTTTTGCGCGAAGATGGCCTCATCATGGTGGCCACCATCGCGTTCGGCATGGGCATTGACAAGCCCGACGTGCGCTTTGTGGCGCACCTGGACATGCCCAAAAACATCGAGGGCTACTACCAGGAGACGGGGCGCGCCGGTCGTGACGGGCTGCCCGCCAACGCCTGGATGTGCTATGGACTGCAGGACGTGGTGCAGCAACGCCGCATGATCGACGAGAGCCCCGCGAGCGAAGAGTTCCGTCAGGTCATGCGCGGCAAGCTCGAGGCCCTGCTGACGCTGGCCGAATCCATCCACTGCCGGCGCGAGAGGCTGCTGGCTTACTTTGGCGAAACAGCAGCCCCGCCCGGTGCAGAGCCCGCACCCCCCGATGCCGCAGACACAGGCGCTCGCTGGCGCTGCATGAACTGCGACAACTGCCTCAGCCCGGCGCAAGTCTGGGACGGCACCGACGCTGCCCTGAAGCTACTGTCCACGGTCTACCGGGTGCAGCAACACTCTGGCTTTGGCTTTGGCGCCGGGCACATCATGGACATCGTGCGCGGCAAGTCCAGCGACAAGGTGGTCCAGTTCGGCCACGCCACCTTGAGCACGTTTGGCGTGGGCGCCAATTACAGCGAGCCACAACTGCGCGGCGTGCTGCGACAACTGCTGGCCCTGGATGCGCTGGCGGTGGATGCACAGGCCTTCCAAACCCTGCAGTTGACCGAGGGCTCGCGCCGCGTGCTGAAGGGGCAGCAGCCCGTGGTGCTTCGGCTACCAGCCAAGTCCTCGGCATCGGCGGGCACGGCACGCACACGGCGCTCGGCCCACCCGGCGGTCGCTCTGGATGGCGTTGCGCTGGCACGCTACGACGCGCTCAAAGCGTGGCGCGGGGAAGTGGCCCGCGCGCACAACCTGCCGGCTTATGTGATTTTTCATGACGCCACCTTGCAGGCCATCGCCCAGACCGGCCCGACCACCGAAGCCGAGTTGCTCGACATCAGTGGCATCGGCCAGCAAAAGCGCCAGGCCTATGGCGCTGAGGTGTTGCGCGTGGTGTCCCGTGTGGCTTGACGAGGCCGTTTGACCCCCTTGCGGCGGTCGCCTGCAACCGGGTTAAAATATCTCTATCTTTTTAGAGAACTCACCATGTCAAACCATTCCACCCCTGCTCACGGCGAATCCACCGACGTCGACGTGGTTGAATCCATTGTGCCGCTCATGCCGATCGTGTTGCCCGTTGGCGGCGGCATCCTCATTTTCCTGCTGGCTTTCATCGCGGTCTTCATGTCCTGAGCGAGACACGATCCGACCCAAAACACCGCCCAGGCGGTGTTTTTTTGTTCTTTTTTCTGACAAGATCGCCGCCTCTTATCAAACTATGCGGGTTTTGCATGGGCTGATTCAGCAAAGATTCTGCTGAATTCATAAAATTGCCATCTGCACCGAGTCGGGCACGTGCCCGCACATCGTGAGAGGTTGTTTGAGGTCAGTTTCCAAGACAGTCCTGTGTGTGCGAACGCACCCGGTCGTCGTGGGGAGCTGACCTCAACCAATTTTGATTAGGAGCTCTTGATGAACGCACCCACCATGCAGGGTCTTGCCCTGAATGTGCCCGCCCATGTCAAACACGCCCGTTTGATTGCCTGGGTGGCTGACATGGCCGCCTTGTGCAAACCCGATGCCGTTTACT
>JACCDX010253570.1_pt1 | contig 10978 bp, 4 predicted proteins | sample 7449681 | NCBI WGS metagenome assembly JACCDX01 (sample SAMN15323450, study PRJNA562643) | freshwater metagenome | isolation source: river surface water | place: USA:Blue River Watershed | collected 2017-08-18 | reverse complement strand
TACCACTATCAATAGTTATAGCAACTTGTTGTGTTGTCGGAGCATCTATTACATAAGTATATGTCACCGCACTACCCGATGATGATGGACAACTTGATGACGCACCACTTCCTGTCATTACACAAGATATACTCGTACCAATTACAACACTATCAAATTCTGTTAAACCTGTTATTGTGTACAGTAATGTACAAGTTCCTGGTAACGCATTACCTGTATAACCTGGTACGTTAATATTACCTCCACCATTTACACTATAGAATAAAGTTAATGATGATGGTGTTCCGTCCACATCTCTACCATATATCTCTAAACTCTTAGCACCTGTTGGTGTAGGTGTTGGTGTAGGAGTTGGTGTAGCCGTTGGTGTAGGAGTAGGTCCTGTACTTGTTGGTGTAGGAGTAGGAGTTGGTGTTAATGTCGGTGTAGGAGTAGGAGTTGCTGTCGGTATAACAATATTATATTGTACACAGATAGGGTCAATAGCAAGGTGTCCAATAAATCTTATCTCAAAATAATATGTTCCATTACTAAAAGTTGTTAAACCAAATTGTGATGGTGTTAAAGTAAATGTATTTGTTCCTGAAAATGTTGATGGATAGGGTGCACTAGCACTACCTGAATCAACTACTCTCCAAGGTTTATAGTACAATTGATTTGGAACCATCGCGTGAACCGAGAATATCCCCATAGAACCACCATTCCTAATCCATAATTCAGCACCATTTGAATCCCAACTAACATTATGTTGAAATACTATATTTGTTGATGTTACTGTTGTTGCGGTAAAATTAGTTACAGTTCCACTAACAGAAATTGAATTTAATTCTTGAACTAATTCAACATCATATTCCGATACCTCGTTATTTGGATAGACAAAATCACGATTTATTATTTGTCTTATATATTTTCTACTCATATTAATAAATATTTTTACTTATTCATTCCCACACCAATCCAATAAGTACTAGGTGCAGAAGTTAATTCATTCCAAGTAACACCATAATCGGTTGAAAAAAATAAACCAGGATTTTGTGTTGGTGGGTAAGTTGTAAATTGTGCTTTTGCTGCAAATTGGTATTGTCCGCTTGCAGATACTTTAAGTGCACCACCTTCATTAGTTGCACCCCAATTTCCTGTATATGATGTTTCGGTCCAAGTAACACCAAAATCACTTGAACGCCATATACTATTATTAAAACATATAGACTCTGCTGGACCACCCCACGAATTAGCCAAAGCGGTTTGATATTGTCCACTATATGACATATTAATTGAACGGAATTGTGTAGAAATTATTTGAGTTGCTCCACCAGGAAGAGGACAACCAATCCAATCGTTTATACGTCTAGTAAATGACGCACCATAATTATTAGAGGTATATAATTGTCCCGCACTATTTGCAACAGTAATATATTGTCCATTATATGATATTGCACCTCCAAGCCATCCTGGCTTTAGTGTAACTAAATCATATGCAAAAACATCAGTTGGTAAAGAACTTAAAGTAGTCCAAGTTTGACCATAATCACTAGATATATATACATATTTATTAGTTAAGGAACCACTATCTGATATTTCTCCAGCTATCATATATTGCCCATTATTTGAAATAGCAAAAGCACCAATTCTATCTGATAATTGTTTTTTCATTCCCCAAGTTGCACCATAATCGGATGAAACATAAACATAACCATTATAGTTATCGCCACGTATCCCACCAGCAATTTGAAATTGTCCTGTGGTTGACATATCTATATGTTTCAAAAGTGTGCTTTCTGTAAAACCTGTTATTGTTGTCCAAGTACTTCCAGTATTTATAGACCTATAAACTGTTGGAATATTGCTTTCACCAACTGCTGACATATATGTACCAATATCTGAAATTGCAATACCCGACCATTCATCCGCACCTAAACTAGTCATTTCACTAAATGTTGTTCCTGTATTTGTGGATAAATAATTATAGTAATTATAAGTATTTCTATTTACAACACCAGCAAGAATTTGTCCTGATATTGGATTTATTGGGGTTATTTCTAAATTTACTCTATACTCAAAATCATAAGCATCTGGTCTTGTAGTTGCCGTAAAATTTGGGATTGAAAATAATGTTCCTGTAGATGTTATACCAGTAATAAATGTATCAATTATACCCATATTACCATCGGTATCATCTGTTGTATAATCTCTTCTAGTTAAATTAAATGTAAAAACACAAATTTGAGGAGTAGTATTAATAGTAATTCTAAATGTATCATTTAAATTTAATCTTGATGAATAAAGATTTGAAATATTAGTGAAATGTCTATCTCTGATTGTATTATTTACAGTAGTATCAAAAAAAGCACCACCAATCCCTTCTATTAATTCATCAAATGTTACAATAATTGAACCTCTCATATTATATAAATAGTTTTAAGGACACGGAGTGCCACAAGATACTAATGTCCAGTTACCCAAATCAAATAATGGATAAGCGTATCTTAGACTTTCACAGTCTACACAACCTGATATAACTGTTGAACCTAAAGAACCAAAGTATGTATCTACTTGTCCTGATGGTGTGTCATATCTAATATATCCTGTATCTGTTACGTTTATGGTCACACCAGAGTTAAATGTTGAAACAGCTGCACCACCTGCAATATTCACACCGAGAGCTGTTGCTGTTGTTATAAAATCTGTACATCCTGTAAACACATTAAGTGTTGCTTGACTTTGGGATGAATTAATTAACCAAACAGGATTATTCTGATTATATATTGTATCTAAAGGTTCTCCTTCAATACTATCAATAAAGAAATATCTTTGAGGGTCATTTGTATAATCGGTTCCCGATGTATTGTATGTGTTCTCATCAACTTCCCAAATTGAATATGGAAGATATGTTGTACCTGTAAATGGTATTGAACTTGTAAAACCACTCACATTACCACCTAATGCTCCAACAAAATAATCATATAATATAGAATAATAATACTTACTTTCTTGGATACTATCAGTACCTGTGAAGTTTGTTTTAAAATTATACGTTGTTCCTGTATCACCTAAACAATATTCATATTGGAAATATCTTGTTGGGTAATCTCTTTTCGTATAATTGTATTGTATCAATTCTACTTTAGTTAATTCTGTTGTTGTTAAATTATAATTATCTACTTTATTCCAAGTAAAATATTGTTCGTTTATTTTGATAATATCTTCAGGTTTTAAATTCTTAATATCAGATAATTTTAAATCAAAATATCCAGCTAACATCCTTGTATTTTTATCAAAAGTATTTGCTATTCTATTTTCATAGAATAAATTATACGTATCTTGTGAAGTAAATGCGTTGAATAAACTTACACTATCTCCCGCGATTGTTGTAGGTTCTTCTGAATTAAATAAGATACAAATACTATCGTTATTAATCTTATTACTATCAGGATTACCCATCGGTATCGTATGAGATATTACAGGTGAAATTAAACCACCTGATGGGAATGAACCACTACTCTCTGATACTCTAAAATAAGCTGTGGTTACACCTGATATTGTGAACACTTCAGTAGGGTCATCAAGGAATGGTGAGAAATTACCAAGATTATAGAATAACTTTGGTTTTGTTTTAACACCTTTATAAACCCAATCCACAGATGTTCCAATCTCTTGAGATTGTTCTGTGTAGTTAATTCCTAATGGGATACCTACTGCATTACTTTCAATATTCGGATTGTTATTTGGATTCCACTTTCTAATCATCTGTGGTGAGAATGTTGTCTTAACATCTTTTGATTGAGATTTAAACTCAGTCGGATTAAACACTTTATTCTCTCCGTATATTCTACTATTACTATCTTTAAATTCTTTGTTACCACTATCACCATCCTCAAGGTCAGATAAAATTAATTCTGACTCAACAAAATTCTGTACTGGTTCTACTGTAAATCCTTTATCATATGATAATTTATCAGTCCAATCATAAATGTTACCAGACCCCACATAATAATCGTAAGGTTCAATTATAATTTGATTTGGTACTTCAGGGTCAGGAATAAATAAAAGTCCAAATTTCTTAGCTATAGATGATAATATATCAATCTGTTTTATTTGGTTATCAATAATTAAACTAAAATCTACATATACACCATCGGTTACTTCAACAACTGCGTTTGAAACTTGTGGTAAATAAGATAATGCTCTATTGGATAAACCAACATTAGAACTTGATGGGTCAAATCCTAAATTGTATATATATTCAGGTGAATATGGACAACCATATCCACAATCTACATATTGTTCTTGTGTATAAGTAAATGTTGCACCTGTTGTGTTTGCAGGAATGACCACAGGTTGACTGTAATATTGGGAAACACCACCATAACAAGGTTGTAATTCAAAGTTCCAATTCAATACAATCTCTTGATTACATAATGCTGGTGTACCTGTTCCTTTTTTCACCACATATAAAGTCCAACTATGTGTTGTAAGTGGATATGTTGTAAAACAAGCTGAGGTTGATGAAGCTTCAATATCGTCCAACCATATAACTTCTACACCATCTAAACTAAATGTTTGTGATGGAGGTGTTTTATATGAGAACTTTGCCGTATCATTTGAGAAATAACCATACATATATAACAACTTCATCCAAGGACTTGACATAAAATCAGACTTGATTGTATAACCGTATGTCTTGAATATCAGTTTAATTAATGAATATATGTTTAAGGCTGGTTTAAGTTGATTATCTCTTAGACCATCTTCAGGTGAATTGATTCTATATTTCTGAACACCCGCAGAATAAGCTGCAGCTGTATTAGCCCAACTACCTAATTTGGTTGTTGTATATAATGAAGTACCTGTTGTACCTGTTAATAATACAGATGTTGTATTACCTGATGGTTGATAATTGTAACCATTATGACAAACAGGATAAAAATAATTGGAAGGTACTTCCTCTACAGATTTTAATGTTTCATATCTCCATCCTGATAATACGTTATCTCTCACAAAAGTGTGATTGAAGTGATAATCAACATCTGTAAAATCTAAATCTTTCAATAGGTTGTTTCCAATCTTACCATAAAGGTCACCGATATTAGAAAATAATGTTATATCATATTCAACCTTGGAGTTTTGTACTGAAACTCTATTAAGTTTCATATACCCATTAAAATAACTTTCATCATTAATTAAAACCTGACACTGTACCTTAGCGGTTGCATCAAAGTATAATGATGTTTGGTCTACGTTGAAAAAGTTCTCAAAAAATCTATTGTTCTTTTTAGAACCAGGTAATCTTACACCAATAGAATAGTCTGAGTTTCTTTTACTAATATCTTGTATCTCAGCGTATGATTTATTAATTGTAATTGGAATATCAGAATATAAATCTAAAAAGTCATATTCGTTTGGTGAGTATGATGTACTCGTTCCATCACCAATAAAATACACATCAAATGTTCCACCATCTGAACTACCTTGTTTAAAAGCTATAATGTCACCATCTTTAAGATTAAAACTTGCACTATTATTTGCAGAAAAAGAGGTGAATATTGTTCTATAAAATTGGTCAGCAGGATGTTTAACAAATGTCTGTAAAAAGTTATAACCTATTGCAGTATTTGTTAACGCAACATCATAATATAAGATACCATTTCCTATTGCTTGAAATTCTATGTAAGCACTTTCTAATGGAAATGAACCAGTAAATGGATTAGCCGTTGTACCTGAACCTGAAACTGTGATACCTGTAGTTGACCTGTAAAATACAGATAAACTTGTATCACCTGTAACAGTAATATTACTTGGTTTATTTGTTTGTACTCTAAGTACCGTTTGTTGTTGTTGAGACATAAATTAAAATCCTTTATTTACAAAGAAACCATCCACGTATTTACAAGTAATTCTATATTTGTTTAATTTCTTATGTTTAACATTTATTGTTTCAACCTCAGTTGATAACACTTGAATTGGTCTTAAATCTTTATACACTTTATCTTGTCTATCTAATGGTGAGATGTAATCTTCTTTCATCTCGTAAACTTGAGGTGAATAGAATAATTGTTCCAACCAATTTCCCATAGGTTCAGATAGAAAATCACTTTCTAAAACAAATTCCCTTTGAACATCCGTATCAAAAGTTTTAACTGTTCTACCGATGTTTCTGTCAGGACTAGACAAATTGGTAGCATAATATCTATTATCATATGTTTGTCTTGTTATCTTCTTAATGTCTTGTCTATACTTTGTGAAAGTATAATAGTCATATCCTCCACGATTATTTAAAAACGATAATCTTGTATCTTCAGGTCCACAATTATCATATAGATAAAAGTAGAAAGCTTCAGATATAGGACCTATTGGACCAAGAGTAACTCTATTTGTGTTTGAATTTGTTGGCCAAGCGTAAAACAATTGTACTCTATAATAAGCAACTTGACTAAAATCAATTGTTGCAAATAGATTTGTTATATCTTTTGGTCCACACGGTAATGCAAATACTCTCAAAGTATCAGTAAATCCTGTTGGACTTTCATATGTTGTACCACTAAAATTTAATTGTTGTTCAAAATATGTACCTGATATTTGATTATTATTTACATCATAAAATTCAAAGACCGCATAGTCAGCTTCAATAAATTGTCTATCTCCTGTCTGTCCGTTTAAATAATATAATACATAATTTTCGTGTTCTTGTATAGTCTGAATGCGTGGAGCATCGGTTAAAAACCTTGCCGTTTCACTCATTTCAGGTAGTGTTGGATAATCCATCAAAAATTGTGACATAGGTGACAATCGTCTATAAGTGTCAAGTGTATTGATGGTTAATCCTGTTCCAACAACAGAACCTAATTCTTGGTCAAAGTTTGGAAGATAGAATTTCTCCTTACCCATTTGTAAAGTACCCCCCACATAATCAAAATACTCACCCGTATCAGTGAATCCTGATGCGGTGAACCCTGTACTTGTTGCACAATATGGAATTGCTGTATAATGGTCTAAATTGTTTGTGGGACTACCTGTATATTCTGTAACTTGTGTTGAACCAGTTACATATTTATACCCATACTTAAAGTTAGCTTTAATATTATTTGGATATGGATTATTCCAATTGATTAATTCAGTTGTTGAGTACCAATCATTCAAATAATAATTTTGATAATGTTCTGTCTGTACATAGTTTGACATATAATCATATGGTCTTATATTAAAACGATATGTATATGTTGCACCTGATTGACTTATATCATAAGGAACTACTGACATTCTTCCAACTTTACTATCGTTAGAAAATAAATCAACATCTAATTCCATAGATGAAATATAGGTGTCACCTGTTAAGACAACCTCGTATGTTCCACCTCTTTGATAAATCATATCCACAGAACGTCTAAGTTGTGTGTTTGAATTTAATCCGTTACTGTATAAAGTTTTATATCCGAATCCCATATTATATTCCTTCTATTATATCTATCAGTTCTTCCACAGCTAACTCTTCAATTTTGTTAATTAACTTATCATTTTGTAATAAAACTTCTAATGAAATTTCAACAAAGTTTGATGGTCTGATTCCGAACTTTTTTATGTTTGTTTGTATTGCAAAAGCAAAACTTCTTCTTTTTATAAATCTACCTCTCTTGTCTCTACCTTGTAAACCTCTTTCTTGTATCCATCTTTCTAACACATCAATAGGTACACCCTTCAATCCTTTTCTTCTACCTAAGTTTACGTCACCATTTCCACCCCAATCTCCGTATGTTTGATTTAAAGGTTTACCACCAGGTCCATAAATAACTATTGTGTTATCTTCTGATGGTACAGCTTTAATACTATTTCTTAATGTACCTGACGCTACCTTATTTCCAATTCCACCTCTTACACCATACGGGTATCTCTTTTCAGATAATACCTGTTTGAATATTTCTTCAATTATGGGTGAAAGTTTTTCTAAATCCATATTATACTATTAATGTCCAAGCTCCATTATAGAAGTAAAGTTGGTTTGACGAAGACACTGCTAAGTCTCCGATATTACCCGCTGGTAATGGGTCTTGTGCTTTTAAGTTCATTACTGTACTAATACTAACAGAACCTGTTACTTGTGTATCATCACCAATTTGTAATGGGTCTGTTCCTTGTTTATGGAATATTCTTGATGAAGCATTTGTACCTAATTCAAATTTGTTATCAAATATTGAACCTGATGGATAAGATGTTGAACCAAGTAAAATATTATTATTACCCCCTGCGTGACTACCGTGTGAACCAATAAAGATGTTTCCACTACCTGATATAAAGTCATCACCAGCACCTTGAATAATAACGTTATTAGAACCTGTTGCAAAAGGTGAGAAGAAACCATTCAACACCATATTCTTTTCAGAACCTGCAAAGAAACCTGCATTCAAACCTTGTACGTTACCAATTATGGTATTGTATGTATCTGTATTTCTATATAACCAGTTTGAACCACCTAATGTCTTAATTACACCTTCATTATTTGTTGGACCAACTTGTAATGTTCCTGATATATTTGTTGTACCTCTTAAAGTATGACTACCACTTGTTGTATCTATTGAACCTGTAACACCTAATGAACCAGATATTGTTGCGTTACCAATACTTCTAAATGAACCTGATGTTACAACATTTGAACCACTATCAATATATAAACCTGTTCTTCTGTTTGAAGTACCTGTACCAGTACCAACTGCGAAGACTATATCTTGTGCTAAGTGTAGTGATGTTGTATCGTTAAATCTACCTAAGAATGCAGAACCACCGTTTGTTCCCGCTAAGTGAGAACCTGAAACTGTTAAAGCATTACCATAAATTAATGATGATACTAAATTTGAGTTTGAGGAACTAACAAATGATGATGAAATAATAACATTTTTACCACCAATTAAGTTATCAGTAATATTTCTTGTTGCATTTGATGATTGTGAACCTGAAACCCAAACATTCAATCCTGTACCAAGAGACCCACCAAATACCGCATTATTACCAACGTTTAATGAATTGTTTGTAATTGATGAACTTAAATGGTTATTAACCGTAATTGGTGAGTTACTTATATTATTTGTATAGTTAATTGAACTACTAATATGGTTTAATGTAACTGCACCATTAACAATATTAGCGTTAACATTTGGTTTTACGTTAGTTACAAAGTTTTGTGTTGATGTAATTGTACCACCAGCTAGTATATTCTGTGCTGAGTTAAGTGAACCACTATTACTATTTAAAAAAATTCCACCACCCATAATAAGGTTACTTGAAATTATCGGGTTACCACCTGCTAATGATGAGGTAGTAAAGTTCATTAAGATACTTGAACCATTACCACCAACAATATTGTTTTGTACTTTAGGGAATAATAATGAACCTGTATTTAAGAAAATACCACCATTATTAGTAGTAATCATATTACCTGAACCTGAAATATAACCTTGTTGGTCCACACCACCACCAAACGCAGTTGCTCTACCTTGTGGTAAAGATATAATGTTATTTGAACCTATAATTCTTAATGAACCTGTATAGTTAGCTTGTGTTGCTAATGCTCCACCAGCTGCAGGGTTATCACCCCAACCAAAGAACATATTTGATTGTCCCGCTAATGAATTGGTTAAATATAAATCTGTATTAACAGTAGTATTGTTAGAATATAAATCTAAATTACCACTTCTAATATCTACACTACCTGTAATTGTTTGATTACCGATAAATGTATTTGAACCTGTTGTTGCAAATCCAATTTCACCACCTGTTTCATTCTGCCATATTCCATAAGAACCTGAACGATAAACCAATAGGTCACCAACTACAGGACTTGTAATATCCACATCGTGAAGTTCCGTTAATTCGTATCCGTTATCTATGGTGATATATGCGGAACCATTATTTAATTGTGCTCTTAATACTTGACCTAATCTTACTTCGTGATATGGTGCTGGTACAGATGCAGTTGTATATTGACCTGATGATGATAGATATAACATCTGACCTGCGGTCATTCCATCTGTATTGATACCAATAACTTTACCTTGAACAACTACGTTTGCAAAATCATTTGATGCAACATCCTCACTCAACATACCTAATGTGTTTGCTGAGTTATTATCATCTATCCAACTTGCAGTATCAAATAATGGATTGTCACCATCCGCACCTGATATTCTTACAATTGTACCTCTTGACAAGGTACTTGGGTTATTGTTCTTACCTCTTACAATTAAATCATTTGCAATTGATGCGGTTGCTGCGTTCGTAGCAAATGATGATGATACTGTATATGACCCACTTGTTGCGAATGATGCTGTATCTGCGTTTACTGCGTATGACGCACTTGTTGCATTAGTTACATTATTAATTGTGAATGAGGTTGTTGAACCATCACCTTTTGTAACATCAACAATATTATTACCTAATCCTAATGCCACATTTGTAACTAAACTTCCTGTATTTGTTGTATCAGGTGCGTATGATGCAGACAACGCTTGTGTTGCGTATGATGCGGTTCCTTCTAAAGAACCTGTAATACCACCTGATACATTTACCGCTCCTGTTACAACTAATGAACCTGATACACCAACCAAAGAACCTGATGTAACATATAAACCAGTTCTTCTTGTACCTGTTCCTGTACCTGTACCAACAGCAAACACAATATCTTGTGCTGAATGTAATGTTGTAGCATCGTTATATCTACCTACAAAGGTAGAACCACCAGCAGATGCGTGATTACCACTAACAATTAAGTTTTGTCCATATATCAAAGAAGATATAAGGTTTGAATTTGATGAACTTACGTGTGATGAAGATACAATTAAGTTTCTACCACCAAGTAAGTTATCGGTAATTACTCTTGTTGCGTTTGATGATTGTGAACCACTTACCCAAACTCCAACACCTGTATTTGATGAACCACCAAGAACAACGTTATTAGCAAATGACAAAGAGTTATTTGCAATACCTGAACTAC
>JACCDX010308640.1_pt1 | contig 10981 bp, 8 predicted proteins | sample 7449681 | NCBI WGS metagenome assembly JACCDX01 (sample SAMN15323450, study PRJNA562643) | freshwater metagenome | isolation source: river surface water | place: USA:Blue River Watershed | collected 2017-08-18 | reverse complement strand
TATCTTTTAGACAGCTCAAAGCATTACAGAATTCAAATCAATTATACCCAGATAGACCGCACAAAAAATGGGAACATAAATTTTAGAAATTATTTTTGGGGTGATTCTAATCAATATTTTTATCCTGCTAGTACGGTCAAATTTCCGATGGCTTTATTAGCTTTAGAAAAAATAAACCGACTCCAAATTTCTAAGTTAACAAGGCATTCTCTAATGATTACAGAACCAACATTACAGGCAAATATTCCTCCCATTTATAACGACCCGAAATCAAAAAATGGTTCCCCTTCTATAGAAAATTATACCAAAGAAATTTTTTTAGTGAGTGATAACGATGCTTTTAATCGTTTATATGAATTTGTAGGTCAAGAAACTATTCACAAAAGATTGCATGAAATTGGATACCCAAAAGCCATTATCCAACATCGTTTAGATGTAGCCCGTACACCTGAACAAAATAAATGGATGAATGAAATTTCATTCTTTGATGAAAGTGGAAAGATAATTTATCACCAACCCGAAACTTATAGTGATGGTCAATTTGAATTAGACTCTCAATTTATTGGACAAGGCGTTATGCAAGCAAATAAAACCATCATAAACAAACCCATGAGTGTTGCTAATAAAAACAAATTTCCTCTACAAAATTTACATCAAATGATGACTCGGCTTGTTTTTGAAGAACATTTTGACAAAAATAAAAAATTTGATATTCGCCCCCAAGACCGTCATTTTGTATTAAAATATATGGCTGCCAATCCAGCTTTATCAACCGACCCCAACTATCCCGAATTAGCACAATGGCCTGCCTATTGTAAGTTTTTATTTTATGGAAGTGATACAGGTCAAATAAATCCTAATATTCTCATTTTTAATAAAGTAGGGGATGCTTATGGCTTTTTGATAGATGTAGCCTATATAGTAGATTTAAAAAATCAGGTTGATTTTATTTTAAGTGCCTGTATCTATGTTAATAATGACGGAATACTAAATGATAACAAATACGATTATGAAACCATTGGATTCCCTTTTATGAAAGAATTAGGGCAAGCCTTTCATCGTTTTGAACTCAAGCGAAATAGAACATATCATCCCAGTTTAACGAATTGGGTTCAATCATTAATTCAAGAATAAATTTAATATTATGATAAAATTATCAAGTTTTCTTACCACTTTTAACGAACCTGAAACTTTAAGAATGGCAAAATTAGCCCGTGAATTAAGGGCACAAGGAAAAGACGTTATTGATTTAAGTTTAGGAGAACCCGATTTTAACACACCTGAACATATTAAGAACGCGGGCATAAAAGCAATTAACGACGATTGGAGTCATTATACACCTGTTTCAGGTTATCTAGACCTAAGAGAAGCGGTTTGTAATAAACTAAAAATAGACAATCAATTAGAATACCAACCAGAAAATATTGTGGTGTCTACCGGAGCAAAACAAAGTTTGGCAAATGTTATATTGTCTTTGGTAGATCAAGGAGACGAAGTTATCATACCAACGCCTTATTGGGTAACCTATTCAGAATTGGTAAAAATAGCTCGAGGAGTGGTTGTTGAAGTGCCTTCTTCTGTTGAATCAAATTATAAAATAACGTCCCAACAATTAGAACAAGCCATTAGCTCTAAAACCAAAGTTTTTCTTTTTTCTAGCCCTTGTAACCCATCTGGCGCCGTGTATAGCGAACAAGAATTGCGGGCTTTTGCAGAAGTTTTCAAAAAATATCCAGACATTTATATTCTCTCAGATGAAATTTATGAATATATAAATTATATCGGTAACCATTTTAGTTTAGCCCAAATTCCGGAATTAAAAGATCGAGTTATTGTTATAAACGGCTTGAGTAAAGGATTTGCTATGACAGGCTGGCGTTTGGGTTATATTGCAGCCCCCAAAGAAATAGCTCAAGCGTGCGATAAAATTCAAGGTCAGTTTACTTCGGCAACTTGTTCAATAGCTCAAAAAGCAGCGGTGGTAGCCCTCAATGGCTCTAAAGAACAATCTTATGAAATGACCAAAGCCTTTAAAGAACGATTGCATATTACATTAGATTGGTTAAAAAAATTACCCAATTTAAAATGCACCGTTCCAGATGGGGCTTTTTATGTTTTTCCAGATGTTAGTTATTATTTTGGGAAAACTATCAAAGGGTTTGCCATTCATGATTCCGCCGATTTTTCTATGTTTATCTTACACCATGCTCACGTAAGTTCAGTGATGGGAGCCGCTTTTGGAGCGCCTAACTGTGTTCGTTTTTCTTATGCTAATAGTATTGAAAATATTAACCGAGCGTGGATAAGAATTATTGATTGTTTGAACTCAAATTAATTTGACTCATTAAGTTTGCTTTGATAAATGGCATCAGTTCGCCATTTAATACGTCTTGCACTTGCGAAGTTTCCATATTATTACGATGGTCTTTTATGAGTTTATAAGGATGCAGTACATAACTTCTAATTTGACTGCCCCATTCAATTTTCTTTTTAGCTGCTTCTACCTCACTAATTTCTTTTTGTTTTTGTTCGAGTTCTAATTCATACAATCTACTTTTAAGCATTTTGACGGCAAGCTCTCGATTTTCTCCTTGGGTGCGGGCTTGCTGACATTCCACAACTAAACCTGAAGGAGTATGTTTTAAACGAACAGCCGTTTCTACTTTATTTACATTTTGTCCCCCTTTTCCACCGCTACGAAAAAAATCCCATTCTAAATCGGCTGGATTAAGATTGATTTCTATGGTATCGTCTATTTGAGGATAAACATACACAGAAGCAAAAGAAGTATGACGACGAGCATTGCTATCAAAAGGTGAAATACGTACCAAACGATGAACACCAGATTCAGATTTGAGATAGCCATAACAAAAATTCCCTTCAATAAGAATGGTTGCCGATTTAATACCAGCAACATCTCCAGACTGATAATCCATTTCATAACATTTCCAGCCTTGTTTTTCAGCGAACATAGTGTACATTCGAAATAACATTTCAGCCCAGTCCATACTCTCGGTACCGCCTGCTCCAGGCTTAATTTGTAAAAAACAAGGTAATTGGTCTTCGGGTTTATTAAGGGTACTTTGCCACTCTATATCTTCAACAGCCTGTAACCAATTATTAAAAATAATTTTTACTTCATCTTCATGGGCTTCATTATTTTTCAAAAAATCGAAATAGACCAAAAAATCGTCTTGGAGTTGATTTAATTGGGCATATTTTTGAAGCCAAAATTTTAGTTGGGCATTTTTTTGGAGGATAGATTGGGCTCTTTTGGGGTCATCCCAAAAACCAGGAGCTTGAATTAAATATTGTTGATTTTGAAATTCCTGTTCTACATAATCGAGGTCAAAGAAACCTCCTTAGAATAGCCATTCTCTTTTGAAGTTCGTCAATTTGTTCAAAGTTCATAGGTAGTATTAAGTATAATATTTGTTGTGTACTTTAGTTGTTTAATGTTTTTTATTTCAATCAAAAAACTACTCAACACTAATTAATTGAACGTCGAAAACCAAGGTAGAGCCTGGTTTTATTTGACCTGTTCCGCGATCGCCATAGGCTAAATCTGAAGGTACCCAAAAACGAAATTCATCGCCAGGCACCATTAATTGTAATCCTTCTTGCCAACCTTTAATAACGCCATTTAAAGGAAAGGTAGCAGGTTCGCCTCTTTGTTTTGAGCTGTCAAAAATAGTTCCATCTAATAAAGTACCATGATAATGGCAAACTACCTTACTTTCTAAAGTGGGGTGTTTTCCATTGGGGTTATCACTATGTTTAATAATTTGATATTGTAAGCCGTTAGGTAAGGTTATTACGCCTTCTTTTTTGCCATTGGCTGCCATAAAAGCTTTGCCAGCTTCTTTTTCGGTTTCAGCAGCTTTCCCCATCTCTTCTTGTTTTTTTTGCATCATTTTTTGTTGAAATCTTAATAATACCATTTGAATTACGCTGTCGGGAATAATTTTATTGGTTTCGATTGATTTTAATCCTTCGCATAAGATAGGAATATTGAGGTTCAGTCCTTGATTTTTTAAATTTTGAGCGATATTAACACCAATACTATAACTAACGCTATCCATTTCAGTAGCGAGTTTTATTGAATTAACTGCTTGAGCGGTTAATTTTTTGGGAGGTTGAGTGGTGGGGGCGACTAATTTTGGAGTGGTTGTTTTAGGTTTTGGTGTTTGATTTTCTATTTTTTTTGCAGGTGATTGGCTAAAACTTTGCATTCCGATAACCAATAAAGACCCGAATAGGATAACATATTTTTTCATATAGATACATTTATTTTTTTAAATATAATAAATCGTGGGCTGTTTTAACAATTTTCTCCACTGTTGGTAAAGCTAAATGAACGAGGTTTGGAGCATAATGTAAAGGTGCGTCGGCACAAGCTAAACGTAAAATGGGAGCATCTAAATAATCGAACCCTTCTTTTTGGATACGGTAAGTCAATTCAGCACCGGGTGAACCGTAAGGCCATTGTTCTTCCACAATTAACAGTCGATTGGTTTTTTGAACGCTTTGTAAAACCGTTTTCCAATCTAAGGGACGAATAGTTCTTAGGTCAATAACTTCGGCTTCGATGCCTTCTTTAGAAAGAATATCAGAAGCTTGTAATACAGTTTTCAATATTTTATTATAGGTAACGATGGTTACATCTCGACCAGATCTTTTACAATCGGCGATGCCTAAGGGGATAAAATATTCTTCTTCAGGTACATCGGTTTTTTCGCCGTAAGATACTTCACTTTCTAAGAACATCACGGGGTCATGTTCAAATCGTAAAGCTTGTTTCATTAAACCTTTGGCGTCGTAGGCATTCGATGTGGATACGACTTTAATACCAGGAATATTTGCTAAGATATTTTCAAATGCAGTAGAGTGTTGAGCTCCTAATTGTCCAGCGCTACCATTAGGTCCACGCATGACAATAGGGCAAGATATTTGCCCACCACTCATAGCTAACATTTTGGAGGCCGTATTTAAAATTTGGTCTAGGGCTAATACGGCAAAATTCCAAGTCATAAACTCAATGATTGGTTTTAAACCTCGTTGGGCTGCACCAACACCTATGGCAGCAAAGCCTAATTCTGAAATGGGGGTATCAATAATTCTTTTAGGTCCAAATTCTGCTAACATACCTTGGCTTACTTTGTAAGCACCATTATATTCAGCAACTTCTTCACCCATTAAAAAAATATTGGAATTAAGTCGCATTTCTTCATTCATAGCTTCACGAATTGCTTCACGTAACGCTATTTGTCTCATAATTGTTTTTTTGGACTGCAAATTTACGAACTTTTTACTGAAATGAAATATTTTTTTTTATTTTCAATTTAGTGCTCTATTATAGTTCATTGATTTTAGTTAGATTCCCTATTAAAAAAAAGCATGTTTTATATTTTTAAAAATTTGAAAATAAGGTTAACTTTAAGTAAAATTTATACGAATTAATAAAATATCTAAATATAATTTCATATCTTTGCTCGCAATAACAAAACATCTTTTTAGAAAATACAATAATCGTATATCAGAAATTAAAATGCCTTTTTTAAATTATCTATCAAATAATATTAATTTTTAACATTATGAAGAATAAGTCTAATAACCTTGATATGAACAAAAATGAAAGTGAACATCAACCTAAATCATCAGAAGAAACCCATATTCAGCTTGACTCCAAAAGAAAAAGAATTCAAAAGAAAAATAACGCTCAAAATAAAGAATTAGCTACACCTACCATTGAAAATATTTTATCAGAGCCCGAACAAACAACCTTTACAGCAGATTTATTTGCTCAAAATGAACCTAAAACTACTACAGAAAACCCTATGAAACCTATTCCTAATATAACGGCATCAACCGAAATTTCCAAAAAGACCAAAAATAAACATAAACATTCACAAACTCCACCAGAAAAGCAACCTGAGATTCAACATCACAATGCAAGTTCAACAGAAATAAAAACCGAAGCTACAAATCAATCGGAAGATATCCCTGCTCATGAATATGAGAATATGACGGACTCGAATGATGATAACTTACATAAAGAAGAAGAAATCAATAACCAAGAGATTGAACCTAAAAAACAGTATGAATTTGAAGGTTCTATTTATTGTGAGGGGTTGTTGGAAATTTTGCCCGATAGTTCTGGAATTTTACGTTCCTCCGATTACGATTATTTACCTTCTCCAGACGATGTTTGTATCAGTGCCAACCAAATTAAAAATCATGGTTTAAAAATGGGAGATACGGTTCAAGGATCCATCAGACCTCCAAAAGATTATGAAAAATATTTCAGTATTATAAAAGTTGAAAAAATCAATGGTAAAATTCCAGAAGAAGTTAGAGACCGTATGCCTTTTGATTACTTAACGCCATTATTTCCTTATGAAAAAATAAATTTATTTACTACGCCCCAAAATTTTTCTACAAGAATTATTGATTTATTTACCCCACTTGGAAAAGGGCAACGGGGCTTAATTGTAGCCCAACCTAAAGTTGGTAAAACGATGCTTTTAAAAGAAATTGCCAATGCTATTTCTCAAAATCATCCAGAATGTTTTTTAATGGTTGTTTTAATTGATGAAAGACCTGAAGAGGTTACTGATATGGAGCGCAGCGTAAAAGCAGAAGTTTTATCTTCTACCTTTGATGAGCCGGCAGATAAACATGTTAAGGTTTCTAATTTAGCACTTCAAAAAGCCAAACGATTAGTTGAATGTGGGCATGATGTAGTTATTTTATTAGATAGTATAACTCGTTTAGCGCGTGCGTATAATACCGTAGCACCGCCCAGTGGTAAAGTATTGAGCGGGGGTGTGGAAGCCAATGCGATGCAAAAACCCAAACAATTTTTTGGGGCAGCACGAAAAATAGAAAATGGTGGTTCGCTAACAATTTTAGCAACCGCTTTAATTGAAACAGGTAGTAAAATGGACGAAGTTATTTTTGAAGAATTCAAAGGTACGGGTAATATGGAATTACAATTAGAACGGCGTTTAGCAAATAAAAGAATTTTTCCAGCTATAGATTTGGTTGCTTCTAGCACTCGTAGAGACGACTTACTTCTTTCTAAAGACGTATTACAAAGAATGAATATTCTTAGATTATATATTAATGATATGAATTCGGAAGAGGCGATGAACGAACTGCTTAAACGTATGCGTGGCACCTCTTCTAATGCCGAATTTTTAGCGAGTATGAACCGCTAAAAAATTTTAATTTTACTTTTTCGGTTAAGATTTTTTTAAACTACCTTAATTAAATATATCTTTTATTTTTTCAAAAAAAGATCGGTCGTTTTTATTAGGTTGGGGGATAAAATTTTGGCTATTTTTTAATTTTTCTACGAACTCTTTTTCAGTATCAGTCAAGTGTTGGGGTGTCCAAACGTTTACATGAACCAATTGGTCTCCGTGGGCATACCCTTGTAATTCAGGAAACCCTTTTCCTTTCAAGCGAAATATTTTACCACTTTGAGTTCCTGCGGGAATTTTTATTTTTAACTTTCCGTCAATTGAAGGTATTTCTACTTGAGTTCCAAAAATAGCATCAGGAATTGAAATATACAAATCGTAGGCTACATTAATACCATCACGGTGCAATTGAGGATGTTTTTCTTCTTCAATAACAATAATTAAATCTCCATTTGGACCGCCTCTTTCGCCTACATTTCCTTTACCACTCATACTTAATTGAGCACCTTCGTAAACGCCTGCAGGAATATTTATGGTTATGGTTTCTTCTCCAAACTCTTTACCTTCTCCATGACATTGGGGACATTTGTTTGTGATTGTTTCACCGGAACCGTTACAACTGGAGCAAATTGTTACTGTTTGCATAGTACCTAAAAAACTATTGGTAACTTTACGCATTTGTCCAGTTCCGTTACAAGAACGACATTTGGATATACTATTTCGATCTTTAGCACCACTTCCATTACAAGTGCTACAAGGAATTTGTTTTTTTAGTTTTAAAGTTTTAGAAACTCCGTTGGCAATTTCTTCGAAACTTAGTTTTAGTTTAATTTTTAAATTCGTTCCTTGGTTTCGGGAAGAGCGTCCTCCAGCGTTTCCGCCAAAAAAGCTACTAAATCCCCCTCCACCAAAAACGTCTCCAAAATTTCGTAGAATATCGTCCATATCCATACCACCAAAACCTCCTCCCTGATTGGCACCTGGTCCAAAAGCGGCATGTCCAAATTGGTCGTATTTGGCTTTTTTATCTGGATTACTTAATACGTCATAAGCTTCGGCAGCTTCTTTAAATTTATCTTCTGCCACTTTATTGCCCGGATTCTTGTCTGGATGATATTGCATGGCAATTTTACGGTATGACTTTTTAATTTCATCGGCAGAAGCCGATTTTGACACCCCTAAAATTTCATAAAAGTCTCTTTTTGCCATTTTTTTTATTTTCCAACGATTACTTTTGCAAATCGAATGATTTTAGCATTCATCAAATATCCTTTAGATAATTCGTCAATTACTTTCCCTTTTTGATTTTCGTCTGAAACTTCTAAATAATTTACAGCCTCATGTTTTTCAGTATCAAAATCGTACCCAATACTATCCATAGAAATGACCCCTTTGTTTTGCATCAAAATTTTAAATTTATTAAAAATTAGTTTAATGCCTTCTTTTTGGGTTTCTAAATCTAATGTTTGGTCCTGCATTATTTTTTCAGCTCTTTCTAAATCGTCTAGAATTTCAAGAAACGACAATACCACGTCTTTACCGGCGGTATTTATGAGCTCTAATTTTTCCTTAGCCGTCCGCCTTCTAAAATTATCAAATTCTGCAAAAAGTCTGATATATTTGTCTTTATGTTCGGTAATTTCGACAGACAATTTTGTAATTTTGTCATCTTTTTCTTTAATAATTTCTTGAAAAGTGTTTTCCAATTCTTCCATTTTATCAGTAGAATGGGCATTATTTACAGCAGAATTGGAATTAATTTCAACTTTTTCGTTATTTTCTAAGGGTTGATTGTTATCATCCATATATGATTTTTTTATTAATGGTGCAATTTCATTTCCATAAAAAAAATGCAGAAATTTTGTCAGTAATTTTTTGACAATAAAATTCATGTTTATACATAATAAAAAGTCTTAATATTAATAAACTTTTAATTTGAGGCATTTTAAATTAGGTATCTTTTCCACGAATTATACATAAGTAATTTCATTTGCTATCCATAATAGTAAATAATAAAAAATATTCAAGCGAAATTTAGTAAAAGTTTTATTTTATTTTTTACCTTTGCGAAAAAAAGGGAGTGTAAAATAAACTGTGGCATTTTATAATTTTTATTTTTTGTACATTATTTTTGTTGGTTAAAATACGATTAAAATTATATAGTTTTTTTATAAGGAGGATACCAATTTGTAATTTAATTTATGTATTATTTTAATATTAAAAATTTTTAAATTTTATTAATAACTTTAAAATGTTCTCCTCTAAATTTTAATAACCCAATTTGTTTATTTTTAGCTGCTTCAATGAGTTTTTTATTAAAACTTAGGGAGGCAATAAATGGTAATATGTTATTATTTTTATATTTTTTTTCTTCATTAATAAAATTGGGAATTGTTTTTTCTGTGAGTTTATTTAAATCTTCTAATTTAGCATTATGTTTAATTTCGATAATACAGATATATTTTTTATTAAATAAAACAATATCTATTTCAGATAATAGTTTTCCTTTACTATTTGTTACAGTAAAATTTTTGGTCATTTCGTAATATTTTACGCCATCTATTTCCATTGTTTTTTCAATAGAATTTGTAAAAATTTCTTCAGCACTCATACCAATATTAAAACCTAAATTATCTAATGTTGATTGCAATTTTTTCTCAACCATTTCACGTTCTTTTCGCAATATGTCTAATTCGATTAAATTCTTTTTATGTTCAGATTCGGCTTCTTTCTTAATATCTGCTGTTTCTCTTTTAATAGCTGCTATTTCTTCTTGATTTATTATTCGCCTTGCTTCTGCTTCTTTTTTAATAGCTTCTGTTTCTTTTTTAATAGCTTCTGTTTCTGCTTTTAATTTAAGAATTGCTTTTTCAATTTCTTGTGGACTCATTTTTTCAAAATCATATTTTGGCATATAATTTTATTTATAAAGTTAGATTCTATTATTTGAATTAATGTATATATTCAGCACAAAGATATATAAAATGAAACAAAAATTCAAATTTTCTATAAAAAACAAAAATTATTTTTTAACATATTTTATTATTTTTATGTATCTTCGCACGATTATTTTAAACATGGCTAAATATATTTTTGTTACGGGTGGTGTTACCAGTAGTTTAGGTAAAGGCATTATTGCAGCTTCGCTTGCTAAACTATTACAATCACGAGGTTTTAAAGTAACAATACAAAAATTTGACCCTTATTTAAATATAGACCCAGGCACCTTAAATCCTTACGAGCATGGCGAATGCTATGTAACCGACGACGGTGCTGAAACAGATTTAGATTTAGGTCATTATGAACGTTTTTTAAATACTCCAACGTCTAAAAATAATAATGTAACTACCGGACAAATTTATGAAACCGTAATTCATAAAGAGCGGGCTGGAAATTTTTTAGGCAAAACAGTTCAGGTAATTCCACACATAACGGACGAAATTAAAAACCGTATGAAAAAAATTGCTAAAGAAGGTCATTTTGATATTGTGATTACGGAAATAGGTGGTACTGTGGGCGATATTGAAAGTTTACCTTTTATAGAAGCCATCCGACAACTGCAATGGGAGCTTCCGGAAAAAGATTGTATTGTCATTCATTTAACCTTAGTTCCATTTTTAAAAGCGGCTAAAGAACTGAAAACCAAACCTACCCAACATAGTGTAAAAATGTTGAGTGAAAATGGAATTCATCCAGATATTATTGTATGCCGTACAGAATGTCATTTAACGATTGAAATAAGAAAAAAAATTGCCCAATTTTGTAATGTTAAATTA
>JACCDX011596393.1_pt1 | contig 10987 bp, 1 predicted proteins | sample 7449681 | NCBI WGS metagenome assembly JACCDX01 (sample SAMN15323450, study PRJNA562643) | freshwater metagenome | isolation source: river surface water | place: USA:Blue River Watershed | collected 2017-08-18 | reverse complement strand
TAGGTCGCGGTGATGGTGTGGGAGAAATTAGCGCTGGTTTCGTTGAAATTGGTGTTGGCGAAATAGTCACAACAGGCAGTTGAGAAACAGAAGGTAGAGGTGTCGGAGAAAAAGTTGGAGTCGCTGATGGTGAGGGAGAGGGTGTGCCTAAAGCTGCAACTGCAGGTGGAAGAAATCCACCACCACCGCCACCACCGAATCCACCGCCACCACCGAATCCTCCTCCGCCAGATCCGCCACCACCAGATGCGGTTGCTGAAGGAGTTGGTGTAGGAGTTGGGCTAGGTGAAGGTGGTGGAGCTGATGCACTTGGTGTTGCAGAAGTTGTAGCGCTTGGTGCTGCTGTTGGTGTCGCGCTTGCACTTGAAGTAGCACCTAGAGTCAATTGACCAGAAACTGGAGAGAGGACACCATCTCCAACCGCATTTGTAGCCTGAATTTTTGCTTCGTATGTTCCAGCTAAGAGCGATGTAAATGTATATGCCGTATCTGAAACTTTCTCAATCACTTGGGTGAGAAGATCTACGCCGTTTTTAATCAACTTAATTGAGAATGAAATTAATGAACTTCCACCGTCGGAAGCCGGCGCCTGCCAACTGACTCGAGCTTCCGTAGATGTTGTTGTTGCTGCAATGACTGGAGCTGTCATTGTGCTTGGAAGATCGCCAAGAGTGTATTTGGTGCTCTTTTCAGAGACCGAACCGGTTGTATTGGCATCATTGATCGCGGCAACCGTAAATTCCACATCCGCCCCGTTGCTTAGACCCGTTACCTCTATAGATGTCGCGTTTCCCGCTGCTGATACTGATTTACCTGAATTAATTTCCTTTACCAGGTAGGAACTTATTTCAAATCCACCATTATTTGATGTCGGGATAGCAATCCATGAAACGGTTGCTTTTCTAACTCCAGTAACAACCGTTGGCTTGCTTGGTGCTTGAGGCGCAGTTTTTGGAACTGCGCTTAATGTATTACTTGACCAAGAACTCAATTCACGCAATGCATTAACTGCATTTAGTTGCACGATGTAAGTGGCTCCGCCTTCAAGTTTGTCAAAGGTAATTTTAGTGTTTTGTTCTCCATCAACAGTGTCACTTGCGGCTGTAGTGCCGTCTGATTGTTTTTTGATTCTAACGCCATATGCGACCGCACCAGTAACGGCATCCCAAGAAATCTCGAGCGTTCCATTTCCGTAAGCCTGCGTTGTGCCCGCCTTAACAACTATATTTGTAGGTGTAGCTGGTGCTGCTGCATAAACTGGAGAAGCAACAGAAAAAATAAGAATTATAAGAGAAACACTGGCAAGAATTTTCCTAAACATTATCAAGGTGCCAACGTTATGTCTTTATCTGCAACAACGGTATCCGATATACCTGGAGTTGCACTCAACGATACGGATCCCTTCTCCCCGCTGGCAGGATCTACAGAGCCTAAAGTCCACGCAAAATTAGTATCCAAATAGAGTTCATAAACACCAGCGCTAGAGGTAACTGCAGTTACTGTCTTTGATGAATCATCACTTCTAGTTGCAACAATCAGAGCGCCTTTTAGGGCTGTGGCAGCTGAGTCAAGAACTTTTCCTGAGATATTTCCATTAGGAAGGTTTGCTACAGCCTTACTTGATGTAAATGAAGCGCATCCTGCAGTACAAGAAGCCACTCCAGAAGCGATAACCACTGTGATTGTCCGCTGCGTACCCAAAGCTTTCCCGGGCCTGATCACAATCTGATAGGTACCGTCTGAAAGCGTGTAGGCAGTCTCGCCCTTTTCATCTAAATAGATATTTGAGTTGAAATTATAGGTACTAGTTGAAGAATCATATTTGTTAACTCGAGTCCATCCATAACTATTTGCGACTCCATTTGAACCAAAGGCTGATAGATACAAATTCGGGCGATCAAATTGAATGACAAATTGACTCATTGTTGAAGCCGAGTAATTTGAAATTTCGTAAACTTTTGGAGCAAATCTTCCGTTAAATTCGTATCCAGGATAAGCGGTGATTCTGTAATTTAAACCGTTGGTTAGGGAAAGTCCGACTTTACCGAGATCGTCTGTTTGGCCACCAGTTACGTAAGATGTGGCTGCAGTTGCCGAATCAACTGACTCTACTGAAACCCAACCGTATCGATTGGCAGCCGTTGCACTTCCTGTCTGCGGAACCAAAACGGTTACGCGCGAGGTAATTCCACCTATTGCTAGGTCACCGAGATTTGAAATGCCACTTACCGCGTAAGTCTTCGGTGTGTAATCCGAACTCTTGTAGTAGTTGAGTTGTACTCTGCAATTGTTTGGACAGTTTGGTGAGGTGTTATCTACATAGAATCCAAATTGACCGCTGGCATCTGTCCATGCGTAGAAGTATTCGCCGCCAATCCAAGCGTTCACATTCACATTCGGAAGAGGAGTGGGGTTCGCACCTGGCGTGACGATTCGACCAGTCAGGTTGGGAGCTCGCAAACGCAAAGTGATTGGGGAAGTGGTCGTACCACCGCTGATAACAACTGTTTGTGTTTCAGATTTACCAAATTGGCTTGTTCCGTTATATGGGATGGCGCGAATAACGTATGTTCCATCAGGGACTAATAGTCCAAATCTTCCATCTTGATCTGTAGATGTTGAATATCGCCATTGATCTGAACTTCCAGGAAGCGAAACTGCAATTTGAACATCGCGAACACCAATTGTTCCTGTGCCTGGCGGTAACACTATTCCCTTTAGCGATGATGATGAAACCTTAAATGTATAGAAACCATCAAGCGCAGTTAAGGTTTCTTGAGAGGTTAAGTCCTTCACGCTAGTTATCCCATTTACGCCGGTAATAATTTCGTAACTACGAGGCGCATACTCTTTTCGCTGATCCCAGTATGGATGGATATCTAGCAAAAATGTCGTCGCAGTCTCCAGATAGCTTCCAAATTTGGCATCTTCAACTCGGACATAGTTGTTCTTGGAATCTTCTTTACCTGAGGATGTTCTCAAGTATGCATAAGCGAATTTATAATCATCACCAGAAGGAGTCTTTATCTTTCCTAGTATGTTCGGTACTCGCAGCGCCACATTACATACGGTTGCCGACGTGGCATTTTCTTGGATGACACAATCTTGGGAATAAGTCGCCGATACATCAGTTGACCTTAGGCCATAAGGTTGAACAAATATTCGGTAGGTGCCCGGCTTGAACTTAAAGCCAAACTCGCCATAACTCCATTGGCTATCGCGGCCTTCGTATCTATCGCCAACTTTTTCTTGAACTTGGACACTAGATCCGTATTGATATTTATTTCCGTTAAGTGTGACTGTTCCGGTGAGGTTAGCTCCAGCTAATGGAAGCTGATAAACACCTGCTACTACAGTGACGGTTTCGCCATCAATACTCTTAACCGATGTAACAACACCTGCTTCTACGACTACTTGGTAGTGCTTGCTCGAGAATGAACTCATATCACCATTTGGTTGCACCATCACAGACCAGGTGCCGTTTTCAAGATTCGCAGACATATTTCCGTTGTCTTCTCTTGAGAACTGTGGTGAATAGTTCTTGATAGAGCTAGAACCTCCAACAAACCAAGCATATGACCACGAATTAAATACGTTTGAAAGATTAGTTCCATCTGGCTTAACAATTCTAATCTTTAGGTTGGGTGCACTTAAATTAATATCACAGTTAATAACGGTACTTGTATCAGTCACGACGCAATTGCTAGTTCTCGTACCGACTCCACCAGCATTTTTTAAATCACCTTGAGCTTCAAATTGGTACGTCCCTGGTGGTAATGCAAAAGCAAAACTTCCATCACCGCTTGAAGGTTTATTTCTTACATAGTCTGGCCAGTAGTCATAGCCCTCGGATGAAATTTGGCGGACATAAATGTAATTATTTGGTGATACTCCAGATGGTCCGCGAACAACGCCTCTCACATTTGGGGTTTGAAGTGTTAGCTTAACGTTGCTTGCCCCAAGTCCACTGGCCACCGTAATTGATGTCGGTAATGAGTCACCTTTTGTTGAGTCCGTCCAAGGTGCGCGAGCAACTATTTGGTATGTGCCATCTGGAAGCTTGGCGAATCCGTAATAACCTGAATTATCGCTATAGGCATACGCCTGCTGGCACCACATGCAAACCTTGCCATCTAAATATGCATCCACGTTGGTATTTGGAACTGGGGTAGTGCCATCAGGTGAAACAACGGTTCCTGAAATTACGGGAGCTGTTAGCGAAATTGAATAAACGCCGTCAGTTGCAGAAATTGATGATGCTGAGCCCTCGCGCTTTAAGCTTTTTACAGTGCCTGATTCAATTTCAACCAGATAACTAGCTTCAGAGCCGAACTTTATCTCGTATGGGTTGATATTTAAGCGATAGTTACCATTAATTAAACCGTACTTAATTGTTGGATTTCCTGGCTCTCTACCAGGCTGCGAGCAACATGATCCAAGTCGCCCATTGCTATAGATGGCCTCAAGATAAACGTTAACGCCGGATTGCATTACATTTGAATCTTTATCAAGAATTTTAATGGTTAGGTTTGGTGCAGGAAGTGCAGCATCGCATGTGACCGAACCTGATGACGGAACTTCACAAAGTGGCCCAAAGAATGTAGTTCCTTTATCGTATATGTATACGCGCGTTCTATAAGTTCCTGCCGATGCGGTAATGGCATAAACACCATCTGACCCAGTTCCAGCGTATAAGCCAGAATAATCAAAACCCAGAGTTTGCACTCTTATCAACTCAATTGATCCTGCAACACTCACGCCACCAATCGTTATCTTTCCGCTTACATTTGGTGGTGGGAGTGAAATGTTACATACAGAGTTACCGGAGCTCTCCACAACACATACTTCGCTTACAACACCAGTGCCACCAGCGTTTTTAATGTCTGATTGCGCAGTAAATTGATAGCTTCCCGGTTCAAGAGTGAAGGCGAACCGACCCAGACTATCTGTCGTTCTCCACATGTTTACGTATTCGTAATTTCCGTTTTCAATCATCTTTCGGACAGAGATCCAGTTATTTGGAGAAACCCCTTTAATACCTGAAACAACTCCAGTTACATTTGGTGCACGAAGATTTAGCCTAATTGAATTTGAGCCAGTGCCAGAAACGACGGTAATTGATTCGGCTAGCGAACTTCCCATAGTTAAAGTGTTTGTGCGTGCAACGGCCTGAATCTTGTAAGAACCATCAACAGTCTGTCCGCGGAAGTCGATCATAAATTGTCCGGCACTATTGGTGCTCGAACTCCATGAAGTAGCGATTCCACTCTGCTTTATCTCTTCTATGTTCGCTGGCGTAACGACAAGCTGTGCGGTTACTTCAGCATCAGCGATTGGTGTTGTTCCATCTGGGCCATAAACCGTTCCAGAGAAAGCAGGTTGCCTCAAAGATAGTTCATACAGTCCTGCGGTGGCAGTTAGAGTCTCCCCAGTTTTCCAGATACGCAAGTTCTTTACGGTGCCAGATTCGACTTCGAAGGCAAACACATTCGAGGCGCCACGGCTTCCTGAACTCGGAGGATTAATGATTAATGAATACTCACCATTAATAAGTGATGCAGAAAAACGTCCAGAATTAGTTGAATTATCTGGGCTGATATTTCCACGCTCATACCATTCTTCACCAATCTTCATTCGTAAATTTGCGTAGACATTATTAGTTATGACAGATCCAGCCAAATCTTTAACTTTGAAGTTCAAATTAGTTGCTGGTAGCAAAATATTGCATGTCACAGTTCCAGTTTGCGGAACAACGCACTGCGGACCTGGGACTGTGGCGTTGACTCCTTGATTGTAGGAGTAAACCCTAGTTCGGTAAGTTCCCGCATCCGCAGTTATCCCCCAACCACCGTTTGCCGATACAGATGCGTCGTACCATCTATTCGCAGAATTGTTTGCAACACTATAATCCGGTTCAAAATATACGCTTGAAGGTTGAATAACCGATCCGCCCACAGTCAAGGTGCCACTTGCATTTGGTGGTGGTAACGAAACATTACAAGTAGTTACGGTCGCACTTTCAACAATAACAGTGCAAGCGTTGCTGTATCCCTCTCCACCTCCAGCATTTGCCATATCGGCATTAGCGCGAATGCGATACACACCGCTTTCAACGTAGTAAGCAAATCCACCATTTTGATTGGTTTCACGGTAGTCGCTTTGATAGACCCAGTTATCAAATGTATCTCGCTTATAAATTTGCACGTAATTGTTTCTAGAAACACCCTTAACGCCAGAAACTATTCCCTGCAGATTCGGAGTTCTCAAGGTAATGGTGATATTAGTTGGGCCAGATCCTGCTGTAATTGTTTCGATTCGAACCGCTGACTTTCCAGTTGAAGTATCAGTCCAGTCATAACTCCAGCTTTGAAGCCTGTATTGACCATCCGAATATTCAGAACCTAAATTGACTGCGAAATATCCATCTTTATCCGTGTATGCATCCCAAGAGTTAGTCCCGTTTGGTGTTTCTTTTGAAACTCTTACAACCGCATTGGTTTGAGGGGTTGTTCCATCAGGTTTGTAAACAGTTCCTGCAAATGGCGGTGAACGTAATGAGACCGAATAAACCCCGGCAGTTGCAGAAAGCACCGTATTTGATCCGGCGATTTTTAGGTTGGATACGACCCCACCTGATACTTCAAAGGTGTAAGCCTGTCCGATTCCAGAATTGCTAGAACCGTCAGAATAAGTGTTTAGAGTGTATGAGCCATCAAGAAGCGAAAACTCAAAGAGCCCTGATAGGGAATTGTAATAAGTACAGCAACCGGTCCCTGAAGCTTTTAGTTGAGAAGTGAGAGATATTCCAATGTATCCCTCTGAAGATATATCTGAACCTGTCGCATTTAATAACTTAAACTTGAAATTTGTAGGTGGCAAATTGACGTTACATGTTACAGAGCCAGTCGTTGGTACAACACAAAGAATGCCCGATACTGAACTTCTTCCAGAATTTGTATAGTACTGAATATTCATTCTGTAAGTTCCGGCGCTAACATTCGCTCCGAATTTTCCAGTATTACCAAAACTCGCGTAATAGTAACCATTAGCGGTGTTATCTGGGATTCCAGCTGCTGGAAAAAATTGAACGTAACCGCTTCTAGGTGCCACATTGTTGATTGTGAATGTGCCCGTTGTGTTAGGTGCTGCAGCAGATAAGTTGCAAGTCGTAACTGTTGAAGTGTCGGCAACTACGCAAGATGCGCTATAGGCGCCCGCAGCTCCCGTCAGACCAAAATCTGGCTCTGCAAAAATTCTGTACGTACCGAGACCAAGTGAATATGCGTACCTTCCTTCAGAATCCGTCGAATTCCAACCATTTTCTACCCATTCCCAATTACCGCTGTTATCTAATTGCTGAAGGTTGATTCCTACATTTTGGAAGACGCCATTTGGGGTGGATACGGTTCCCTTGAAATTCGGTGTATTTAGCCTCATTGAGATGTTGCTAGGACCTGAGCCGCTCGTAACGGTTACCTTTATAAGGTCAGAATTTCCTTTAGTTATATCTCCTTGAACGGCTAAAGCCTGAATTGTGTAATCTCCATTTAACACATTTGTTCCAAGATCAAATGCAAACTTTCCTAAATTATCTGTGTAAGCCCAAAAGTTGCGATAAGAATCTTTATCATTCTGATTTGGATTCGCATATCTTGCTATCAATTGAACATTTGGTACTGGAGTTAAACCATCTGGTGCATAGAGAGTTCCTGCCAAATGCGGAGCTTTTAACTGCAAAGCGTAAACACCTGAAGTCGGTGAAAGGGTCGATGTCGTTCCTTCAAGTTTTAAATTTCTTACAGTTCCCGTTTCAACATCAAATATGTAATTCTGAGCGGTGCCTTGAGTTGCACCATCTCTATCGCTCATTACCTGAATTCGATACGAACCATTGACAAGTGATGCCGTAAATCTTCCTGTCGGATCAGGATAAGAACAGCAGGTCCACAAATAATTATTACCTTCTTTGACTTGAATTCCAGAATAAGTTCCATAGGTCAACAAAGTTGAAGAATAGTTGCTGATAGTGAAATTAAAGTTAGTCGCAGGTAGCGTCGCATCGCATGTCACATTTCCTGAAACGGGCACTTCACAGAGAGGTCCAGGAACTGTTGAATTACCTGTTTTGTTGTTTCTATAGTTAATCCAAAGTCTGTAGAGCCCGGCGGGGGCCGATACCCCAAAATCTCCATCCGAGGAGCTATTGGACCAAAACTCACCTTTGGCTGTGTTGTTACTTATAGAATTTGAGGGAATAAGTCCTACATTTACCCAACTTGGTTGAATACCGCCAATAGTGACATTTCCTGAAACATTTGGTGGAGGCAGGATTATGTTGCAAGTTACCAATAGCGTTGTATCTGAAGTTACGTCGCAATCTGAACTATAAGCCGCAGTTCCGCCTGCATTTTGAATATCAGAATCCGCCCAAAGTCGATACTTTCCAGCATCCAGGAATAAACCAAACTGTCCGTCGCTCGTAGTTTGCAAGGAACTACCTTTATTGAATCCTTCAGAATCAACCCATTTACCTGAAACATATTTCTGCACACGAACTTGGTTATCGCTTGAATTACCTTTTGGTCCAGAAACAGTACCGATCACATTTGAGGTTCTTAGAGTTAACTCAAGATTCGTAGGACCTACGCCCGAAACTACTGTCGCAGATACACGTGCCGAACTAGCTAGCGCCGTTTTGCCCCATTGTGGTTCCGCTTGAAGGCTATAGGTCCCATCTCTACTCCCAGCGCCGAGATTGACTGAGAAACGTCCTGCGCTATCTGTTTGGGAATACCATCTCGGGTAAGGATCCGTACCTTGATATATCGCAACACGCGAATATCTAACAAGGCTTCCATCAGGAGCCTTAACAACTCCTTTAATTTGTGGCTTACGCAAAGGAAGATAATAAACTCCAGAAACGGCGCTCACCGTTTCATTTTCAAACTTTAAGACAGGCGAACCGCCAGAAAACGTAACCGTGTAGATATTGCTTGCAAATTCGTTTTCATTTGGTTGTAGTTCAATTTCGTATGAACCATTACTCATGGCAAAAGATGCAGGAGTTGTTGTTGTTTCAATATAAGCCCAAGAATCTGAATTATTTGAATTATCAATTGGATAAATAGAAATAGATACATTTTTTAAAACGGTAGAAGTATCAGTTGGCGAAACAACTTTAATATTTAAATTAGGGGTAATAGTAGAAAGTTCATAGTAACCGGAAGTTAGAGAGACGACTTGATTAGCGGCATTCTTCAAAACTCCGGTACCGGAAGTGACTGTATAAGTATAGGTAGCACCGATTTGTCCTGAATTCTTTGGTGAGCCCTTTAACTGATAAGTACCATCAGGAAATCTAACAGAAGCTATACCGGTCGTCGGTAGTCCAATATCACCCCAATATTCGAATGCACCATCAGATCTTTTTCTAGTTATTGAAAAATTTCCACCATTTGTCACAGAACCTTGTGCGTTAAGAATTTTGAATTTTGTTAATCCAGATGAAGGAACCGTATAAGACAACGTTAAAGTTGTGGCAAAAGTTCCATTTGAAGTAGTAGAGAATCTTCCGCTTGAATCAACCCAGATATTTCCTCCGACAAATGCAGTCATTTCGGTGTTTCCATATGGCGCGAAGGACACAAGATATTTTCCGGTTCGGAAGTTTGAATCTTTAGTCCAGATCATGAATTTACCGTTGGTAGCTACCTGACCCCAGCCCCAATCTCTGTTCGGGTCTAAATCGTTGTTGTCTAAAACAGGAGTCACATTAAGACTGTAATTGGATGTGTTCTCGGCAAAAGTAAATGCGGTTCCATCAGGCTTGAGCAATTGGCCTGATATCTCTCCAGTTTTAAATGGAAGCAGAAAGACACCAGAAGTTGCTGAAATAGTTGTTGTGTAGTTTGTATCCGAATAAAAGTTAAAGGTTCCATCCGTATTCTTTTTTATTCCAAATTGATTTCCTTGTAGATAATAATCATTTGGATCACACGGATAGGTTTCTATGTAGTAGTTCTTGCTCGTAGAGAGGGTAGAAAGTAACTTTATTCCGAGAACTCCAGCTCTCAGAGTTCTATAGCTTTGTGTAATATCTTTATTTGTTGCACTAGTCGGTAAATTAAAACACACGCTAGCGGATGGATCACTTCCGTCCGGCAAAGTTATTTTTATTTTATGTGTTGCGTTTTCAAGTTGTACTGTTCCAGATGTGGCATTAGTAGCTGATATCAAATCTCGATTGAATATTGCGTGTGTTGTGTCAGTTGTCGGAACTTGAACAACTAGCCATAAATAGTCTGGGTCGGATGGGTAGGTAAATGTAAATTGTCCATTCGCATCCGAAGTTGCAATTGTCGTCTTGCCTTCCGCAACATCGCCTTTATCAAAATAGAAAATCTGCGCTTTTGCACCCGCATACGCAGTGCCATTACTTCCAAGCACGGTCCAGGTTTTTGTAGTGGTGGCTGATGCGGTCGCGACCGATGAGAACGTTGTAGGTGCGACAACTGATGTTAAAAGTGGCGCGACCATGGCGATCAACAGGGCGGCTATGGTCTTGTGTCGAAGATCAGCGCGGTGGCGCAGCCAAAAGGCTTTCATTGCAAACCTCCCGCGCGCATGACGAATTAGGGCAACCTAGCGCTCCCCTATGTCATCCGTAATTTTCGCCCCTTCTTATGCACACCGCAATAGATATATCCCTGTGCCAAGGGGTGAACTCTTTACATCAGCGCCGGACCAACGCCCCAAGCCCCACCGCTATGGCGATCGATAACCCACGCCGAGTATTCGGCTAACTCAGGCTGCCCAAACCATCCCGCACCATCTTCGCCTGCCACCATCAACGCCGTCGCCAACGCATCGGTTAAACCACCATCTGGCCCCAGCACCGTCGCCGACTTCGCCCCAATCGCAATCGTGCCCGTGTGCGGATCAAAGATATGCGCACCTCTTTCATATGTGTCACTCGTTGCAATCGCAC
>JACCDX011511509.1_pt1 | contig 10987 bp, 10 predicted proteins | sample 7449681 | NCBI WGS metagenome assembly JACCDX01 (sample SAMN15323450, study PRJNA562643) | freshwater metagenome | isolation source: river surface water | place: USA:Blue River Watershed | collected 2017-08-18 | reverse complement strand
TTTTCATCAGTGGCTCCCAGTCAGGAGTAGTCATATCAGTTACTAATATATCACCTGCATTAAACTGTTTATGGTCTTTCAAACTATGTAATATCTTGATTTTCCCGCTACTAATCTTTTCACCGACGGCGACCCCCTTAGTTAATATGTTTCCCTTCTCATCTAAAATATAACGCTCTAATTTCAGGGTCTCACTTGAACTGTGGATTGTTTCTGGACGGGTCTGTATAATATATATATTCTTATCAAACCCATCAATCGCCCATTCCACGTCGACACCCATCTTTTTACCAAATAGGCGCGAATAATTCTCCTCCAGCAATAATATATATTTACCGAGTGTAATAGCCTCATTATTTGTAAGACTGAAGTTGATTTTCTCGATAAGACTAGTGGCCGTTTCCTTGGTTCCATTTACATCGTGATATACAATTTTGGTCTGTTTATCCCCGATTTTTTTCATAATAATAGGGTCTCCTGAAAAACAAGTCAAGACCCGCTTATCCAAAATATATTCATCTGGTTTTACTGCTCCAGATACAACTATTTCTCCGAGTCCGAATGACGAATTAATAACTATTGCTTTATCATACCCAGTTTCAGGGTCTAGTGAGAACCCGACACCTGCACTAGCTAAATCGGAACGCACCATTTTTTGCACGGCAACACTGATTTTCACATCGTGGTATTGAATGCTGTGTCGTTTGCGATATGAGACTGCGCGACTATTGAACAGAGAGGCGAAACACAACTTAATATGTGAGACCAAGTGGTCAAATCCGCATATATTCAAATACGTGTCTTGTTGGCCGGCGAAAGAGGCGTTGGGCATATCTTCGGCAATAGCACTAGACCTAACAGCGACTTCGACAAGTTCCACAAAATAGATATCGCATAATTCGGTATATTCTTTTTCTAACATTGAGACCATTGTTTCACTAAATGACCCAGAAGTGATGAGACCTTTTATTTTTTCACATTCATTATCTAGGGTCTCAATATTCTCTACATCAAGGGTCTCAAGCATCTTCGGGATGGTCTCATCTAGACCATTATATTTCAAGTATTCATCGTAAAAATGGGTGGTTAATGCGAACCCATCTGCAATATGGAACCCGATTTTCTGCGATAGGACATATAATTCGCCTAATGAACTGCATTTTCCACCGACTAAATGTTTGTTTTTGTAGGAACAATCCTTGAACCAAAGAATGTATGGGGTCTCACTTTCTGTCATCTCTCCACTATAATATATAATAAAATGTTATATAGAAAATATAGCATTTTAGCGCAATGACCCGCCACCCTATGCATCATAAAAAGGGTTGTCTTTAATTGTCATCCCACAGTATTTTTGGGGCGCACTCTTGTAATCTGCTGGGTCGTGTATACCGGCATCTTTCGCATTCTGTAGCAAGAACTTGAAATTCTCCCAAAATTCACTCTTATGTCCAATAGATTTTGTCCCTATATGGCTCAACTCGTGAATAGCAACAAATGTAAGAGTGTGTTCGTCAATCAAATGCTTATTATTCTTCTTATCTACATTGAGACAAAATGCCAGTTTCTCACCCTTGTTTTCACTATATGCAGTATAAACACTTGTTGGCAAGGTCTCGTTTATTTTCTTTGGGTCAAACCCGGCATACAGACGCTTAACAAACTCATTGTCAGGATGGTGTTTATGGACGTAGTCTACAAGAGACCGCATATTCACAGTTACCTTTGCTAATAAATCGCTCGCTGTTTGCACATTATCGCGCTCACGAACGCAGTATTTATTTCCATCAACAGTAGAGACCACACATTTTAATTGGAAACTATCTGTGTCAAGAAATACATACAGTATAGCCAATATCATAAAAATAATTACAACATATCCTAAAATATCCCAGAACTTCATTTATATTATGGCCAGGTTTTTTCGCACACAGATTGCACCATTTTTTTATTTACATTTCCAACAATACAGACCTTCATATTTTCTTTTGTGAAATACTTTTTAATAGTAGCGTGCACACTATCTCGTGTCATTGGTTTATAATATTTATCATATACATCTACATAACGAGTGTAGTCATAGTCGCTTGTCTTTGAATAAAGCAGCATATATTCACCATTATGTTCTGCAACAACAGTATTATCTTCTTGTGCAAGAAGTAATTTGCCTTTAATATAATTTTGGATGATTTCAAATTCTGATTTTGAGACCCCGTTCAAAACAAGGTCTCTCAATACTCCCATAATAAGAGGCAGCACCCCTTTATGGTCTCCATTCCTGATTAATTTGTCATCATCACAAACCGTGGTTATAGTGAAATCGCCGCCTACCTCGAAATACTGGGTGTCGACATCAATGCTATATGTGAGACCATTATATTCACGCAGGGTCATAAATAAACGCGAACTGAACGGACCGCCAAGTAGAGACCTTATATAATTGAGCACATATTTAGAAATATCATATTGATTACACACATTGAATGCAATAGATATATAGCATACATTTTTTTCTCTACCTTTCAAATAAATATATTCGGGACCATTAGATGAATTAGCTAAAGGTCGCCATTCTAAACAAGGCACTGGATGGCCGGATATTGTAGTGAAATAGCTCTTCTCGAGGAAAGATATTACCTTTTTAAAAGGAACATTCGAGACCACTGATATAATAATATTACTAGGAACATAATATGTGTTATATGCTTTTAATACATCATCATATTGCAGCGCCTTTTTCCCTTTGTGATATTTAATATGGTCAATTGGATGGTCAAATGGAGACCCAGAATATAACATTTGTTCTAATGCATCGCTCATATTACTCTCGCTATCTTCACTGTCCTGCAAGTTTTCTTCTATAACAACTTGGTGCTCTTTGGCATATTCTTTTTTATCAAAAATAGAATTCAACAACATATCACTTAACATATGAATAGAGCTGGCTACATTGTCATCGCTGCATTTTATATCATATTGTGTATATCTTTTATTGGTAGATGCGTTATAATAGGTTCCAACATTATCAAAGGTCTCGAATATTTTTTTTGAGACCTTGACTTGCTTAGTGCCTTTGAAACACATATGTTCTATAAAATGCGAGACCCCAAACATATCAGGATGTTCGTGCGCAGACCCTAAATCACAGAAGGCAATAATAGATGATATTTTTAGGTTGTTTGTTGGTTTTTCATATATAAGTCTAAACCCATTTGGAAATGTATGGGTAGTCATTTGTGTTTGTACTTACAATAAGGTGTTATTTTTTATAGCAAAATATAAAAAATAATGATAGTGGGTGTTTATTGGTTTGTCTAAGCCAAATCACAAGGTCTGCGAGTTGGGTCAGCCTCGATGGTGCTTTGCATCCAAGGGCCAATATCAACCTTTGGAATAACAGGATCAGCTCTTAATTGTTGGTTAGCATTGCGCAATACTTGTGAGATTTGTCCAATATGATAACCGGCATCTAAGTTGTCAGGGACAAGGATGCTACCACGGTTCATAGCAGATGGGTTCAATGCACTCCATTGGCTATTTTCGTCGGCTGGTAATAAATCAGCTGGGTTAGCAACGGCTTGTGGACTGTATCCTCCGGTTTGAGAAAGGGCAGGTTGAGCAGCAGGGGCTTCTTCTTTCTTTTCAGCACCTTTAGATCCGTCTTCCATATTATCACTAACGACGGATTTGGAGTTAGAATAATATGTTAAGGCATAGGCTAAAATAATTAAAGCTACGAATATGATAACTTTATCGCGAGTAAAAAACTTGCTAAAACCACTAATAATTTCTTTGAACATTATCTGTTTATATAAACGGGTGATAAAATTATTTATCAAAAAATGCATTAATTTAAACTCTTTTTCCTAAAAATAATGAGACCCAATAATCCCATATTTCCTAAAATTCATTCATATTCTGATAATCATCGCTATTCAAATCACTATCTGTATCATCGGCATCATCCAACATATATGTATTTTTAATATTTTTTGCTTCTAAATAAGCAGATATAGCTATATTACGGGCCAGTTTTGCCTTTTGTTTCGCCTCTTTATACATCTGGTAATATATCATATTTCGCTCCTTTATTTCCATATTATCATCTGTCGGAATAGTATTAATATCAAAATCGACTTCTAAAATAGCTGGCTCAGGAACTGTTGGCGCCTCTTCTAAAACTACTTCCGCCACATCATTTCCACTAGCATCTTCTATTGGTGGAGACACAGGTGGGTCTTCAACAACTGGAGGTGGTGGTAGTGGTGCTCCTTCACCTGCTTCTTCAATAGTGACAACTATATTTTCTTGTTCGATAATAGGTGTTTCTTCTAAAGTATTGTGAGACCCAACATTTTCAGATAGGGTTGATGTTGGTTGGTCAATAGGGGCAGATGTCTCGCCTTTAGATGCCCGAAATATGCATTTCTCGAACATATTCTTAGGTCTCAATATCATTATTTGTTTTGCTTCTATTTCTATTTGAAAACTCTTAACTGAACAACGAATACCCTGCACTTCTAAAATAGTCATTATATCTGTATTTTCCTTTATATTGTCTATATTAACCTCTTCTTCATCCTCGTTATAGACCTTTAGATTACAGGTTCCTAAAAGAGATGGAATGGTAATCCGACTACTGTAGAATTTACCGGATTTAATGACTTTGAGTGGAGATGTGAATGAGTTTTCAATATCGTGTTCGTCTAAATCACTTTCAAACCATTTTGCTTTATTTTCGAATAACTTTTTCTGACAATAAGTTTCTAAAGCTTCCATCCATTCAATAAATGCCTCATTTTCATTATTAAACATTAGGTCACAAAATATGCGTTTGCCAGATTTTATGATAGCTTGTTTGGTCTTGCATTTTGGCGGCTGGATATAGAGTGGGCTGCCATTTATTCTAAATTTTATAAAATAGTTTCCGCCATTCAAACTGGATGGTGTCAATAATAATAATTTATTAAAGTCAAACGTTTCATTTGGTTGGTAGATATCTTCCATAATTTTGGTTTATATGTTATCTATGCTCTCTTATATTATTTTTTACATTTTTTAGTATCGAAAATATACGCATAATAAGTTATTTTCGAGACCAAAAATATTTTACTAAACTATATACCCGAAATAATGAAAAACTTATATGACACCTGTATTGACTTCTTGAAAAAAGAAGAAATAAAGGAAATGCTTAATAAGTTCACTAAACAACTATTTAATAATATATTCAATGAAATCTATGTATATGTTTGGATTATATGTATCTATAATATTGTGCTGATACTTATGATTTTAGCAAATTTCTATTTACTTATGAAACTGGTCTATCCAATAAATATTTCGAGACCCTCAACAGGTGGTATCTAGTTCGTTATGACAGACGACTTTTTATAGTAGACTATTATAGAACAGATTATGTCAATAGTAAAAGACGATAAAACAGTGTTTATTGAAGATATAAAGAAATGGATTTATTTAGAGACCCAGCTGAAAATGGCAAACGAAAAAATAAAACTATTGCGAGACCATCGACACGCACTTAGCCAGAGTATTATTTCTTATATGCATACCAAGAATTTGTTAGCATCAAAAATCCAGGTGAATAATCAGCTGTTAAAGGTCTCAAATAAAAAGGAATATGCAGGGTTATCATATGGCTTTGTGGAAAAATGTTTAGAAGAATTGATGCACGATAAACAAAAGGTGAATGAGTATATTGAATATATGAAGGCAAAACGAGAGGTGGAAAATATAATGGAACTCAAATTGGTATGAGACTTCATCAGTTTATATCTAGAGAATATATATAAATATAAACAGCAATAATACATAACAAAAATGAAAATAGAAAAATCTTATATTGAGAAACTTGATTTCGCAGAAAAAGATGGTCTCGATGATCCAACCAGTATGATTAATCACAATATTATGACAGGTGGTATGACAATAAAAAGTATGGGTATAAAGGGCGAAGACAATATGGAAAGTTTGGCACACCTCGGGGTTCCAGTAGGTCTCATCACATCCAATTATTCTCCTAATATTCCACACGAAGGTGGCTATTATGAACCAGATATGGATGGTGGTGCTAGTGGCGGAGATAAAGACAATACTATATATCGCGAGAGCAATAATTTCACAGAGAAGAAAACTGCTACACTCGAAATGAATGACGGGTTGTTAAAACTCATTCAACTGTACAAGAAGAATAAAAACAAGATTACTAAAAAGAATTTACTCGGTAGCAAAAGTCATAAAACCACCAAGAAAATGTAATACTCTAGCATTCAATAATATAAACATCGATTAATAGCGCCAATATCATAGGAAACTGCCACGAAGAAAAGGTCTTGAAATATTTTGGCTGTTTGGTCATAAAAGTAATGATAAACATATAGAAACTAACTATAAGTGTGGCCAGTAATAAAATCTTAAATAAGGTCTCAACTGTGCGCGGAGACATAATGCCTGAAAGAACCATTTTTCTAATTTGTATATTATATATAATATATGATATACACTATACAAACACTATATTTTAACGCCCAGTGAATATTTTTACTATACTGGCATCCTTTTCTCTATTATGCTGGATGTCTTCTAAATACATATCAAATGTATATTCATATGTGGTGCGATTATTCGAGAGATACAAGATATACCCGTGAATATCTTCGGCGATTGGCGTGTTGTGCACAAACTCGGGGTCATCGTGGCAACATATGAGACCCAGTATGCGTTCCACTGCCATACGCAATATTCGGGTATCGACGTGATATATAAGTGATAAAAAATTGTATTTAAAATCTAAATGTTCTAGATACCTGTGGTCTATTACTGAGACAACTCCGAAACAACCCTGCCAATCATTCGGGGTATAATATAGATCAATGAGTTCTTTGAAATAATCGCATTCTGCCCGACTGCACATATAATGCAACAAGACGAGCTCGTCTTTTGGTTTGTCCCATGTGTGTTTGAAATTCCAGAAGAATTTGATGGGACCCATATTTTCGAAATCGACGAATTTTTTGATGAACACTGAGTCGTGAATAATAACCGCTTTTTCAAAATAATGATATTTATGGAAATAGTAGTATGGCAGTAATTCGCCTCTTTTTGGATACTCGCTTTTAACAATAACACAGTTGGTTAGAACTATATCGTCATCACATAAATAAGCTGGGTCGCTATTGTCATCAATGATAACAATCGGGTTTGAATATATATGGCGGATAGATTGGTATGCGAGTTTCCAATATTCGTTGGTTTGTTTTGTATTGACGTGGCGAATAATAATAAATCCTAATGATGGGATAGAGGGCATTTTATCTGGTATAAAATAATATAATGTGTTTATATTGTTTTATTATTTTGTTGTGCATTTTTGCTGATGCATATGTGTGTGTATAAAAATATCGATACACAAATAAATGGGCTAATTCATTTTTTTCATCTTTATACGTAAATACTTTGCTGGTTAATTCTTCTGAAAATAATTTGTTGCGTTCCTTCATTGCTTGGTAATCAAGGGGATATAAAAACACGTGGGTGTATCTACCTGAACTTAATTATATAAGAAAACTATTTAAATATAAAAATAACTATTATATTTAAATATGACACCCCCTGAATTTGATATTGAAACCTACCTTAACTCATTGCCAGATGATGTAATATATATAGAGGTATCTAATAAAAATATAACCTATCTTCCGTCTTTACAAAGATTTACAAAACTATCACATTTGTTTTGTCAAAATAATCGATTAACCAGTTTACCTGAACTGAATGAGAATTTATTAGAATTACGTTGTAATAATAATGAATTAACCAGTTTGCCTGAATTAAATGAAAAATTAGAATTATTAGATTGTGAAAATAACCGATTGACTAGTTTTCCCAAACTAAATGAAAAATTAGAAAGTTTAACTTGTGGTGTCAATAAATTGACGAGTTTGCCTGAATTTAATGAATGCTTAAACAGTTTATGTTGTAATAATAATCTGCTAACCTATTTACCCAAATTGAATAAAAATTTAAGATATTTGGATTGTACCAGCAATAAATTAACTTGTTTACCTGAACTAAATGAATGCATAGATAGATTATATTGTTGCAATAATCAGTTAACCTGTTTGCCTGAACTTAATGAACAATTAGAAGCATTAAATTGTAGTGATAATCAATTGACTTGTTTGCCTAAATTAAATGATAAATTAAAAATTTTTATTTGTTATAATAACCTGCTAACTAACTTGCCTGAACTTAATGAAGGTTTAAACGTTTTACATTGTTTTAATAATAAATTAACCAGTTTGCCTGAATTGAATGAAAAATTAGAAAAATTATGTTGTATTAATAATAAATTGACTTGTTTGCCTAATTTAAATAAATGCTTAGAAGAATTGCGTTGTGATGATAACCAAATTACTAGTTTGCCTGAGTTAAATGAATGCTTAAAAAGATTACATTGTAGTAGTAATCAATTGACTTGTTTGCCTAAACTTAATAAAAGTTTAGAAGCTTTGTATTGTCATCATAACCCGCTAACTAGTTTACCTAAACTTAATGAAGGTTTAAACATTTTACATTGTTACAATAATCAGTTAACTAGTTTACCTGAACTTAATGAAGGTTTAAACATTTTACATTGTTACAATAATCAGTTAACCAATTTGCCTGAACTTAATGAAGGTTTAAAAACATTATGGTGTTGTAATAATCAGTTGACTAGTTTGCCAAAATTAAATAAATACTTAAAAGAATTGCGTTGTAATGATAACCAACTTACTAGTTTACCTAAACTTAATGAATGCTTAAAAGAATTATATTGTTATTATAATCATTTGACTAGTTTGCCTGAACTTAATGAACAATTAGAAGCAGTTGATTGTGGTGTTAATCAGTTGACTTGTTTACCTGAACTTAATGAATGCTTAAAAAAATTATGTTGTCATCAAAATAAATTAACTAGCTTGCCTGAACTGAATAAGGACTTAGTTGAATTATATTGTTTTAATAATCAATTGACTAGTTTGCCGGAACTAAATGCAAATTTAGCACGATTAGATTGTAATGATAATGTATTGACTAGTTTGCCAGAACTAAATGCAAATTTAGTACATTTAAATTGTAGTTCTAACAAATTAACCAGTTTACCCGCGTTAAATGAAAATTTAAAATATTTGTGTTGTGAACATAATCAATTAAATATATCTGTCTAGATAATAGGCGCCGTCTATATACCAACCAATTATTATATATATATTATATAATAAGTGCAGTGAAAAATACACTCCATATAAGAGTGTATTTTCCGTTTTATTTTATTTCTTTTCTAATAACCAGCCAATTTTCTTCCCAAATCAGTTAATACCGGCGTCTCCACACTTTTTATAACCGGTATTTCCGCACCATAAGTTCGCGGTGATTTTGCAAACAATTTAATATCACACGGATAATGACTAGTAGTGCGTAATTCTTCTAATGCATTTTTCTTCTTTTTCAAATTTTTTTCAGAACAAATTTTTCTTGGCATATAACACAAATATATGACCGCTCTTAAATTCGCTGTTTCTCGCTTTTTTGTAGCCTCAACGCCACAATGTATAGTCCTGCTATCCCAAAATACCATACTACCTTTTGGACACTTTATATTTTTATGTTCACATCCTTTTTCAATATAAAACTGCTCTTCTTCTTTTTTCAATTTATACCAATTTGCTTTATCTGTAACTCCAAACCGTTCCTTGAATTCTGCGTGATACTTATTACTGCCTTCCATAACAGATAAAGTTGCATCATACTCATTCACATCTAATCCAGTCACCCAACTCTGAATACATTTAAAATCAGGTGTAGTATATGACTGATCCGTGTGATACCATACATTATTTCTATTCCAGCCTTTATTTGTTTTTTCAGGCGGTAATCCAAAACTAAACCCATCAAACGATACTAGCAATTCTTCTGCACTACATTTCCAAAAATGTGCGAATATATCAACTATTTTTGGGTTTTGTCTCAAGTTCCAAGATGCCTGCGCGTGGCCTACACCAAAATGTTGCAATAACATAGAATGTAATGGGAATAACTTATAGAATTCTCTCCAAGTTTTGTCGTCATTACGATTAATAGGTATAGCCCATTCACTAGAAATATGTTCCAAAAAGTCCCACATTTCACTCACCATTTTTTCACACTCGACTTCATCCAATACATTTGGGATTATAGCCACACCATACATTTTTATGGTCTCTTCAAGTGTTTCCTTAGTGCATACATACTTTTCAAATTCATATGGAGTTTGCATTTTTAACAATAATATTAATAATAATTATAATTTATATTATTGACCTTCTAATAATAATTGAACTAGTATTTCAATTTTTTAATTATAGCAGTTTTAATAATTTGTCATATAACAAAATAACTTTGTCTTTATATTGCGTTTCATAACCAACAGTTTCATTAAAATTTGTTCCGTGGTCTCTGTTAAAATCGCTAATAATTTTTTTATATTCTCTTTCCATTTTTTTTCTATATGTATATAATCTGTATACAGTTATAGAAATATCCATATGTTTATTGATACGCATAGATTTACAGCATTCCAATATTTTTTCTATTAATTGACACACAGGACCCATAGTTATAGAAGTCCAACATAACTCCTTTAAGCCATATTTATCAATAATAGAAGGTTCTAATTCTTCATAGTGTCCACCACCTAAGTGGACCCTTTTAATTTTATTGATTAGTGTTTCACGATTTTTGATAACATATAATAATTCGTTCAATAGTTCAATTTCATTTTCAATTTCTTCTTCAGTATTAAATTTGGATAGATACTCCATATCACTATCAGATAGTTCTTTTGTAGACATTTGTTATTATTCTATATTTATAATAACAACAACACTTTATATTATTTTTCAATATTTTTATGAATATCCACTTTCTTCATCATCTGCATCACCAC
>JACCDX010715186.1_pt1 | contig 10987 bp, 9 predicted proteins | sample 7449681 | NCBI WGS metagenome assembly JACCDX01 (sample SAMN15323450, study PRJNA562643) | freshwater metagenome | isolation source: river surface water | place: USA:Blue River Watershed | collected 2017-08-18 | reverse complement strand
GGGCGTTGCCGCTGGCGTCGATCACGGGCAGGGTGTCGCGGGCGTCGCCCGTGAAGGTGCCCGAGATGAGGCGCGGGCCGGTGTCGGTGCCGGGCCCAAACACCTGCGCGTACAGCCCGGGGCCATCGGCCGAGGTGGCGTTGCCCGAGGTCTCGGTCCACACCACCATGCTGTGCTCGCCGGCCACCACCGCCACCGTGGCGTTGCCGTTGGCCAATGTCGGCAGGCCGCCTTGCACGGTGGTGCTGGCCACGCCGCGGGCGTTGCCGCTGGCCTGACTGCGCATCAGCGTGGTCTGTCCATTGTTCAGACGCAGCCACAGGCTGGTGCTGGGCTCGCCGCCAATGGGTTGCGGGGTCGGGGCCGGGGGCAGCTGGTTGGTGTCGGTGCCCAGGCGTTGCGCCGTCGACCAGCTCAGGGTGCTGAGGTTGGAGGGCGTGCCGCCTCCATCGCCACCACCGCCGCCGCCGCAGGCAACGAGGGTGAGGCACAGGCTGGCGATCAGCCCGCTGCGCATGGCGCGGGTGGTGGTGTGGTTCATGGGGCTCCCTGGGTACGTCAGCGGCGGGGGCGTTGCCCGCCGCGCCGCGAGATCTTCGCACAGCCCCATGACGGGCGTTCGGACAGCGCCGCGCCTGTTCAGGGGGGCTGCGCCACCTGCTCAGGGCTGGTGCAGGCCCAGGCGCTTGACCTTGTCGTGCAGCGTGGTTTTGGCCACCTTCAGCGCCTCGGCGGCGCGGGCCACGTTGCCCTCGTGCTGGGCCAGGGCGGTGGCAATCAGCTGGCGCTCGTAGCGCTCCACGGCTTCGGCCAGGCTCAGGCCTTGGGCATCGGGCAGGGCGGCCGTGGCGGCTGCGGGCTGGATCTGCACCGAGTCGAGCACGGCGTGGCGCACGCCCAGCACCAGGCAGTCGGCCACGTTGCGCAGCTCGCGCACGTTGCCGGGCCAGTCGTGGCGGGCCAGGGCGGCCAGCTGCGCCTCGCTGAGCGCGGGCTGCGGGCGGCCAAAGCGCTGCGCCGCCTGGGCCACGAAGTGCGCCATCAGCAAGGGGATGTCGTCGCGGCGCTCGCGCAGCGGCGGCAGGTGGATGGTGACCACGTTGAGGCGGTAGTACAGGTCGGTGCGGAAGGTGCCTTGGCGGCCGCGCTCAATCAGGTCGTCCTTGGTGGCGGCCACGATGCGGCAATCGACCGCGATGGGCGTGTTCGAGCCCAGGCGCTCCAGCTGGCGCTCTTGCAGCACGCGCAGCAGCTTGATCTGCATGCCCATGGGCATGGTTTCCAGCTCATCCAAGAACAGCGTGCCGCCGTGGGCGAACTCGATCTTGCCCACGCGGCGCTTTTGCGCCCCGGTGAAGGCGCCGGCCTCGTGGCCGAAGAGCTCGCTGTCGAGCAGGTTGTCGGGCATGCCGCCGCAGTTGAGCGCCACGTACGGGCCGTTGCGGCGCGACGAGGCCGCGTGCAGGGCCTGGGCCACCAGCTCTTTGCCGCAGCCGGTTTCGCCATGCACCAGCACGTCCACGGGCGAATCGGCCACGTCGGCGATCAGGCGGCGCACGGCCTGCATGGCGGCCGACTGGCCAATGAGCTTGCTCTCGATGCTGTCGCCGTGGTCGAGCTGCTGGCGCAGGCGGGCGATCTCGCCCGTCAAGCGGCGCTTTTCGAGGGCACGGCGGGCCACGTCCACCAGGCGTTCGCTGGCAAAGGGCTTGGTGATGAAGTCATACGCCCCGGCGCGCATGCTCTCGACGGCCAGGTCGATGTCGCCATGGCCGGTGATCATCACCACGGGCAGGTCAGGATCTTGTTGCTGGCACAGGCGGATCAGGCTCAGGCCATCGGCCTTGGGCAGGCGCATGTCGGTCACCACCGCGCCGATGTGGCCCAGCGCCAGGCGGGGCAGGGCGGCTTCGGCGCTGTCCACACCTTCGACGGCGATGTTGGCCAGCTGCATGGCCTGCACGCAGCCCAGGCGCACGTGCGGGTCGTCTTCGACGATGAGGAGGGTGTCGGGCTGGAGTGCAGCGGCGGTCATGGGGCAGGAGAAGGATCGTGCGGGTGGCGTTCGGGCAGCACCACGGTGAAGCGGGCGCCGCCTTCGGGGCGGTTGTCGGCCCGAAGCTCGCCGCCGAACGACTGGATGATGTCACGCGAAATCGCCAGGCCCAAGCCCAGCCCGTGGCCATGGGGCTTGGTGGTGAAGAAGGGCGCAAACAGGCGCTCGCGCAGCGCGGGGCTGAGGCCGGGGCCGCTGTCGTCGACCATCAGCAGCACGCGGCCTTCGCCGTCGAGCGCGGTGTGCAGGCGCAGGGTGCGGGTGGGCTGGCCGCGCACGGCATCGAGCGCATTGCCCAGCAGGTTGACGATGACCTGCTCCAGCCGGTTGGGCTCGCACCAGGCCTGGGCCAGGCCCTCGGTGCAGTCGTTGACCAGGGTGACGTCGTCTTGCCGGATGCGGGCCATGAACAGCAGCAGCGCGTTGTTGACGGCCTGGGCCACGTCGGTGCTGCGCGGCTGCGGCGGGGCCTTGCGCGCAAAGCCCTTGAGCGACTGCACGATCTCGCCCATCTGGTCGGTCAGCCGGGCGATGAGGCCCAGGTTGGCGCGCACGGTGTCGTGGTCGCCCCGATCCAAAAAGGCCTGCGAGTTGCCGGTGAGCGTGCGGATGGCGCCCAGCGGCTGCGTGATCTCGTGGGTGATGCTGGCCGACATCTGCCCCACCACGGCCAGCTTGGCAGCCTGCACCAGCTCGTCTTGCGCCTCGCGCAGCGTGAGCTCGGCCTGCACGCGCTCGGCCACCTCGTGGCGCAGGCGCTCGTTGGTTTGAGCCAGGGCGCTGGTGCGACGGGCCACCTTGCTTTCCAGCTCGGCGTTGGCGCGCTCCAGCATGCGCTTGGTGGCCAGCTTTTGCCGCACGATGCGCTGGCGCTGCGCGATGGCCACCCACACCAGCACCAGGAAGCCCGCCACCACGGCGGTCAGCAGGCTGGCGCTCACGGCTTGTTTGCGCACGGGGTCGACGTCGGTGAAGACCCACAGCGTCCAGTGCATCTTGGGCAAGGGCTTGCTCTGGGCCAGCACGGTGCGGCCCAGGTTGGCGCCCAGCGGCGCACCCGACACCAGCACGCCCTCGCCACTGGCCGCCGGGGCCGGGGCGCTGGCCGCCATCAGGGCCTCGCCGGCGGCAAAGCGCCGGGGCCGGGCATTGAGGTAGAGCTGGCGGATCTGGAAATCGATCACGCTGTCGATGCCCGGCTCGCGCAAGCCCTGGTAGAGCCACTCGGCTTGTGACGAGAGGATGATGACCTGGTTGTCGTCGGTGATGAAGGCGGGCACGCCCAGCATGGCCCAGGCCTGGGCCAGCGGCGCCAGCGAGATCTTGATGACGGCCACGCCGATGACGCGGCCCTGGTCGCGGATGGGGTTGGCCAGGTAGTAGCCCGGCTGCTTGCTGGTGTTGCCGATGGCGAAGTGGCGGCCCACCTGGCCCGACAGCGCCTCGATGAAGTAGGGCCGGAACGACAGGTCTTCGCCCACGAAGCTGCCGGGCGTGCCCGCGTTGCTGGCCGCCACCACCTGGCCGCGCACGTTGATGACGTACACGGCCATGCTGCCCAGTTGCAGGTTGAGCTGCTGGAGGTAGCTGTTGACGGCCTCGGCCGAGGCGGGGCCGCTGCGCGGCTGCAGCAGGGCCACCACGTCGCGGTTGAGCTGGATGGTGGCCGGCACGTGCTCCAGCCGGTTGAGCATGCCTTCGAGCGCCGAGGCGAACAGCTCCAGCCGGTGGTTGGCGTTGCTGCGCACGGCGGCCACGCCCTGGTTCCATGCGGCCTGGTAGCCCAGCACGCCCACGGCCACGATGGCCACGCCCGACAGCACCCCGATCAGCAGCTTGCGGCTGCGCGACAGCACCGCCCCCAGCGACAGCCGCTCGCTGGCCATCGCCTCGCGGCTGTTGAGCAAGGCGGGCTCGTGGAGGGGGGTGTCGGCGGGGGCCTGGGGCATCAGTGTGGGTGGGAGCAGGCGGGGCTCAAGGGTACAGCCCGCGCAGCGCACGCGCTTCGAGCACGCGCGAGCAGGCCGTGATGAAGGTGGCGGTGCGCAGGTTCACGCCCTGGGCCTGGGCGCGCTGCCACACGCCATCAAAGGCCTCGGACAGCACGCGGTCGAGCTTGGCGTGGATGTCGGCCTCCGTCCAGAAGAAGCTGGTGGCGTTTTGCACCCATTCGAAGTAGCTCACGGTCACCCCACCGGCGTTGGCCAGCACATCGGGCAGCACGGTGCAGCCCATCTCGTGCAGGATATCTTCGGCTTCGGGGGTGGTGGGGCCGTTGGCGCCTTCCACCACCAATTTGGCGCGGATCTGGTGCGCGTTGTCGCGGGTGATCTGGCCCTCCAGGGCGGCGGGCACCAGCACCTCGCAGTCCACCGACCACAGCGCGTCGCGCTCAACCAGCGTGGCACCGGGGAAGTCGGCCCAGCTGCCACCGTCCTGGCGCAGGTGGCGCAGCAGGGCGTGCGGGTCGATGCCGGCCTCGTTGACCAGGGTGCCGGCCATGTCCTGGATGGCGACGATGCGCGCGCCCTCGTCATGGAAGATGCGCGCCGCCGCATTGCCCACGTTGCCAAAGCCTTGCACGGCCACGCGGGCGCCAGTCAGCGTCAGGCCCAGGCGCTGCATGGCCTCGCGGGCCACGACGAAGCAGCCACGGCCCGTGGCGTCGCGGCGGCCCAGGCTGCCGCCCATGCTCACGGGCTTGCCGGTGACCACGCCGGTCTCCATGCCGCCGTGGTTGATGGCGTGGGTGTCCATCATCCAGGCCATGACCTGGTCGTTGGTGCCCACATCGGGCGCGGGGATGTCGCGCTCGGCCCCGATGAAGTGGCCCAGCTCGCTGGTGTAGCGGCGCGTGAGGCGCTCCAGCTCGCCGCGGCTGAGTTGCGCCGGGTCCACCCGCACGCCGCCCTTGGCGCCGCCATACGGCAGGTTCACGGCGGCGTTTTTCACCGTCATCCAGCCCGACAGCGCCATCACCTCAGACAGGTTGACCGCCGGGTGGAAGCGCACGCCGCCCTTGCCCGGGCCCCGCGAGAGGTTGTGCTGCACCCGAAAGCCCTCGAAGTGCTCGATGCGGCCGTCGTCCATGCGCACCGGCACATCGACCACCAGCGTGCGCTTGGGGCGGCGCAGGGTGTCGGTCCAGCGGGCCAGCTCGCCCAGGTGGGGCTCCACGCGGTCAAGCTGCTGCAAGAACATCGCCCAGGGGCCGGGGTCGGCCGCGTTCAGGTACGAGGGCAGGCGGGCGCCGCTTTCACTGGTGGGGTGGGGGGTGTGGCTCATGGGTTCCTCAGCGTGTTGATGTGAACGTCAAACAAGACAGGGATGAGGTCGGCCACACCGGGCCCCTTGCGAAGGCCGGTGAGCGATGCAGCCGGACCTCGCAGGGGGAATCAGTGGTGCAGGATGCGCGCCAGGAACTGCTGGGCGCGCTCCGAGTTCGGGGCCTCGAAGAACTCGGCCTTGGGGCGGTCTTCGACGATGCGGCCGGCGTCCATGAAGATCACGCGGTCGGCCACGCGCTTGGCAAAGCCCATTTCGTGCGTCACGCACATCATGGTCATGCCCTCTTGGGCCAGCTCGGTCATCACGTCGAGCACCTCGCCCACCATCTCGGGGTCGAGCGCCGAGGTGGGCTCGTCAAACAGCATGACGATGGGGTCCATGCACAGCGCGCGCGCAATGGCCACGCGCTGCTGCTGGCCGCCCGAGAGCTGGCCAGGCTTTTTGTGCGCATGGGCCTTCAAGCCCACGCGCTCCAGCAGGGCCAGGCCTTTGGTGGTGGCCTCGTCTCGGCCACGGCCCAGCACGTGGATCTGCGCCAGCGTCAGGTTCTCGGTGATGGTGAGGTGGGGAAACAGCTCGAAGTGCTGGAACACCATGCCCACGCGGCTGCGCAGCTGGCTCAAGTTCGTCTTGGGGTCATTGACCTGCGTGCCGTCCACGAAGATGCGGCCGCCCTGGATGGGCTCCAGCCCGTTGACGGTCTTGATGAGCGTGGACTTGCCCGAGCCCGAGGGACCGCACACCACCACCACTTCACCCTTGTTGACGGTGGTGGAGCAGTCGGTCAGCACCTGGAAGGCGCCGTAGTGCTTCGAGACGTTTTCGATCTTGATCATGGGGGACTCCAAACTCGAAGGTGGGGTTCAGTGCTGGACGCGGGGCTTTTGCAGCAGCTGCACCAGGCGCGAGAGGGCAAAACACAACACGAAGTACACGGCACCGGCAAAGAGCAGCAGCTCCACCAGGCGGCCGTCGCGGTCGCCCACCTTGTAGGCGGCGCCGAAGAAGTCGGCCAGGGCCGAGACATACACCAGCGAGGTGTCCTGGAACAGCACGATGGCCTGCGTGAGCAGCAGCGGCACCATGTTGCGCAGGGCTTGCGGCAGGATGACCAGGCGCATGGCCTGCAGGCGGCTCAGCCCCAGCGCGGTGGCGGCGGCCAGCTGGCCCTTGGGCACCGACTGGATGCCCGCGCGGATGATCTCGGCGTAGTAGGCCGATTCGAACAGCGCGAAGCCCACCATGGCCGAGGTCAGCCGCACATCGGTGGCCGGCGACAGGCTGAACACCTGCTGCAGCAGCTGCGGGATCAGCAGGAAGAGCCACAGCAGCACCATCACCAGCGGCACCGAGCGGAAGAGGTTGACGTAGATCGTGCCGAACCAGCGCAGCGGCGCCAGCGGCGACAGCCGCATCATGGCCAGCACCGTGCCCCACACCATGCCCACCACCAGGGCGCACACGGTGATCTTGAGCGACACGCCCAGGCCTTCCATCAGGAAGGGGATCGAGCCAGGGATGGACGACCAGTCGAATTCGTATGCCATGGTGTGCTCCTTCGGCTCACTGGCCCATGTAGCCCGGCACCTTGGTCTTGCGTTCGAGCAAGCCCATCAGGCCCATGACCACGACGTTGATCAGCAGGTACATCAGCGTGACCGCGATGAACGACTCGTACGGCTGCGCGGTGTAGTCCACCAGCTGGCGGCCTTGCGCGGCCAGCTCCAGCAGGCCGATGGTCGAGCACACGGCCGAGTTCTTGAAGATGTTGAGGAACTCGGAGGTGAGCGGCGGCACGATCAGGCGGAACGCCATGGGCAGCAGCACCAGGCGGTAGGCCTGCGGCAGCGTCAGGCCCAGCGCCAGTGCGGCGCGGGTCTGGCCGATGGGCAGGCTCTCGATGCCGGCGCGCACCTGCTCGCTCACGCGCGCCGAGGTGAACAGGCCCAGGCACAGGATGGCCGCACCGAGCTGCTGCGCATCAGGTGGCAGCTGCTTGATGGCGTTGCCCCAGGCCGTGGGCAGCAGCTCGGGGATGATGAAGTACCAGATGAACAGCTGCACCAACAAGGGGATGTTGCGCAGCACCTCGACATAGGCCGTGGCCGCGCCGCGCAAGCCCTTGTGGGGCACGGTGCGCAGCACGCCCACGATCGCGCCCATCACCAGGGCCAGCACCCAGGCGCACAGCGAGACCGTGACCGTCATCTTCAGGCCGGCCAACATCCAGCCCGCGTAGGTGCTGCCGTCGCCCACCACCGTCTCTTGTGCAAAGACGGACCAGTTCCATTGGTAGCTCATCATCAATCCTTGGTTCGCAGGGGGCAGGCGGCGCCCACCCCTTGCTCAAGCCTCAATCAAAAGGCGTGCCGGATACCGACTTGCAGGCTGCTCACGTCTTTGCCGGCCGTGGTGGTCGGGCCCTTGGCGGTGGCCGTGTCGGTCGAGTAGGCGGTGTTGCTGCCATTGTTGATGAAGGAGGCGATGGCGTACACCTTGGTGCGCTTGCTCAGCACGATGGTGTCGCCCAGGCTCCACTGCACGGCGTCGCCACCGCTGGTGTGGGCCACGCGGTTGCCACCCACCTGGGCGCTGAGCGTGTTGGTCTCCGACAGGGGCACGTTCACGCCCACCATCACCTCGGTGCGGTCCACGTTGTCGGCATTGCCCAGGTTGCGCACCTGTTGCAGCGCGCCGGCCAGCTTGGCCACACCCAGGTCGTACGAGGCGGTCAGCAGGGCGTACTTGGCGTCCACGCCGGTGGTGGCCGGTTTGAACACGTTGTAGGCCACGCCGGCGCTCAGCGGGCCGGCCGCGTAGGTGCCGCCCAAGCTGTACAGGTTGTTGCTGTCGCCGTGCGGGGCGGTGACTTCACCCAGCGAGGCGAAGGCCATGGCCTGGAAGCCGCCCACGGTGGGGCTGGTGTACTTCAGGCTGTTGTTGCCGCGGCTGGTGTAGTTCAGGATGCCGCTGGACGACACCGAGCCGGCACCCGTGCCGAAGGTGTCGTGGTTGTCGAGGATGTCGTAGTGCGGCAGGGTCTGGCGACCGGCCGTCAGCGAGCCCAGTTGCTGCGAGAACAGGCCCACCCAGGCCTGGCGGTTCCAGGCCGAGGTGCTGCTGGCCTGGGCGCCGGTGTCGGCGCTGATGCCTTGCTCCAGCTGGAACTTGGCCTGCACGCCATTGCCCAGGTCTTCGGTGCCCTTGAAGCCCAGGCGCGAGCCGCTCACGCCACCCGATTGGACGGCGGTTTGCGTGCCGGCGCCACCGTGGCCGTACTGCACGAACAGGTCCATGATGCCGTAGACGGTGACGTTGCTCGACTGGGCTTGGGCAGTGGCAGCGATCAGGGCGGCCGTGGCGATCAGGCCGGTGCGGAAGAAGGTGCGGGTCATCTCAGTACTCCAGGAAGATGCGTTGGATGGACTTGGCGTCGGTGGTCTGGGTCAGCGCGAGGGCGGCGAGGATGCGGGCCTTCTGCGGGTTCAGGTCGTGCGCGGCGACCCAGTCGTACTGGTCGTCAGGCTGCTCGGCGTTGCGGATCACGAAGCCGCCACCCACCACCCGCGACGAGCGGATGATCTGGATGCCCTTGGCGCGCAGCTCGCGCAGGGCCGGCACCACGGCGTTGGACACCGAGCCGTTGCCCGTGCCCGCGTGGATCAGGGCCTTGGCGCCGGCGTTGGCATACGCCTGGTAGGCCGTGGCCGAGGCGTTGCCCGCGCCGTAGACGATCTCAACCGGGGGCAGTGCATCGATCTTGTCGATGTCGAACTCGCTGCTGACCGTGTGGCGCTTGACGGGGGCGCGGAACCAGTAGGTCTGGCCTTCCACCACCATGCCCAAATCCCCCCAGGGGCTCTTGAAGGCATCGGGGCGGATGTTGACGGTCTTGGCCACATCGCGGCCCGAGAGGATCTCGTCGTTCATCGTCACCAGCACGCCCTTGCCGGCCGCAGCCGGGGCAGCGGCGGTGGCCACGGCGTTGTAGAGGTTGAGCGCGCCATCGGCCGAGAGGGCCGTGCCCGGGCGCATCGAGCCCACCACCACGATGGGCTTGGCGGTGCGCACGGTCAGCGTCAGGAAGTAGGCGGTCTCTTCCAGCGTGTCGGTGCCGTGGGTGATGACGATGCCGTCCACATCGGCCTGCTTGGCCAGGGCCGACACGCGCTTGGCCAGCTTGACCAGGTGGTCGTTGGTGAAGCTCTCCGAGGCGATCTGGAACACCTGCTCGCCGCGCACGTTGGCGACGTTGCCCAGCTCGGGCACCGAGGCCAGCAGCTTGTCGACCGGCACCTTGGCGGCCTGGTAGGTGGCGCTGTTGGCGGCCGAGGCGCCAGCGCCTGCGATCGTGCCGCCGGTGGCGAGGATCACCACATTGGCCTTCTTGGCCGGGGCCACGGTGGGGGCAGTTTGGGCTTGCGCAGCCGGCAGGCCACTCAGGCCACCGAGGCAAGTCAGGGCCAGGGCACAGCCCATGGCGCTCATCAGTCGGGTCAAGCTCGTCTTCATGTCATCACTCCTGCTAGGGATCAGGCAATGCAGCAGCCCGAACCGGGTGCGAAACCGGCTCAAATCCGCTGCGGGAACACAGAGATGCGGGGGTCTTGGCTTTTGTTGTCTGGCCGGATCAGGCCGTTGCTTATTCGAACGGCTTGTCGTTCGGGGCCTTGAACAGGGCCTGGACGTCGTCCGACATCGGCCAGCTCAGGTTCAGGCCCTTGGGCGGGATGGGCGCCTGGAACCACTTGGCGTAGATCTTGGCGGCCTCGCCCGAAGTCATGGCCTTGGTGATGGCGGCATCCACGATCTTCTTGAAGGCGGGATCGCCCTTGCGCATCATGCAGGCGTAGGCTTCTTCTGACATCGGCTTGCCCACGACGGCCCATTCATCGGGCTTCTTGGCCTTGGCCTTTTCGCCGTACAGCAGGGCGTCGTCCATCATGAAGGCCACGGCGCGGCCGGTCTCCAGCGTCAGGAAGCTCTCGCCGTGGTCCTTGGCCGAGATGATGGCCATGCCGGCCTGGGCGGTCTCGTTGTACTTGCGCAGCAGGCGCTCCGAGGTGGTGCCGGCGGTCACCACCACGTTCTTGCCCTTGAGGTCGGCGAAGTCCTTGATGCCCGAATCCTTCTTGGTCATCAGGCGGGTGCCCACCACGAAGATGTTGGTCGAGAAGTCGACCTGCTTGGCGCGCTCGGCGTTGTTGGTGGTCGAGCCGCACTCGATGTCCACCGAGCCATTGAGCACCAGCGGGATGCGGTTTTGAGACGTCACCGGCACCAGCTTGATGGCCAGGTTGGGCTTTTTCAGCTCGGCCTTGATGGCCTCGACCGCCTTGAGCATCAGCTCGTGCGAGTAGCCCACCACCTGCTGCTTGTCGTCGTAGTACGAGAACGGGATCGACGACTCGCGGTGACCCAGGCTGATCACGCCGGTGTCGGCGATCTTCTTGAGGGTGGGCGAGGTCTGGGCGTGCGCCACGGGGGCCAGCGGGGAGAGCATCAGGCTCAGCAGGAAGCTCGGCAGCAGGGGGCGGATCAGCTTGGCGTTCATGTCTCGGTCCTTGGGGTGGGGTCTCGGGGCGGCCGGGGCCGGGTGCACAACACATCGCAGGGCGCGTGCCAGCGTGAATTTCACAGCTT
>JACCDX011808711.1_pt1 | contig 10988 bp, 10 predicted proteins | sample 7449681 | NCBI WGS metagenome assembly JACCDX01 (sample SAMN15323450, study PRJNA562643) | freshwater metagenome | isolation source: river surface water | place: USA:Blue River Watershed | collected 2017-08-18 | reverse complement strand
CTTCGTCTTTTAAAAAACGTTCTACTACTTGACGGTCATCAGGCGGGACAACGCCAAACTTGGATTGTTTTGGTGCGTAATACAAGCCCTGGTTCAATTTTACCAATGTTCCGTCATTGGTTAATTGTGCCAAATGTCTATCTATGGCCGTGGAATAATATTCTAGGTCAGAACGGCGATATACTTCACCCTGCTTGATATGTTGACGGAGCAAATCCATTTCTTTGGTACAAAAATACAGGTATTTTTTGAATTGCATGCAAAAAACGGAAAAATTCATGCAAATTGAATTCCCATCCGAATAAAAATTAAAATAACTTGTCATCAAACGGATAAAACATTTCATATTTGTCCCCTATAAGACAAGTTGTATGAAAACAGCGCCTGCTATATTGCCTAAAAACCTGAAGATTTAAAAAGATCTTTGAGTGCATATACAATTGGCTCGTTTGCGCAGAAAATTGAGCGCTGAGCAAATTGCTGAGCGCACAGGACTAGGAAGGGAAACCATTTATAATATTGAGCAAGGTAGTCCTACTGTTGCCATTGGAAGCTATTTACAAGTACTCTTCGTATTGGGATTAGAGAAAGATTTAACCAATGTTGCGGCTGCTGATCCATTAGGTAGAAAATTGCAAGATGCCGGAATCATCACCAGAAAACGAGCACCCAAACAATCCAAAAAATCATGAAATTTTTAACTGGCGTGCCGTTGCAAAGATATTTGGAATCAGCAAGAGCGAGATAGAACAAACGAAGCGAGCGTTTCGGTTGGTGGTTAATTAGTAGTTGTTTGTTGCTCGAATGACTTCTTAAAATCCGCTACAGGCAAGGGTTTGCGTGTTTTTCTTTTCTTGTGGATTCATATATCGGGAAGAAGCACAAATTCAATTGCCGAAGAATGCTCGGTAGTTGATTGTCAGTTATTCGAAATTTTCGATAAACTCAGTTGTTTCCATTTTGGAAATATCTGAGAACTAAATCCAATATGGTTATTTGTAACAATTACACGAAATTCTTATTTGTCATTTTTGCCTATTTCAAGCGCTTTTTCGATTCAATTCGGTCTTTTTTTGAATTTAAACAGATGTTTTTGTGAAAAAATCACAAAAATGACGTTTAAGAATAAAATTGACTTTTGGTTTCTGAAATTGTGTTTAATAAAGTATATGAAACCCATTACAATTGTTCTTCATTAACGAGGTTGCTTGTTATTGATTTAATGTGCCTAATATCAAATACCACTGAAACTCTAATTTCGCTTGTCTGATATAAGAGGAGGGATTACACTTGAAAAGGCGAATCTGAATCAGTTCTAAAAATGGAGCACTTGCATTATTCATAACCTAGTACCCTTTCGAAATTGCTGCCGGCAGAATTCAGGATCTAAAACTGTCAGGCATCACTAACCTATATTGGCAGCGAAAATCTCCAAGGCTGCAGGTTACATTGGCAAACACAAAAATCTGCATTATGCAATGCTTTTCTGCTCTTCCTCATTGTTAAGTATATAATTTCTGAATAGTATAATACTGAAGATTAGTCCTATAGTTATAAGTATTAGTCTATTTTCAATTACTCCTAATTTGCCTAAAATGAAAATACTTATAACAATGTTAGCAACGTTCATTATCCAATAATAAGATTCAATTATTGTTTTTAAAAATGTTATTCGCTCTGTTATTCGTTTCTTTATTTCTTCAAACAGATTTTTTTCGTCAGGACATTTTGAAAAAAAGTTGTTGGCAAGTAACGTGTTGTAGTCGTAATGGAAAATTTTTGAAATGTAGTTTAAGTCTTTTAAATGTATCCGAAGCAATAGGCAAATGTATATTGAAGTAACCAGGGTTGCTCCCAACAAGAAAAGCAAAAAGAAACAAGAATCTTTAATTTTATCAACTGCAAATAATGTTGCAGAAATGCCTATGGGTAATGCAATTATTTTGTTTGATAGCTTTGATAGTATATCAGATAAACTGTTAAAATACTTTGATTTAACTTCGTCATAATCCTTTCTTATTTTGTCAATAGACAAATTATTAAGATAAACTTCAAAGTTAATCCTTGCTCTTTCGACAACTTTGTCTAATGATTCAATTAGCATTTGTAGTCTTTGTTCAGCTGGGAAATTAGAAGCTATTGAAATTGTTGCTGACTTTAAAAACTTTAATAAACTTTTATTTTCGTTATCGAAACAAGCCTTGAATCTTTCAAGTTGCTTTTTTAAATTTCTATTTGGGTCAAATAATGGGGCTTTTAATTCGTAAGTTATTGTTAATCTTCCTTTATCTGATAAACTTACAAATGAGATTTTTCTTAAATCCTTATTGTATGAGTCAACAAAATGAAAAGCATCATCCGTTTCGATTTCGTGTTGCTTTAATATTGAAAGAAACTCCAGAAAAGCCTGTTGATTTGATATTAGGTAGTTTTCTTTCCGTTCAAAATTTACAAATGTTGTTTTGTCAAAAAACGAAATTGCATTTTCATTGTCTATGATAAGGAAATTTGAATTGTCTGTAATTTCTTTTATGCTAAGGAAGCTATCTATTGAGTCAAATATTTTGGTCTGAATTGAATTAGGAATGAGCCTTAATCTATTTTGAACTATTTCAATATTAATTGAAAGTTCTTTAGCTTTCTGAACTGCATCTAAATTATTGTCAATCTCAATAAATGAGGCATCGATTAAAGGATTTGTTGAATCCTTTATCAAGGCAAAAAGTGTTGTATGGTAAAGGATTTTACTCATCTGTTTCTATTTCTCCTCTTAGGGCATTTGCAAATTTTGCGGATTCGATAATTATTTGATTAGGATTTTCTTCTGAAATTCGCACTTTGGTTCCGCTGTCACCACGTGAAAATTTTAAACTAATCCCATCACGATTTACGCTTAACTGAATAAATTTACGCAAAGCAGTTTTGTCATAACGAAACTCGGTATCAATGCTGATATTATTTTCATCTGCATAGTCAGATATCACTGTTGTTGAACTATAAATCTGCTCACTTAGTATTTGTATATTGATATTTCCTTGTGCATTATTTCTCGCATTTTCATATACCATATGTCTTACTTCGTCAATAGTGATGGGTTGACTTGTTTCTCCATTTAATGGTAATGGAATATTGTTAATTATTTTGTATAGTGCTTTTGTAAATTCCGTACTGCTTTCAAGTTGTGCGACACTAATCCAATTAATAAAGTAGTCAGAAACGTCTTGCTGTCGAAGTCTAGTAAATGATAAATAATTTGGTTCATCGTTGTCAATTTTGCCTTCATTAATACGACAAGCCATTGCGAGGTGGTTAGTATCGAGATACTCAATAGTTTTTATTTCGAAAGAGTCGTCAACCCGCTTTAAAAGTTTGCCTTCTGTATCTCTAATTAAAAATATTGATACGAATGTTGTCCCATTGTGAACATACTCTGCAAATACTAAATAACCTCCCCTTGCCAATGTTTTAGGTTGAATAAATGTTACTAGGTTTCCAAGGGTGTCTATTGTAAAATTTAAAAAATCTTGATCTGTTCTTGAAGATTCTTTGTATGCGTCAAACCGTGTTGGGAAATATTTTCCTGGACTTCTATCAAAGTCCGCATAAAGAATTTTATCACCGGAATAGCTTTTTAATAAAGCAGTTACAAGACTTTCTGATTGAATATCAATGGGAATGACTTGGTTTGAAGCAACAAGGTTTACAGTTGTTGTCCCTGTTTCTTTCTTTAACTCGTGTACTAGTAGCTTATTTAGTGTCATATGGTTCATGTTTGCGTGTCGTCATAAAACGTTGTATTACCTACTTATATACTTACTTTTCCAATATTTAACGGTAGTTCAACACATAACGATCTATGCTGTGACAATGATAAAGAATAACACCCCAAATAAATGGCAGTAAACATACCTATTTAGGGTAAAGTTGTTGAATGGTGGATTGTTTGATTAAATGGTGATCTACCAGTCCTCGCCGGCTTCTTCAATTTGTGCTAAGCGTTGCATCATGATTTGAACTTGGTCATATAAGGACCTGGTTTCAGGAATTGGAGGAGTATACATCAATCCCTTTACCTGGGTGATGGTGAAGTAATTTCGCTTTCCAATCGGAGTGGGGGTGAGCTTGCCCGCTTTGATGTAATTGTCGATTGTTCTGCGACTCACACGAAGCATCGCCATGACGTCTGAAGTACTTACCCATTTGGTTGTGAAATCATCCACTGGATTCTTCAAGCTTTCCATTTCGGACTGCAAATTCATGATCATCGATTTCATTTCCATCAACTGTTCCATGAGCATTTCATTGGTGATTTGTGTCGCAGTATTTGGTCCCATTGGCGACTAAATTAAAATCATTATTTCGAAAGAAAAAAGGTGCGAACAAATTGGTACACTTTGATACAGTAGATTAGATGAATTAAGACAGATTTAGACAAAACATACGAAAATATTGTTCCAAAACCTTTTGCTCAATGGTCAAATATTCAATGTTCATCGGGGTGTGTTTTGAATAGGCGAGTTAAAGTAATAAACGATAAACTTTAATATGAAAAAGCATTTAGTGAAATTGTGCCAGCGGAAGTAATTCCGGAAATATTTATCATACATTCCAGTCTCTGTCAGATAATGCAGCACCAATATGTTTTCTGAGTCCGTCTTCAATTTTTTGTTTACCAGCAATTGTATTTTCATAGAACAATGTCCTAAATGGTGATACGTCAAATGGAAGTTTTGTTGTCTTTTCTGCTATTAGGATAGTCGGTTTATTAAGTGCGTGAGAATAACCTACTTCATAAAAAACATTTGGATTGGCTTGTGAAATCTCAGCAATAATCAATCTGCTTTCCTTGATTTGTTTGATTATATCGGCAAGAATTAGTCCTGGTCCATATGTCTCATCTGCTCTAATTACATTTAAGTCGTAGTCTTTGCAAACTTTTTTTATTACGTCTTCATACAATTCGTTGTAAGGCGAACTAAATTGCATTACAACAAATGCTTTTGGTGTTTCCTTCTTAACTGTAAAGTTTTTAATTGTTATGTCATCTTCACTTTGACACCAAAGTCCAGTCTGGCTAATTGGTAGATTATACGGAAGGTTTGAAATTAAAACCCTAATTCCATCAACTTTTAATGTCACTGTCGAACCTTTAGACTCTACTTCTATTTTGTAAACTTTGTTCGGTTTTAAGTTGCTATATTCTCCTGTCAGTGAATGATTTGTCCAGTTCCCTGCAAAACTCCTTATTGAATACATACTGCCTGCTCCACCAAGTCCAACTGAAACAAAGTTCTTGGTCTGCGGTTCAAAATATATTATGATTTCACAAGCTGTCGGAAAGTTGATTTTTTTGAAGGAGATGTCTGCTGTGATTTTACCACCGCCAAAATATTGGTCACATATTAAGTTAGCGATTGCTGCACTTTTTTGTCCTTTGTCATACTCTTGAACTTTTCCTTTGAAAGTCAATTCGTCTTTTTTTAAGGTGTATTCTCCAAAAATTGATGTCCAGTTACTTGTCATGTTATTAATTTATTTCTTTTGTCGTTTTATGTTGTTCGCTAACCTTAAGATACACGGGCTAGTTGAGGATTTAGGGTAACAAAATGATCAATACAACATAATAGTTGATTCGAGGTAAAATGGTAATTTATCCACTATGTAAGTGCCTCGCGATTAAATTCATCGATGATATTCAGGATTCGAACCTTCCTTCCATTCATCAATGTATCATGCATGAAATCGATGCTCTAGGTACTGTTAATACTATTTGGCTGAGCTATCGGCTCTCTAAATCTCGCGGGGGGTCTACGTGAAATAGTAACAGAGCCTACCACTTTTTTGAAAGAACGTCTTTGAGTATTTTGTTGTCCAAAGACACATCTGCATAAATTTGTTTGAGCCGCTGGTCCTCTTCTTGGAGTTGTTTCAGCTGTAGATGTTCGCCGCTCATGCCAGCATACTTCTTTTTCCAATTGTAGAAGGTCTGTTTGTTTATGCCAAGTTTACAACCAATGGTCAGACAGATCCGCCATTTTCTTCTTCTTAAAGGGCTTTAACGATTTGACCCTCGGTGTATCTACTTTTTTTCATTTGTCTGGTGAAATTTCGGGTTTTTTTACCAAATTTTATCCAGGTCGAATTTTAGGGCTACTTACAAGTACCCAAGTTTATTAACTGCTCAAATTGCTCTATTTGCATTGTCTGCCCAGTGAAGCAAAATCTATGTTACTAGCAGTTATTCATTTATTCATATAGTGTTGCTACCTTTTCGGATATTCTTCGCAATACGTATAAGTAAGGAATAAGAAGTTTTTCATTGTCACTAGTTGGTAGAATTACTTTGTTTTCGCGTGATTCTCTTAAATGAACTAATACATTTCTTATTTTCTCAAAGTTAGTCCGAATGGTAGTAAGGGTATTATCCGTAATTGTCTTTAGGCCTTCTTTATCATTGAAAAGTTTAGGAATCCTAAAGCCGCCTTCAAAATTGATATCTTTACAGAAATAGTCAATATTTTGAGTTAGTTCCAATTTCACGTCACTTATTTCACAAAATGTTGCTATCGTCTTTTCCATTTTTTTTGCATCTTCTCGATGATTACTTAAATGATCTTGCAAGTCTTCTATTATATTTTTTGAGTATTTGTTTGCATTAATATTAATATCAGGCCGTTTTAAAATATTAAATAGCTTTTGTCTGATATTGTTCTCAAGGTAATAGTAGGAGCAGTATTCAAGAATTTGGAAGTAAAAAATAAATTGAAGACGTACATCCTCTGTTTTATGCGCTGTATGTAAAATATCTAGAATTGTTGTTTCAATTGATTTTGCATTTATTACTTCAGGAAACGTGTCAAATAGAGAATAGCAAGGCATTTTATATTCGTCCTTGTTGCTCTCTTTTGGAAGTAAAACAATTGATGGTGTTTCTCTGTCGTAATATGTGAGATAAAAGTTTATGCTTTTAATTAGGTGTGAAAAGTCATTCTTGAAGTGGTTAAGTCGTCCTTTAACATAAAAGCTAATTGCTTTTTTACCTTTAAAATATTCTTTTACGAATGCCGGTTGTTTTGACAAGGTATAAAAGTCGTTGTATTCCCTTAAGTTTCTATAGTTCGATTTTTCAGATGGTATAATTGGTTGAAATCCTTTGGCCAAAATTTCTAATGATTCTGAAGTAGGACCGTAAAAACATTTGTAGGTTTTTCCTAAATAGTTAAAGTCGAATTTTCTTTTATGAATATTTTCCTCAGGGTCAACGGGGGTATAAATAAACTCTATTATTTCTTCATTTTTATGATAAATTGCAATTAGTTCTTCTAAGTAAACAGTGTCGTGAAGCTTGTCCACGTTGTTTGTTGTTTTATCAATAACTATTTGAAAACTGTTATCATTCCAAAGATTTTGAATTGTCAAATACCTTCTTTTATTTTCAAAGATTGCAGTTGAATTGTTTTCTATTAATTTTTCTAATGTTTCATGTTTCATTGATGTTTACTTTTAAAATTACTGGTAATTTTTCGCACCTTGGCTATCCGTCGCATAGTGGCAGGAGCTGAGGTGCTGCTGTCATGTTATAGTCATTCTGTATGTTACCCATTTTTCGAATTTGGTTAGATTCGTTGTTTAACTCCTTGTCTGTACTGTCCGGTTCAAATTTGTTTGTGTTCATATTGGAAGTGTTTTCGTGGAACAACAGTTTTAGAGGTGGGTTGGTAATAAAATTTCTTAAAAACGGAGCTTCGCCCCTTGAATCACAATGCGCGAATCATCAAATCATTGGTTCGCGGCGAAACTAAAATGTTCCAATTTGGGTAAGGTGATACATTTATATCATGTTTCATTTATTGGAATAGTGCTATTTTGCAACCAATAAACTAAAAACGAAACATGACGACCAATCCACACATTATCAATTTGAACGATGCAGTTGAATTGACTCACGCATTTCAAAATGCGCCACAATATCAAGGTAATACAGTAGCATGTATGATTAATGCGGCCGCTTATCAGCAGTTATTGGCACAACCAGGGTGTGTAAATGTCAGAACCTATTTTGCGCTTGATCAAGGCACTCTGACGATTGTAGTTGTGGGAGTGGATACGGATGGAAATGATATAACGTCTGGGGTTCTTTTGGATATTACTATTTTGTGTCCATCTGATTGCCCAGTTGATTCACCTCTAATGGTGCAATGACCATTGATAATTACAGATGAATGTACCATCTGATTGAATTTTTATTGCTAGTGTGTTTAATATTGAGGATAATTTATTATGTCACTTGCAAGAGCATGAGTTTCCATCTTGGATTTATTGAATTGTTATATTATTTTGTAATTTGTTTTATTAATTATGTTTGGGGATATTGTAACCTGAGAAGTGAGTATTTATTTTATTTTGTGCATTGCACTTTGCCTATAGTTTTACCATTGAGTATTTTACATAATACCATAAAAACTCGGGTTCTATTTGGTCTGTTAATAGTAGTTTTTTTGAATTTGCTCTTTAGAGATGTTAGAATAATTGTAATTACTTATTTAGTATGTTTAATAGTCTTAAGCAACAGAATAGTTGCATTTGCTTTGTTGTCAAAGAAGTATCGTCAAATATTGCCAATTTATATTGCCATTTTGTTTTTAATAGTGCTCACTAACTTAACCTATCTATTGGGTTACTTCAAAATGGATTGGGCGCATTCGCAGTTGATTAACTATTTTTCGGGTACTATCAAATTTGTATACCTTTCAACCATTATTCTAGGCCATGTTTACCTCCGCAGATTTATTTTTAATTGAAGTTGCAGGAGTTTTTCTGCCTGCTTTCATAGTGACAGTATTCACAATAGCCTACAGTTATAAAACCACCGTTAGGTATAAAAGAGCGATTAAACGCCTGTATCAAATGGGTTTCAAAGGCGTGGATATGGAGCGGAAACGTATCGCTAGTGAGATGCATGATCATTTGGCCGAACATTCCATTAGAGTTGCCGAAGAATTTATAGAGCTCAAACAGCGCTTAACTGGCGAGGACCTTGAATTGTTAAAGAAAATAGAAACCAATGCAGATTTGTTTCGTTTTAGAACACATCAAATTGTTGAATACATGTACCCAACAGGACTGTTTGACTCAGACTGGCAAAAAGCCTTGCAACAACTTGCTGACAAGATGTCCATTGGAAACGTGCGAGTTACATTTGAGTCATTTGCGGAAAATGCTCCCAAGAATGATTGGCTACATCATACTTACTGGGCGATTCAAGAAATTGTTGCCAACGCAATTCGCCATTCTAAGGTGAGCCGTGTCCAAATAACGGCAACAGAAGAACAGTCAACTTTTATACTCTGTGTTCATTATCGTGCAACGGAAAAAGCGAGCAAGTGGTTAACTTCCAACTCCAAAGCGGGCCTCGGAACGCTAATCGTTCAAGATCGGCTGCAGATTGTAGGTGCAGAACTTGGTGTGGAAATAAAGGACAAAGTCATAACGCATACTGTGAGTTTTGAAAAATGAAAATTGTCATTCTTGATGATCATCATGCTATTCTTCAATTTTTAAAGCAGAAGTTGAATGAAGTATTGCCAAGTGGCGATATTGTGTTGTGTTCGACCATTCACGAAGCCAATATGGCGCTGGAAGATGTACAACGACCAAGCCATGTAATATGTGATTTGGAAATCAATGCTGGTCGGAGCACTGCGATTCCGGAATATTGTAGCCGCCTCAATATGCCTTTTATGGTTTATAGTTCACACGTAGATAAAGTTTTAATACAAGAGCTGAAAAAGTGCGGAGTGAGTGTTTATGTGTCTAAATTATCCCGAATGGAATTTCTGCAACGTGGAATTGAGGCTCTGCTGGTGGGCGAAAAGTACTTTTGCCCCTTTGTTTCGGCAACTATGGAAGCGAATGAGCGATTTTTAGAAACAGAAAAGCTGAAGCTGACAGATGGTCAGGTTCGAGTTTTGGAAGTGATGCTGAAAGGGTACAACCGAGTTGCTGCTGCCGATTTATTGCATATTTCTCTTACTACATTGAATAATCATATAGCTCGTGCGCGTGAGATGAACGATTGCGAAAACTTCGAGGAGTTATTGAGGCGCTTTCGATATTGGGATATGTGGAATTGAGATTTGTTAGGAGTTCTGCGAATTACGCTCCCCCATTTTGGCAGACTCAATGACCCACTCATTGTTAACGGGGTCAGTTAAAGGTCCTAATGAATCCCTTAAAATGGACCAAATTTAGTGGTTCAACATGGTGAAATATTCCTGTGATGTTGGAATGAATTAAAGCGATGAACAGAGTTTAACTGCGTCATTTTCTCTCACTGAACTGAATTTTAGAATAGGTTTAAGTATTTTTTGTCTAAATCTCAGAATCTTCAACTAAAAATTTGAATTATGATATAAATCTATCGTTTCGCTGATTTTTTGTGGTGTTTAATTGCGGTTGATTTAGGATTTATTTCTTCGGGATTTGTCCAACAATATTCAAAACATATGAAAAACATTATTATAACAGCTTTTATTTTGTGTGCAATAGTATTTGCATGTCAGAAAAGTGATTCAATCAGTAATCAAAGTACAAAGGGAAAAGAAATTTCTGGCGTACCATTAAGCTCTATTGAGGTGGAGAATCAACTTAAGTGGATTGCTAAAGGCTATGCTCGCTTATTTGAAAATTCAACAAAAAGAACTATGTGGCATGATTACTTGGCTTCCAAAACTTACAATGAAGAACTACACAGTGAATCGAATCCATATTTTGTTACCGTGGACACTTTTGACTTCGATAATTTAGTTAAGAATGCGGTGGATACGGATTTTCCAAACAATAATTACATCCAATCAGTTTATTATGGCTTTGACGTTGATAGCTGTTTTTTTTCTACTGGTCTCCGTCAAATAGATCCTGATTTAAATAATCTAGACTACAGAATAACCTATGTTCCATTTGACAATGCAACTCAGCCCATTGATAGT